>Ga0210377_10003512_pt1 | contig 13483 bp, 10 predicted proteins | sample PLM4_65_b1redo_FD_155480 | JGI IMG/M metagenome (GOLD analysis project Ga0210377, IMG submission 155480) | Groundwater sediment microbial communities from an aquifer in East River, Colorado, USA - PLM4_65_b1 redo | ecosystem: Environmental > Terrestrial > Soil > Riparian zone | place: USA: East...
CAGACAAGGCCGGTGATGTTATAGCTCCAGTTGGTCCCCGTAACCGTCGCTGAACCGTCCGAGGCTGAAGTATTGGTCGCAACGGTCACTGTCGCCCCGGCGGCCGTTGTTCCGGTTATGGTCTGGACGCTCGGGTTAGTCGGGGTTGTCACCAGGTTAATGGTAAGGGTCGGCGGAACCGGAGGGCCAATCTGCGGCTGGTATGAACCCTGACGCAGGAGGCCACCCCGCCCGGTCCCCCACATAACGCAGTTGTCCGAAGAGCCGGGGACATCATAAATCTGCACCCCTCCCAATCCCTCTCCCAGGGTATCTTTGAGGGAGACGATTATCTCCAGCTTCCCGTCGCCGTCGATGTCGGCAACGGTCGGCGCTGCCATGGAACCGCGCCCCGGCAGGAGGACCTTGCGCAGAAGGGTGCCGGTACTGGAGAGGATGACCAGGTATGCGGGCGTATCTGGAAGGCCGAAACCTCCCGAGGAGAAGGTGGTGAATATCACCTCCGGGCTGCCGTCGCCGTTCAGGTCGGCGACCATCGCCTCGCTCGCCCCGGTGTAGGGTGAGGCCTTCGTGGAAAAAGGATACTCCCAAAAAATTGTACCGTTTGCATTGTAGACATGGAGCTTACCGTCATACCCCGGCACGATGATCTTGAGTCCAGTGGAGCTGTCCAGATTGGCCACCGACGGGCTCGGCATGGTGGGAACGATGTTGGGCCCCAGATCACCGAGGCCACCGAGGGGCATGCCGGTGTCCTTCGGCCACTCCCATCCGGCAGGTCGGCGCAGGTCGCGGTTCAGTACCCATACTTCAGTCCCTTTGTTTTCAGTGCTCAGGGTATGCTCGTGGTCGCCGGCGAGGATGATTCTCTGTATACCGTCACCGAAGAGGTCGGCGATCACCGGCGGCGATGAGGTGAATTCCGAGCGGTCACCGGTTCCCCATCCCTGGTGGGAGAGGTTGATGTCGTGATACGCCTCGACCGCCGTGACGACCCGGTCGCTGAAGTCGGGAGCGGTGGGGAAAGGCGCGCCGTTCCCCTTGAAGACACCGAAGCCGATGGCGTCATAGGTGGAAATGACGTCGGGGATGCCATCGTCGTCCAGGTCGGCCGCGCCGATGTTCTGGTTATAGCCGCCGAAGTCCCAGCACGCCTCTGCGGGGGACGGCGGGTTGCAGCTTGCATTCACCTGGGGCCAGTTGGGAAGGAGGATCCCGTCATAGCGATAGACCGCCGTTACCGGTCCTCCTCCGGTCCTGTTGACAAGTATCTCGATCTTCCCATCGCCATCCACATCGGCGGCGGCGATGCTCCGCACCTCCAGGTCTCCAAACCTCCTGGGCCAGCCCGGCAGGACTTTTCCGCTTCCATCGTAGAGGCAGAGATTGATCCCCAGGTCGTCTTCGATCCCGCCGGCAACGGCAATCTCCAGCTTTCCATCCCCATTGAAATCCCCCACCACAGCCGAGGGCCACATGCGGGTGGTGCCGTGCTCGGGCGTGGACGAGGACGAGGCGCTGTAGCCAAAGGCGGTCTTCCAGAGAAGGGTCCCGTCGTTTCGCCAGACATAGAGGACCGAGTGGCGGGGGGCGACGATCTCAAACTTGCCGTCGCCGTCTATGTCCGCCACCGTCGGTGAAGCGAGCCAGTTTTCATCCCAGCTCCCCGGCAGGGTCTTTCTCAGCACCGGGGCCTGGACCGGCCCGGAAGTGCCTGAAGCCGCGGCGGGGCAGGAGGCTGCAGCGGCCACCTCCACCCCACAGCTAAAAATTATCAGGCCGATGAAAAGTCGGGGAATCCATATGACCAACTGGAAGTTAAAGCATTCCATGATCTTCATGATCTCCTCCATGAAAAATTCGCTGACGATATATGCTGTCGGCATCTTGGGCTTCCGGCCATAAAAAAACCGGGTCGCCAATATCTTTTGATATTTCGGCGACCCGGCTATCTACATGAGACCCTGTGGGCTTTCCGCCCCACCCTCGCGGGTGGTTGAGTATTATCGTCTATCTGCTGCTGAAACTTCTTTAATGCACTCCACTTTAGAAGAAGGAGCGCTAAAAATCAAGCTAAAAGGCGAGCTAAAAGGCGAGCGGCTGACAAGCAGGCGGTCTAAAGCTGAGTGATGATGCGCCGGTATTCCCGTTCGGTTATAAGCGCGCGATTATCCTCCACCCGGTCAAGGAACAGCAGTCCATTGATGTGATCGTATTCATGCTGGAATATCCGCGCCAGGAAGCCGTTTAGCACCTCTTCGCAAAAACAACCGTCACGGGTCTGGTAGCGCACCCCGATCTTCACGCTACGTGGGACCTGGCCGCGGATGCCGGGGACACTCAGGCACCCCTCCCACCCCTTCTCGGTCTCATCGGAACGCCAGAGGATCTCCGGGTTTAGCATGGGTGTCGGTTCCGTTGCCGGCGCATGGGGGTAGCGAGGATTGGGGCGTGAGGCGACGATGAAGAGCCGCAAAGGCTCGAAGACCTGGGGCGCGGCGATGCCGACGCCGTCGGCATCTGCCACAGTCACCAGCATATCTTCGATGATGGCCTGCACCGATGGATCAGAGGGGTAATCGATGCCGCGCGTCTCCCCGCGAAGCACTGGTTGGCCCAATTGAGCTATATTGCGAATTATCGGCATGTCGGACACCTGCCTTTAATCAGGAGCAACCCTGTGGTTGTGGTCATTGATCCCATTGCTGAGATATCCCACATTTCCTTTGTGTTAATTATTTTAGCATGAAAACCGAGCAAAGGTTGATGTTTAAATCAATGCCTCCTTTGAGCTGAACTCTGCCTGTCCATGCAATTCTAGCTTTCGCATACCCCCTGCTGTTCAATCTTTGAACTCTGTTTATCTATAACAAAATTAATTATATCAGTGGGTTAAGAGTTGTTGAGTATATCCCTGTTCATGAGCCACACATGAACCAGTTATTCACCCCGGCATAAATGCCAATGTTATCAATATGTTATAAAATGTTTGCAGCTGGCACATATCTCGTAACAGGTAAGGTGAAAACGAAAATTCCAGCCATTCGAGTTATCCATTTCGGCTTAAAAGGAGGATATAATATGAAGTACTCCAACAGGATCATCATGATATTCTTCGCAATTACCGCTCTTGCTGCATTCAGCGGCTGCGGAGGAGGATCTGGCGGGGGGCAGAGTGCCGGCGTCACGGTCCCTTCGACTCCATCGGCGACGACCAGCACATATCAGCTGTCAGAAGACAGCTACGGGTTGCAGAACGCCACGTTCATGTCGGCAACCAACAGCAATGGTTCTTTTGTAATGAGAGCAGCGATTGCAGACAGCATGACCGATCCGAGCTTCACTTCAGTTTTCCGTATAGATGTCGTGCAACCGCAACTTATAAGCGGCACCGGTACCTACGTAGTCGGCACTGCCAACTCACCGGTGGTGATACTCTTCCCCAATGGCCACACAAGCTTTCTGCTGAATACGGTCTCCGGATCAATCACATTTACATCTTTCGGTGTGCATACCAGTGACGTTGTCGCGGGTAACTTCCAGGTTATGGTCGAAGACCAGAACTTCAACGATGATCCGAGACCGACGTATCCCGTTAGTGGAAATTTCAGTTTCGTAGTAAACACCTCCGGCGCTCTGGTGCCGACCCCCGTTCCTGTTCCGGCTAGTGCAGCCGGTTCTTACGACGCAAAATGCGCCTCTTGCCATGCCCTTGGCGGCTATGATACGACAAGCACGGAAAACTCGCCGGATCTCGCTCTTCACGGGGGGAATATCCCCGACCATTTCACCGCCGGCGTGCCGGGACACAATGGGATCACCCTTACCACTCAGGAGATTCATGATCTGAAGATACTCCTGAACGCAAATTAACCATATATTTGATATCCGCAAAAGAGAAGGCGGGGAAAACCCCGCCTTCTCTTTTTATTAAACAGTCGCTATCTGTCGGATGCACTGGAGCGAATCGGTATATTCCTGATCAGCCCAGTTGTTCCATCAGATAATTCTGTATGCCCATCTGCTTGATCTGATCAAGCTGCGCCTCAAGGGTGTCGATGTGCTCTTCTTCCTCTTTCAGAATCGCCGTAAGCATTTCGCGGGTGCCGTTGTCCCCAACCTCCCCCGCCAGTTTGATGCTCTCGTTGTAGCTCTTGATTGCACCCTCCTCTGAGATGCGATCGTTTTCATGCATCTTTGGAATTTCAGCGCCGATGTGCATCTTACCCAGGTCGCTAACGATGGGTATCCCTTCCAGGTAGAGGATACGGGCGATCAGTTTTTCCGCGTGCTTCATCTCGTCGATGGCCCTCTTCTCAATCTGCTTGTGGAGCTTCCCATATCCCCAGCCGTCACACATCTCCGAATGGACCATGTATTGGTTAATGGCTGTCAGTTCCTCGGCCAGACGTGCGTTCAGATGTTCAAGAAGCTTTTTATTCCCTTTCATATTTACCCTCCTTTAAGAATATTCCGGGATATTCCCCGTTATGCATGTTGTTTAATGTATCAGAGTTCGCGCAAAGGTCAAGCCCCGCTGACAGGCAATTCGATAATAAATCTGGTCCCCTTGGGGATGTTGTCCTTGACTCGGATAAAACCGTGGTGGTCGGAAATGATGCTGTTTACTATGGCAAGGCCGAGCCCGGTGCCCGATTTTTTTGTTGAGAAATAAGGTTCGAAAAGCCTGGCGCGGTCCTCGGGCGCGATACCGACACCGTTGTCTGCGACGACGAAGGTGGCCATCTTCAACTCCTTGTCATAACCACTCTCTAAATCGACGTTTCCTTCTTCGCCAACAGCGGCTACCGCGTTGTCCAGGAGGTTTATCAGGACCCGCTTGATCTGGTCCCGGTCCAGGGGGAAGACGGGAATCGACTCATCCGGGCGGAACGAGAATGCAATCCTGCGATGTGCCTCCTGGTAAAGTGTAAGGGCTTCTGCAATGATATCATTAAGGTTATTGGCGGCAGGTTGAATGGCCGGCATTCTGGCAAAGTTGGAGAATTCGTCAACCAGCGTCTTCAGTTCGTCTACGGATTTGATAATCATTCCCGTACATTCGTCGAATACCTTTTCATCTTCATTGAAACGTGTCAGATAGCGCTTTCTCAGCCGCTGGGCCGAAAGCTGTATAGGGGTTAGAGGGTTCTTGATTTCATGGGCGATTCGTCGCGCCACTTCCCGCCAGGCAGCCATCCGTTGCGCCTTGACGAGATGGGTCAGGTCATCGAAAACCACCACGGTGCCCATGAATTCATCGTTTTCATCCTTTAACAGAGAGAGATTAACCTGAAGCGCGAGCTTAGTGTCCTGCGTCGGAATGGTGACCTGTTTGCTTATGGTATTCTGCTTTCCCATGATGAGGTCACGGAGAATACCATTTACTATGTCCAGTTGTGCCGGGCGGAGGACTTCACGGAAGTGCTTCCCCAGGACTTCGTGGGCATTGATGTTCATGAGTCGTTCCGCGGACTTGTTAACAGTGGTCAGAATTCCTTTCTTGTCAACGGAAATGACACCGGCAGTCACGTTCTTCAGAACGGTCTCCATGTAAAGTCGGCGTTGTTCCAGTTCCAGATTGCTTCTAGTCAGTTCCTCATGGGTTTTGTCAAGGACGAGTTGATGGTGTCTCAGATCCTCCGTCATCTTGTTGAATGAGGCAACAAGCATCCCGATCTCGTCATCGCCTTTTTCGCCCAGATTGATCTCCAGATTGCCGTCCGCGACCTGGCGGGTTGCTTCAGCAAGCTCCTGGATAGGGATTGTCAGGCTTTTCGCCAGATTTACACCATACCATACCGCCAGGAAGATGATCACCACTGTTATCAGAAAAAGCGTCAGGATATAGGCGGTGGCAATCGGATTCTTGAGAATCTTCAACTGTCTGAATTCGTGATAAGAAGCTGAAATTTCCTTCATCTTGCTTACAAGTGAAGAAGGCACAAAATAGTTTACTACCACAACCCCTACAATCTCATTTGGATTCCAGTTTGAGTAAATCGGGACGATGCCGCGGATGATGTCCGCTTTGCCGATGGAAGTGACCTTGGTAAATTCCTTCCCCTGTAGAGCGATATTGATATCCTCTGAAGATGGGTTGCTGAAATCCCCGAGGGGAAGCTTTTCGTTGGAGGCGCGCACCAGTTCCTCGCGCTGGGCTGAATAGACCTCTACCACCCCCAGGTTGTACTCCTGCTGTTTTTGCCTGATCAGTTCCTTGAGTTGAGGGAGATTCTGCTCATTTACCAGTTTCTGCTCCTTGATAAAGGAGCTGATCTGCCTGCCGTAATACAGGGCGTTGGCAGCTGAACTTTTATAGAACGTCTGGGCTACTTCCATCGATTCTTCGAGTGAGACCTCCACCTGCTTGTTGAACCAGTTATTGATGCTTATGTCTATGAATCCGGCTGAAACGAGGAAGAGAAGCATGGTCGGCACAAGGGAAAGCCCCACAAACGCGAATACAAGTTTGGTCCGAAGCTTTGCGCCGACGACATTCTGCCGTCGTTCGAGAAGGAGCTTGGCGATGTTCCGGAAAACCAGATAGACCAGAAGGATAATGAGGAGAATGATGACATTGATGAGACCGAAGATGATTATTTTATTGCCCAACTGGACGGCGGCGCGCAGTCGGGCAAGATGTATTTCGGCCCAGGTAAGGACGATGATAAAGAGGAGGGATATCGCTATGATAAAGCTTTCGCGTTTCCTTTTACGTATCTCCTCGGGCGCGAGTTCTGTTGTCACTCTTCTGGCCATTTACTTCCTTTAACCTTCTAAATGCATCAGTGTTTGCAGATTATATTAAAGCCGCATTTATTTCAAGGAGTTAGTAATAACCGAATGTGCAAAAAAAAAGCAGCCTCGAAGGCTGCTTTCTAATTACCGCGTTTATTGAACCGTTATGCTTCAGACCACTTTAATCCCGGCATGGGGAGAGTGAAAGAGTGTGGGATTTTCTCCTGGTGACTGAATTCAACAAGCTCCCACGATTCTCTGTCCGCCAACAGTTCTTTAACCAGCCTGTGATTCAGATCATGCCCGGATTTAAAAGCCTTCACATGGCCGATAACATGATAGCCGACAAGTGCAAAATCGCCGATTGCATCGAGGATCTTGTGGCGGACAAACTCGTCAGCGAAACGGAGACCTTCTTTGTTCAGAATTCCTTCAGTTCCTATGGCGACCGCATTTTCCAGAGATGCCCCCTGGGCAAAACCGTTGGCCTTGAGTGTCTCAAACTCGGCAAGAAAACCGAAGGTCCTGGCAGAGGCAATCTCTTTGTTGAAGCTGTTCTTGTCGAGCTTCACGCTCCTGAACTGGTTGTTGACAACTGGATGATTGAACCGCATATCGAATGAAATTCTGAAATAGCGGGAAGGGATGATTGTCACTTTCTTGTCGCCATCGGTTATGGTGACCGGTCTCTTCACCACCAGATATTTGCGCGGCTTGGTCAGGGTCTTGATGCCTGCTTCTTCAATCCATTTGACAAACGGAGCGGCGCTGCCATCCATTATCGGCACTTCGGGTCCGTTTATATCCACACAGACATTATCTATGCCGCAGACCCGCAGGGCAGCCATCAGATGCTCGATAGTGGCGATTATGACCCCGTTCTTTCCTATAGTTGTGGAAAGCCGCGTGTTGACCACATTTGCCGCAATGGCTTCTATGGAAACGGACGGATCCAGGTCGGTCCTGTGAAACACTATGCCGGTTCCTTCTTCCGCCGGTCGCAGGCTCACCTCGACATCCTTGCCTGAGTGGATTCCAATTCCGTAAAAAGTCACCTTGTTTTTCACTGTGTTCTGAAAAGGCATTTCCGGCTCCTCAAAATAAATAGTCAGTATACTTATTACTCCTAGCAATTCGCAGGCCAAGAAGCTACATCGCCAGGCCAATCAGTAGCGCCTATTATTTCAAGTAGTTATAGAGGCAGCGAGAAGAATTGCCGGGGGAGAATTAATGCAGTGTGTTGAATAAACAACAGCGTATTGTTGCATAAATGCAACAATACTAAAGACGGCCGGAACGAATAATGGCAACGACCCACCACAACCCGATAACGCCTGCAATGGTGTAGCCAAGAAAGGCAAACATCGGATACCCGAGCATCAGGGGCCCCTTATCCGTCTGCATGATGATCGACGAGCCGACCACCAGAGCGGTGATGATGAGGCTGCAGGAGAGCCGGTTCATGGATTTTTCCAGTTCTCTTATAAAGTGGTCAAGTCCGCGATGCTCCAGATCTATCTTGAATTTGTTCCGGTTAAGGCTGTTCAGAATCTCTTTGAGGTCTTTCGGGAGGTTCCTCGTGAGATTCACGTAAGCCATGAATTGGCTGCTGAGCTCCTTCAGCACTTGCCTAGGAGATAACTTCTCCTTGACGGCCTGCTCCATGAACGGGCGCAGATGAGCAACCATGTCGAATTGAGGATCAAGTTCGCGTCCCATCCCTTCAATGGCCACAAGCGCCTTTGCCAGAAGCATCAGATCTGATTGGAACCTGATTCGATATGTTCTGATTATCTCAAGAAACTCCATAAGCATCCGTCCCACTTCAATATCCTGAAGAGGGACTTCGTAATAATCGTCGATGAATTCGGTCAGATCACGCTTTAATGCCTTGGTATTCAGGGAATCGGTCATCTCGCCGGAATAGAGAAGCAGTGAAATGACTTCGTCCACCTTCCTCCTGACAATGGCCAGAAGGATGTCGATCAGGTATTCCTGCATTTCGGCATCGAGCCTCCCCACCATGCCGTAATCCAGGAGGCAGATGACATTTTCGGGCAAGATCATGACGTTGCCGGGATGGGGGTCGCCGTGGAAAAAACCGTGTACCAGCACCATTCTGACAAAGGCATCAGCCCCGCGCTGGGCGATGACGCGCCTGTCAAGTCCGGCACGCTCCAGTTCTTCAAGTTCAGAGACCTTTATGCCGTCGATATATTCCAGCGTCAAGACCCCTTTGGCGGTCACGTCCCAATAGACCTTGGGGAAGTAAAGGGTGGGGTCGCCGCTGAAATTGGTGCTGAACTTTTCTATCGTGTGCCCTTCGCGGGAAAAATCCATTTCCCGGCGGATTGTTCTGGCGAACTCTTTTACAAGCCCGACCGGATCGTAGATGTCACTTCCGGGGAGATGGCGCTCGGCAATGAGCGCCAGACTCATCAGCGCTTCTATGTCGGTTTCCACGAGTTCAACTATTCCCGGCCGACGGACTTTTAAAACCACCTCTTCACCGGATAAAAGCTTTGCTTTGTGTACCTGTGCAATGGAAGCGGCGGCAATGGGGATTTGATCGAGAGATGCAAAAAACTCCTCCACCTCTCCGCCGAGTTCAATGCGTATCTGGGCAACGACCTCTTCATAAGAGAATGAAGGGACATTGTCCTGCAGTTTGGCGAATTCAACGACGTAGTTTCTGGGAATGACATCGGGGCGTGTAGATAGTATCTGCCCAAGTTTGACGAATGTCGGCCCCAACTCTTCCAGCGCCATTCGCATTCGCTCGGCTGGAGAGTATGAGGCGATTTTAGACTCGTCGCGGAGCAGCAGCCTTTTGCTGCGGGCAATGAGGTGATACAGGTTCAGGTGCTCCAGCAGTTGATCGAAACCGTACTTGAAGAGGACGAAGATTATGTTCCGGTAGCGCCTGATACTGCGAACGTTTCGATTAAACTGGAAAATATTCATCATGGCTCGTCTGGATCGTCTCCCGGCATGCGTTTTTCCAGTTCTTCCAACCTTTTCTGCAGACGGTCGAACTCTTCACGGGGGACAAGTCCTACCCGTTCGATGACCTTTTTTACTTCCGTATCGGCGATTTCGGCTATACGCTCCCTTCCTTCCTTGGCCATACCCTGGACCTTCTCAAGGAATGCCTTCCCTTCATCCTCGCTTAATTTGTATTTCTCCTTCAACTCCACAAGGATCTCTTCGGCCTTCTTCTGTGTCAGAGAAAGAGCGCCCAATCCGGTCAGGACTGCCTTTTCTAGAAGTTCAAACATAGTGACCTCCTTTTCATTTTAATTTCATTAGTCCTATTACAAAGGTATCAGAATTGCGGCTGATTACAATCGGCAAAACAATGACACAGGGGGATGGGTAATATTTACACTGCCATCATTTTTTAAAGAGCCAGAATAAAAGCGAGATAATAACTGAGAGAATAATGCAGGTTGCCATGGGGAAATAGAAGGTGAAATTGTCCCTTTTAATTTGGATGTCGCCTGGAAGCCGGCCCAACCAGGGGATTTTTCCGGCAAAGGTGATGACAATGCCGAAGGCGATAATTATTATCCCGAAAATGATCAGCGATTTTCCCAATCCGGCCATAATCTCCCCTGTTACTGAATGCCTTGAGGATGATAGCGCTCCTTCTCGCTGTATATGCAGCCGCAGTATTGCTGCCGGTAGAGTTCCATCTTCCTGGATATGGAGATTCCCTCCTGCCAGCCTTTCCGAAAATCCGCATAATGAAAGGGAATACCATACATTTCGCCGATTCGTTCCCCCATCTCCCTGATTACATCGTGTTTCTGATATTTGCTGTAAAGGAGGGAGGTGGTGAACGCCTCAAAACCAAGCTCGACAGCAGCCGCGGCAACAATCTCCAGCCTGGAGGAGTAACAGTAGAGACAACGCTGCTCCGGCCTGGCGGCAACATTGGCGAGAAATTCCTCCAGCCGATACTCGTCGCGGCAGATGACTTCCAACTCAACCAGGTCCGCATACTTCCGGACCGTCTCCAGCCTGCGCTGGTATTCCTGGTAAGGATGGATGTTGTGATTGTAGAAAAAGCCTGTAACGTCCATGCCGTTGGTGCGTAGTTCCTGCACCGGATATATGGCGCACGGCGCACAGCATATGTGGAGTAGTATTTTCATCTCAATCCCTGGAATAAGCAGAACGTTCGCTGGACGTTGGGAAAAGCCTGGGGTCTGCGTCTTCAAGTCTGAATTTTAAGTCTTTTGTCAGACAAAGACAAACAGTTTTTTTGATTATGCACTTCGGAGACCGGCCACACGCATCCGCCCATGGGGAGGCATCTGTGAAATCGACAGCACATCATGATTCAGTTTGATGGGGAACATTTCCGGAGGGGAGGTCACTTCCCCTGCACCATATCTCTCACCATATCCGTCACCTTGCGAAAGTCAATCTTTCCGCTTCCCATCTTCGGCAGGTCCTCAATCACTACAAATTGACGGGGGAGAGCGATGTTGGGAAGATGCCCGGACATCTTCCGGAGAGTATCCTTCACATCGAGCTTTTGTGTCACCGCAGCGACGATCTTCGCCCCCTTGAGATGGTCGGGGACTTCCACGACACAGCATGAAACGCCTTCGGGCAGGAACCTCTCCAGAACATCTTCAACCTTTACCAGCGACACCATCTCTCCGCCTATTTTCAGAAACCTCTTCAATCGGCCGACATGCCACAGGTATCCGTCTTCATCCATCCATCCCATGTCCCCTGTGTCGTACCACCCATGGCGCATGGCGAGCGAGGTCTGTTCGAAATCGTCGAAATACCCCTTCATCACGTTCGCTCCCTTCACCAGGATCTTTCCGATCTCCCGCAGTTCACACTCTTCGCCGCTCTGGTAATTCTCCACGCGCACTCGCATGCATGGCAAGGGCCGCCCCACGCTTCCCGGACGATTGAACTCCGGCGTGTTCAAGGAAATTACGATCGACGTTTCCGTCGCGCCGTACCCCTCAAGAAGTACACTGCCGTGCTTCTCACGGAATCCCTCACGAAGGGCATCCGGACATTTATCCGCTCCAACGAGCATCAGCCGGACGCTCCGGAAATCACCCGGCTCCGATTTGTTCAGATACCCCCAGAAGAAACTCGGAGTTCCCAGCATAACGGTGCATTTCTCTTCCCTGACGATTTCGCAGATGGTCTTGTAATCGAGCGGGTTTGCATAGGTCACCAGCGTTGATCCGAAATAGATCGGCGCCCAGAAATTTCCCGTCTGGCCAAAGATATGGAAGTAGGGGAGCTGACAGAGGAAGATATCCTGCACGGAAAGGTTGACGACTTTCCCAAGGGATTCAAGGACCGAAGCGACATTTTTGTGTGTCAGTTCCACTCCCTTCGGCTCCTTTTCGCTTCCGCTGGTAAACAGCACAAAAAGGTCATCGTTTTCATCTCCACCGGCAACCCTTGCTTTGAGTAGCGGGGCGGGAAGCCTGGATTTGATGGCGGCCCTTATCTTTTCAAACCCTGAGATTCCTGCAATCAGCTCCTCAAGGAATACCATCCCGGGCACAACGGGACAGTTGATTTTATCGAGCAACGCCTTCGAGGTGACGATCGTTTTGAAATCGCATTTCTTCTGTGCGTAAATGCAGTTCTGTGCGGCTCCCGTCGAATAGTTGATCATAACGGGAACGCGCCCGCTGAACAATGCACCGAGAATCGTGAGCGCCGATCCCGCGGAATTCGGGATCATCACGCCGATGAATCCAGGCTCGTATCGCTTCAGTTTGTTGGCAAGAATCAATGCGCCGATCAAGGCCCGATGGTAAGTAACCTTGCGCCCTGTCGTCCGGTCATGGATGAACAGCTTATCACCGGTTTTTTTCGCTATCTCGATAAATTTGTGATGAAGCAGCATGATGAATCTCCAGCGCGTTTAAGTTTCATCTTCGGCAAACCGATATTTCACGGGGTTACTACAACTGTTGCGATAGTTCACATCTGCATCGCTTCCTGGGCAAGTTTCAAAGAAATCTTCCGATTAGTTGCCAGTGAGTGGCGATAAATCGTTTCAAAAATCGCGATGAGGGGTGGCAACTCACGGCGCGTGTGGAGAAGGAGGAAATTGATCACGTCTGCCGGGAGAAGGACATTCCGGTCATCCGCCAGTTTTTTCATGATCATCCGCAGGGAGTCGTCGTCGGAGATATCCACCTTTGCCACCAGTCCCCACAACAGGCGTGAAACAATATGGTCGTCCAGATGAGGGATCTCCCTTGGAGGCAAGAGCCCGGTAATGGCGATCTTCCTTGAGGCATCGTGGAAATCGTTGAACAGCTGCCAGAACTCGCTCCTGACATGGGGATTGTCCGGAAGGAGATGGATATCGTCGATCAGGAGCGCGGGTTCGTCGCGGAAGCGTTCGGCCAGCCTGGAGACGGCCTCGGCAGGGTACTCTCCCCTATAGATGTCGTCAATATCCCTTAGCGAAATATATGGGAAGGTTGTCAGCCCTGCGTGGGAAGAGAAGGCCCCTGCCAGGGCACGGAGAAGGTGGGTCTTCCCCGACCCGGATGGTCCATGGATGAAAAGGAGATTTTTCGAATCATCAGCGGCCAGGAGTTTGGCGAACTGAAACGCCGTTTCGTTGCCGCTGCAGACAACGAAATTATCGAAGCTGAACTTTGCGTCTACGGGAAAATCGAAGACCAGTTGCATGGTCAGAACAGCCTTCCCTGTGGTCCTTCCGGGAAAGTCCTGG
>Ga0210377_10003514_pt1 | contig 13479 bp, 7 predicted proteins | sample PLM4_65_b1redo_FD_155480 | JGI IMG/M metagenome (GOLD analysis project Ga0210377, IMG submission 155480) | Groundwater sediment microbial communities from an aquifer in East River, Colorado, USA - PLM4_65_b1 redo | ecosystem: Environmental > Terrestrial > Soil > Riparian zone | place: USA: East...
TCGCCGACGAGCGGATCCGCCCGGTGTCGACCATCGACGTGCCGAGCGTGTCGCTGCTGCTCTCGTATGTCTCGGGCGGGCTCGGCATCGGGCTGGTCCCCGCCCTCGCGCTCGCCGAGGCGCCCGCAGACCGCGTCGTCAGCGCGCCCGCCCGAGTGGCGGCGCTGCCCGTCACGCTGGTCTGGCGCCCCGCCGCGCGGCGCCAACCGGCCTTGGCCCGCCTCGCCGCGCTCCTCGGCACCGCCGGCGCGCGCGTGGGCGCCCGGCTCGCTCGCGGGCGGCGACTGGAGGGGCCAGCTGTCTGAAGCTGGGCACTCTTGCCGCGTCCCGGCCCGAGGCCGTACGCTGCGCCGAAGGGAGTGTGATTGATGGGAAGAGACACCGGAGCGTCGGGAGCCGGTCACGCTTCTCGTGGACAGCGGGTCCACCTATACCTGGGTCGCCGCCGCCCTTTTGCGCACGCTGTCAGTCGTGCCGACGGAACGACGGCGCGTCATGACGATCGAGGGCCAGGTCGTCGAGCGTGACGCCGCCGAGGTGCTCATCACTCTCGAGGGACGAACCCTTCACACCGTGTGCCTGTTCGGCGGTGCGGGCGACCTCGACGTGCTGGGCGCCTACACCCTGGAAGGGTTCGGGCTGGGGATCGATCCGGTCCAGCGCAAGCTCATCCCGGCCCTCCAGTACGGCGCGGCGGCGGCGACGGCACCGGCTCGCCCTCCAGCCTTCGAGTGCTGCTTCGATCGGGCACTCCTGCTCGGTGTTGGACGCTCGCCGGCCGTCGCCACCCTCCCAGGGCGTTGATTGACGACCGCGAGGTGAGGATGGTGGCACGCAGTGACTCGCCGACGCGAGGTGATCGGCAAGGTCGTCGTCGTTCCCTGACGCGCGGGAGGTGCTGGACTTCCGGAGGAACGGACGGCTCAGTTCCCGATCTGTCACTCCTCGGGAGCGACCGAGTAGACGCGCACCGGCTGAGCCCGGGTCTTGAACTGTACGGACCCGTGGTCCTCCACGCGGATGGCGCTGCTCAACCCGGCGCGCGTCTGCTCGTCGACCAGGATCGGCTGCCCCAAGATCTTCGTGTGAGCCTCCAGGTGGGCGGCGAGATTGACCGTGTCCCCGACGCACGTGTAGGTCACCCGCCGCTCCGTGCCGGTGAAACCGGCGATGACCTGCCCGGACGCGATGCCGACGCCGATCCGGATCTCGGGCTTGCCCTGCGCCGCTTGATCGCGATCGAAGCCCGCCACCAGCTCCAGCATCTCCAGGCCCGCGCGCACCGCACGCTCTGCGTGGTCGGCGTGGGGCAGCGGCGCCCCGAACAGCGCCATCAGTCCGTCGCCCAGCATCTGGTTGACGATGCCCCCCTGGCTGCCGATCGCATCGAACATCAGCGTGTAGTAGCTGTTCAGCAGGTCGATCGTCTCCGCCGGCTGCAAGGACTCCGCGAGGCTCGTGAACGACCGGATGTCCGAGAACATCACCGTGGCGTCGACGTGCTTGCCGCCGAGGGCGAAGCCCGTCACCAGCAGCTCCTCGGCCACCTCGGCCGTCGCGAACTTCCTGAACAGCTCCCGCTGCTGGTCACGCAGGCGCTTCTTCTCGAGGCTGGCCGCGACCCGGGCCCGGAGCAGGATGCCGTTGACAGGCTTGAACAGGTAGTCCTCGGCGCCCATCTCGATGCACCGGGCCACGCTGTCGACCTCGTCAACGGACGACATCATGACGACCGGGATGTCGCGCAGCTTCGGGTCCGCCCGGAGCGCCTCGAGTGTCTGGTAGCCGTTCATCTCCGGCATCTCGATATCGAGCAGCACGAGGTCGGCCGGGCGGCTGCGTAGCATCTCGAGGGCCAGTCGGCCGTTCTCCGCGAAGGCGACGCGGTGCCCGAATTGCTCCAGCGTCCGGCCCACGAGCAGCCGGTTGACCCGGTTGTCGTCGACGACCAGAAGATCACCCTTCTCGCCGTTACGATCAGAGCTCACGCTCGACCTCCCGCAGCGCCCTTGCGACCCGCTCGCACTCGCCGGCGAGGCGCTCCACCCGCGAGGCCGCTCCGTCCAGGCTGCCGGACCTTGCCAACGCTTCGAGATCCTTTGCGAGGGTGGATAGCGTCATCGCGCCGAAGCTCGCCGCGTTCGACCTGAGCGAGTGCGCGGCCCGACGGAACGAGTCGGTGTCCTTCTCGGTGAGGGCGCGACGCATCGTCCCCACCAGCTCCTGGGAGTCCTCCATGAAGGTCGACAGCAACTCGTCGAGGAAGCCGGCGCCCATCGTCGCCCGGAGCCGGTCGAGCGCCGCCTTGTCCAGCACCTGTGTCGACGGCCGGTCCGGGGCAGCCCGGTTCTGGCTAGCGCTCCCGGGCGGCCCTCCCGCGCGGATCGGGTCCGGCTCGCGCGCCGCGGTGCGCTCGAGGGCGGTCACCAGCTCCTCCACGCGGATCGGTTTGCTCATGTAATCGTCCATCCCCGCCGCCAGACACAGCTCGCGGTCGCCTTGCATCGCATTGGCCGTCATCGCGACGATCCGTGGGCGCCCGTCAACGGGCCAGCGTCGGGTGATCTCCCGGGAAGCTTCGAACCCGTCCATCTCCGGCATCTGGACGTCCATCAACACGAGATCGTACGGCTGCCGCTCGATGGCCGCCACGGCTTCGAGGCCATTGGCCGCGAGGTCGGCGCGGTATCCCATCTGCTCGAGGAGGCGGAGCGCCACCTTCTGGTTCACGACGTTGTCCTCGGCCAGCAGGATTCGCAAGGGATGGCGGTGCGCCATCTCGGGATCGAGCTCGAGCCGGGAAGGCGTCCGCTTCTCCACGCGGGTCGGCTGACCGGCGAGGGCCCCGGCCAGCGCGTCGAACAGCTGCGACGGCTTGATCGGCTTCGTGAGGTGCGCCGAGAACCCCACGCTCTCGGCACCGGCCTCGCGGCGGCCGAGTGAGGTGAAGAGCATCAGGGGCAGCGTCGCCGCCGTTCGGTGCTCGCGGATCGCCCGCGCCAGCGCGATGCCGTCCATCTCGGGCATGTGCATGTCGAGGATGCCCACGTCGAAGGGCTCGCCGGCGTGGATCCAGCCCAGGGCCTCGCGCGGCGAGCCCGTCACCTTCACCGCCATCCCCCAGGCGTCGAGGTACGCCGCCAGGATCCGCCGGTTGGTCTCGTTGTCGTCCACCACCAGCACGCGCTTGCCGTCGAGCGTGGGCTGCGTCCCCCGCAGCTCCCGGCGCGGCGGAACGGCGCCCTCCGCCGATGGCGCGCGCACGGTGAACCGAAACTCCGAGCCGTGACCCACCCGGCTCGCCACGCTGATCGCCCCGCCCATCATCTCGGTCAGGCGCTTGCTGATCGCGAGGCCGAGGCCGGTCCCCCCGTATTTCCTGGCCGTGGAGGCGTCGACCTGGCTGAACGATTCGAACAGGCGATCGATCCGGTCCGGCGGGATGCCGATGCCGGTGTCACGGACGGAGAAGGTCAGCTCGTAGACAGGGCCCGGGGCGTCGAGGCACTTCGCAGTCACCGACAACACCACCTCGCCCGTCTCGGTGAACTTCACGGCATTGCTGAGAAGGTTCAGGAGGATCTGCCGCAGCCGGGTGACGTCACCCACGATCGCCGCCGGCGTATCGTCGGAGATCAGGTAGGCGAGGTCGAGCCCCTTCTCGGCCGCCCGCGCCGAGACGAGATCGAGCGCCGACTCCACACCCTCGCGGAGGTCGAACGGCTGGGCCTCGAGGTCCATCCGCCCCGCCTCGATCTTGCTGAAGTCCAGCACGTCGTTGATGACGGTGAGCAGGGCATCCCCGCTCGAGCGGACGATCTCCGCGTACTCGCGCTGCTCCTCGGTCAGCTCGGTGTTCAGCAGGAGGCCGCTCATCCCGATCACCGCATTCATGGGGGTCCGGATCTCGTGACTCATCGTGGCCAGGAACGCGCTCTTGGCCTCGTTGGCCGTCTCGGCTTCGCGCCGCGCGGCGACGAGATCGCGGAAGAGGCGGGCGTTCTGGATGGCCAGTGCCGATTGGTTGGCGAAGGTTTTGAGGAGATCGATGACCTCCGGGGAGAACTCCCCGGGGGTCTTCTTGTTGACGGTGAGCCCCCCGATGAGGTGGCCTTCGCGCAGCAGCGGAATACCCAGGAGCGCCCGGGTTCCTGTCCGCAACAGGACGTCGCGGAGGGGGCCCTGATACGCGCCCGCCTCGGCGATGTCGGGAATCTGGACCGGCTCGTGGGTCACGGCCATGCGTCCGGCGACGCCTTCGCCCCGTCGGATCGGCGCGCGCCGGGCCACGGCGACCACCGCCTCGTCGAGGTTGTGGGTGGCGCGCAACAGGAGCTCCTCCGCCTGCTCGTCGTATTCGTAGACGGTGCACGAGTCGGTGCCGGCGAGCTGGTTCGCGCGCGAGACGATCGTGCTGAGCACGGTCTCGAGGTCGAGCGTCGAGCCGAGGGCCTGGCTGACCTCCCCCAGGGCCCTGAGTTCCTCGACCGAGCGGGTCAGCTGAGCCGTCCGAGCCTGCAGCTCCTTGAACAGCCGCACGTTCTCGATCGCGATCACCGCCTGGTCGGCGAACGTCGTCACCAGGTCGATCTGCTTGTCAGTGAAGGGCTCGACCTTCGACTTCAAGATCACGAGGACGCCCAGGAGCACACCCTCCCTCAGCATCGGCACCCCGAGGGCGGTGCGGTAGTTCTGGAGCCGTTGCAGCTCGCCATACTCATAACCGGGCTCCGTCAAGACATCAGGAATTTGAATCGTCCGACGTTCCGACGCAGCCTTTCCCGCCACGGAGCCCGGTCCGAGACGCACCGGGTGTCGTTCCAGGTATTCCTCGAAATCGGGCGTCGCGCCGTGGGCGGCTGCATAGCGGAGAATGCGGCCGTCAAATCTAAAGAGGTGCCCCCGGGTGCCGCCGCACAGCCGCGTCGCGCTCTCGATGAGAGTGTCCAGCACCGGCTGGAGATCGAACGTCGAGCGGCTGATCACCTTGAGCACTTCGCTCGTGGCGGTTTGCTGCTCCAGCGCCTCCGTCAGGCCGGCGTTGGCTTGCGCGAGCTCGTGCGTGCGTTCTTCGACCTTACGCTCGAGGGTCGCGTACGATTCCTCGAGCTGCCCTGCCGTTCGGTTGAGCTCGTCGCCGAGCGCCTCGAGCTCGTCGCCGGTCCGGAGCTCGATGCGATGGCCGAGGTCGCCGGAGCCGATTCGCGCGGCGCCTTCCTGGAGCACCCGGATCGGCGCGACCATTCGCCGGGCGAGGAAGACGCTGGCCAGGATCGACAGCCCGAGGCCGAGCACGAAGATGACGGCGCTGCGGATGATCGGAGCCCGGAGGGGAGCGTAGGCGTCCGCGGCGGGCCGTTCGACGAACACGAGCCACCCGAGGCCGGAGATCGGAGCGTGCGCCGCGAGGACCCGCCCGCCGCCGAGGCCGTCGGCGACCACGGCGACCGGGGCGTCGGCCGAGGGTCCCGAGCGGTCGGCCCGTGCTGACTGTACCTGGACGAGCGCGGAGAGATCCCGCTTCGCCCGCAGCATCCGACTGTCCGGATGGGCGACCAGATGGTTGCGGGAATCCACCACGTAGGCATGTCCGCCCGGGCCGCCCTCGATCTGGGAGACGATCTTCAGCACAGCCCCGAGGCTGACGTCCGCCGTGGTCACCTCGACGGCGTATTTGCCACCCGGCACCGCCAGCGTCACGTGCGGCTCCGACTCGTTCTTGAGGTAGACGGGACTCCAGTACGTCTTGCCCGCTCTCGCCTCGACGAACTTGGGCGCCCGGGAGAAGTCCTCCTGGCTTCCGACCACGTCCGGCTCCAGGCGAGAAACACGGAGCTGCTCCTTGCCGGCGAGGTCGAGATGGCTGAGCTCGCCGACGGCGGGGACGTTGCGAAGGACTCTGAGGAAGTCGAGCTCGCGCTGCTCGGCCAGCGCCGCTCCCAATCCTTGGCGAAATCCCAGCTTGGCTGGTCCCACCTGGCTGGCGTCGGGATCGTCGGATGCGGTCCGGGTCGTCTCGCGCACCTGCAGCTCGACCTCTTTCAGAAACTGCTCGATGCGGGCCGCCGCCGCCACCGCCTTCGCGCGTTCGACCCGGAGGATCGCGCCCTGAGTTTCCCGGTAGGCGAAGTAGAGCTCGACCAGGCTCGAGGCCATCAGCACGCCACCGACCAGAACGAGAAGGACGACGACGTACTTGCGGAAGAGCCGGCCGCGCGAGGTCGGGTTCTTCATCTCCGAAAGGCGTCGGCGCGGAGCAAGATCTTTCGCGGCACGGTGAGGCCCAGAAGCTCCGCGGTCTTGAGGTTCACCGCGAGATCGATTTTCTCGGCGCCTTCGACGGGCAGATCCTGAGGCCGGGCACCTCTCAGAATCTTGGCGACCAGCGCTGCGGCCTGGACCCCCTGCGCGTAGTAGTCGGGCCCGTATGACATGAGACCGCCATAGCCGATCCAGAGCGCCGTGCCGAAGACCGCCGGGACTCGCAATGCCAGCGATTGCTCGATGATGGCGATGGTGAGGTCCGGGTTCGAGCCTTCCGGCGCGAGCACCGCGTCGTCGCGCCGGACTTCACGGAGCACTCGCTTCAACTCGTCGGCGTCGAGTACCCCTTTCGGCGAGAGATCCAGTTTCATGCGCTGCGCCGCCTCGAGCGCCTTGGTGACCATCGGCGTGGTACCCAGGTCGACGCGGTAATAGATGAGCCAGACCCGGCGGACGGCCGGAGTGAGTGTCTTGAGAACCTCCAGACGCTTTGCCACCAGCTCGGTCTGGAGACTCGACACGCCCGTCACGTTGCCGCCGGGCTGGGCGAGCGTGCCGACGATGCCGGCCCCCACCGGGTCGCCCACCAGGGTGAACACGATGGGCACGCTCTCCGTCGCGTCCTTCGCGGCCTGGGTGGCTGCCTCCTGGCTCGTGAAGATCAGGTCGACGCCGGCCTTGACGAGGGCCTCGGCGGCCGTGGGCATCGTGTTCAGCTTTCCTTCGGTGAAGCGGATGTCGAACGTCACGTCGCGCCCGTCTTCGAAGCCGAGCTCCTTGAGCCCGGCCTTGAGCCCTTCGACGGTCGGATGGCTCGCCGCCCATGCCGCGTTGAGGACGCCGATCCGGAACGGGCGTCGCGCCTTCTGGGCCTCGCCCACGTGGGTTGGCAACCAGAGAAGAATCGCCACGGCGACCCAGACGGAGCGAGGCGGTCTGAAGCAGAAGTTTCGCATCCGTCGCATCGCTACCCAGACACGAACTGGTGGTACGCGCCTTCGGCGACGTGGTCCCAGGGGCCCACCAGCGCCTGAAACTTCGTGAAGGACGCGTGCACCTTCCTGGCCATGGGGCTCTTCTCGGAACCCTCGCTCACAACCTCGGCCGCCAGTTTCTTGAGATCGCGCAGCACCGGCAACGGGAGCTGCAGCACCTCGACCTTGCCCTTGAACTCCACCTTGAGTCGTTCGAGGGCGGTCGCGTTCTTCGCGTGGAAGTCCGTGAGGCCATAGACCTGCACCGCCGCGGCGGCATGGTCGAGCGTCCGCCGCAGATCGACCGGGAGCGCGTCGTAGGCCTTCTTGTTGAAACCAAACTCGGTCATGCCGCCGGGTTCGTGCCAGCCCGGGTAGTAGTAGTAACGCGCGGCTTGGTGGAGGGCCAGCTTCATGTCGTCATGCGGTCCGACCCATTCGGCGGCGTCGATCACGCCCCGCTCAAGGGCGCCGTAGATTTCGGAGCCGGGGAGGAGGACCGCCGTGCCGCCCGCCCTGGCGTAAACCTTGCCGCCGAGGGGCACACCAATGCGCATCTTGAGTCCCTTGTAGTCGCCGATCGTGGTGATCTTCTTCCGGAACCATCCGGCCATCTGTGGGGCGTATGTCGTGGCTTGGCGCGGTACGAGGTTGAAGGCGGCGTACGCCTCCTCCCAGAGCTTGAGCCCGTCGCCCTGGTGATACCAGGCGGCCATGCCCTGGGGGTTCATGCCGAACGGGATCGTCGTGAACCATTCGAGCGCGGGCTCCTTGGCGGTCCAGTAGGACGCGGAGGCCATGAACGCCTCAATGGTGCCCTGCGAGGCAGCGTCGAAGCACTCGAGCGGCTGCATGATCTGGCCGCCGGGGAAAACCTCGATCCGGAACCGTCCGCCGCTCATCTCTTCCACGACCTTCGCCAACCGCTGCGCCGCGCCGTTCAAGTGATCGAGCACCGGGGGCCAGGTCGTCGACATGCGCCACTGGACCTTCGGCTGGGCGATGACGTTGGGAGCGTCGACGATGGCGCCAGCGGCGGCGGCCGCCATCACCCCGCCTGCCGTTGCGATGAACCTGCGTCGTTCGGTCATCACGCTCTCCGCCTCACACCGTCACGAACTGATGGTAGGCGCCTTCGGCAACGTGGTCCCAGGGGCCCACCAGCGCCTGGAACTTCGTGAAGGACGCGTGCACCTTTTTGGCCATGGGGGACTTCTCGGATTGCTCCCTGATGACCTCGGCTGCCAGCTTCTTGAGTTCGCGCAGCACCGGCACCGGGAGCTGGAGGAGCTCGACCTTGCCTTTGAACTCCGTCTTGAGTCGTTCCAGCGCGATCGCGTTCTTGGCGTGGAAGTCCGTGAGGCCATAGACCTGCACGGCGGCGACGGCATGGTCGAGTGTCCGCCGCAGATCGACCGGGAGCGCTTCGTACGCCTTCTTGTTGAAGCCGAACTCGCTGACGGTCCCGGGCTCGTGCCAGCCCGGGTAGTAGTAATAACGCGCGGTATTGTGCAGGCCCAGTTTCATATCGTCATGCGGCCCGACCCAATCGGCGGCGTCGATCACGCCCCGCTCGAAGGCACCGAAGATCGCGGCGGCCGGGGTGAGGACGGCCGTGCCACCGGCCCTGACGACGACCCTGTTGCCGAGGCCTGCGCCAATGCGCATCTTGAGCCCCTTGTAGTCGCCGATCGTGTTCATCTTCTTCCGGAACCATCCGGCCATCTGCGGAGCGAACGCCGGGCCTTGGCGCGGCACGAGGTGGAAGGGGGCGTACGTCTCCTCCCAGAGCTTGAGCCCGTCGCCCTGGTAGTACCAGGCCGCCATGCCCTGGGGGTTCATGCCGAAGGGGACGGTCTGGAACCACTCGATCGCGGGCTCCTTCTCCGCCCAGTAGGACGGAGTGCCCATGAACGCCTCGATGGTCCCCTGGGAGGCGGCGTCGAAGCAGGCGAAGTCCGACATGATCTGGCCGCCCGCGAAGACCTCGATCCGGAACCGCCCGCCGCTTATCTCCTCGACGACCTTCGCCAGCAGCCGGGCCGCGCCCTGGAGGTTGTCGAGCACCGGGGGCCAGGCCGTGGACATTCGCCACTGGACTTTCGGCTGCGCGATGACGTTGGGGGCGTCGACGATGGTGGAGGCTGCGACGGCCGCGATCGCCCCGCTCGCCTTCACGATGAACCTGCGTCGTTCGGTCATGACATCACCCTCAGGGTGCGACGAGCTGATGGTAGGCACCTTCGGCGACGTGGTCCCAGGGGCCCACCAGCGCCTGGAACTTCGTGAAGGACGCGTGGACCTTCCGGGCCATGGGGGTCTTCTCCGACTCTTCCCTGACAACCTCGGCCGCCAGCTTCTTGAGATCGTGCAGCACCGGCACCGGGAGCTGGAGCACCTCGACCTTGCCCTTGAACTCCGTCTTGAGTCGCGCGAGCGCGGTCGCGTTCTTCGCGTGGAAGTCCGTGAGGCCATAGACCTGGACGGCGGCGGCGGCATGATCGAGCGTCCGTTGCAAGTCGACCGGGAGCGCCTCGTACGCCTTCTTGTTGAAGCCGAACTCGGTCGTGTTTCCGGGCTCGTGCCAGCCCGGGTAGTAGTAGTACCGCGCAGAATTCTGGAGGCCCAGCTTCATGTCCTCATGCGGCCCGATCCATTCAGCGGCGTCGATCACGCCCCGCTCGAGCGCGGCGTAGATCTCGGCGGCCGGGGTGAGGACCGCCGTGCCGCCCGCCCTGGCGTAGACCTTGCCGCCCTGGCCCGTGCCGATGCGCATCTTGAGCCCCTTGTAGTCGCCGATCGTGTTGATCTTCTTCCTGAACCATCCCGCCATCTGCGGAGCCGCCGCCGTGGCGGGGCGCGGGACGAGGTTGAAGGCTGCGTACGTCTCCTCCCAGAGCTTGAGCCCGTCGCCCTGGTAGTACCAGGCGGCCATGCCCTCGGGGTTCATGCCAAACGGGACGGTCGTGAACCACTCGACAGCGGGCTCCTTCGCCGTCCAATAGTATGCGGCAGCCATGAACGCCTCGATGGTGCCCTTCGAGGTGGCGTCGAAGCAGCCGAACTGCGGCATGATCTGGCCACCCGGGAAGACCTCGATCCGGAACCGCCCGCCGCTCACCTCGTCGACGACTTTCGCCAGTCGCTGGGCTACACCCTGTAGATGGTCGAGCGCCGGGGTCCAGGTTGTGGACATTCGCCACTGCACCTTCGGCTGGGCGATGACGTTGGGGGCATCTGTGATAGCGGCAGCGGCGACCGCCGCCATCGCCCCGCTCGCCTTCGCGAGGAATCGGCGTCGTCCAGTCATCGCACCACCTCGTCACATCGAGACGAACTGATGATAGGCGCCTTCGGCGACGTGGTCCCAGGGGGCCAACCAGCGCCTGGAACTTCGTGAAGGACGCGCCGGATCTTACCTTAAGGACAGTCGCACGTGTTGGTCTGCTTTCGACAGAATGCCGGCCCGCGTCAGCCCGGGGAGGGGTGCGGGTGGATCGGGTCATCGCGTAGCGCCCCGCAGCGCACGCGTACACTGAGCACGAGGAGACGGGGGATGCGCGCGCCGGACGAGAGAGCGATGGCAGAGAGCCTTCCTCATCGCGCCGTCGAGCTGGCCGCCGCGCTCCTGCGCGAGGCGCGCGCCCAGCAGACTCCGGACGAGCGCGCCCAGGCCCGCAAGCTCGCCCGCATGATGGCCGATCCGCACGGCAAGGAGCTCACGATCGCGCTGGCCGATCAGGCCTTCCGCAGCCACCGCCCCGAGCGCATCGCCGACCAGCTCGCCCACCTGCTCGAACGGTACGGCGTGCCGCAGTACATGGACTGGTGGGAGCGGGTCGCCCTCCTCCTGGGTGGCGCCATGGCGCACTATCTGCCGAGCCTGGTCGTCCCGCCCATCGTGGCCCGGCTGCGCCACGAGACGCAGAACGTGATCCTGCCCGGCGAGGAGGAAGACCTGCGCCGCTACCTGGAGGAGCGGCGCCGCGCCGGCATGCGGCTAAATCTCAATCAGCTCGGCGAGGCGATCCTCGGCGAGGCGGAAGCCGCGCGCCGCGTGGAGGCATATCTCGCGCTGCTGGCCCGCGACGATGTCGAGTACATCTCGGTGAAAGTCTCGTCCGTCTTCAGCCAGATCGACCTCGTCGCCTTTCGCGCGACGGTGGCGCGCGTGGCCGAGCGACTCCGCACGCTCTACCGTGCGGCCGCCCGGCATCGCTACACCCACCCGGACGGGCGGATCACGCCGAAGTTCATCAACCTCGACATGGAGGAGTACCGCGACCTCGACCTCACGGTGACGGCGTTCCGCGAGGTGCTGGACGAGCCGGAGTTCCTGACGCTGAGCGCGGGCGTCGTCCTGCAGGCCTATCTTCCCGACTCGCACCGCGCCCAGCGCGCGCTCACCGCGTGGGCGCTCGGGCGGCGGGCGCGGGGCGGCGCGCCGATCAAGCTGCGCGTGGTCAAGGGCGCGAACCTGGCCATGGAGCGCATCGAGGCGGCGGTGCACGGCTGGCCGCAGGCACCCTACGAGACGAAGGCGGAGGTGGACGCGAACTACAAGCGCATGCTCGAGTACGGCTGCCGGCCCGAGCACGCGGAGGCGGTCCACCTGGGCGTCGCCAGCCACAACCTGTTCGACATCGCCTACGGCCTCGTGCTGCGCGAGGCCCACGACGTCGCACCGTGGATCGAGTTCGAAATGCTCGAGGGCATGGCCAATCACCAGGCGCGGGCAGTGCAGGCGCGCGCCGATGGCCTGCTGCTCTACGCGCCCGTCGTCCGCGCAGAGGACTTCCACAGCGCCATCGCCTATCTGGTCCGCCGGCTGGACGCGAACACCGCGCCCGAGAACTTCCTGCGCCACGTCTTCGACCTCGAGCCGGGCTCGCCGGAGTGGATCGCCGAGCGCGATCGCTTCCTGGCCGCGTTCGGCCTCGAGGCCGAGCTCTCCGACGCGCCCCGGCGTACACAGGACCGCAGGGTCGCTCCGACCCCACGACCCGTCGACTCGAAGTTCGAGAACGATCCCGACACCGACTGGACGCTGGCGGCCAACCGCGCGTGGATCGAGGACGTCGTCCAGCGCTGGCGCGAGCGATCTCCGGAGGAGATTCCGCTCCAGGTCGGCGGCGAGCTGCACCCGGGGTTGCGGGTAGGGGAGGGGCGCGATCCTGCCCGTCCCGGACGGGTCGCCTACCGCTACGCGCTGGGCGGCGCCGCCGACGTCGATCGCGCACTGACGGTTGGGCGAGCCGCTCAGCCGGCGTGGGCCGCGCTCTCGATCGACGAGCGCGGCGCCCGGCTCGAGGCGTGCGCGGCCGCGCTGGGCCAGCGGCGTGGCGATTTGATCGGTGCGATGATCGTCGACGGCGCCAAGACGGTGACGGAGGCCGACGCCGAGGTCTGCGAGGCCGTCGACTTTGCGCGCTACTACGCCCGGACGCTGCGCGAGGCCGCCGCCGAGCTAGGCGATTGCCGCATGGAGCCGCTCGGCGTGGTCGTGGTGACGCCGCCCTGGAACTTCCCGCTGTCCATCCCCGCCGGCGGCGTGCTCGCCGCGCTGGCGGCCGGGAACGCCGTCATTCTGAAGCCGGCGCCCGAGGCGGTGCTGGTCGGCTGGTGGCTGGCCAGCTGTCTGTGGGACGCGGGCGTCCCGCGCGAGGTCCTCCAGTTCCTGCCGTGCCCCGACGACGAGGTCGGCCGCGCGCTGGTGACAGACTCGCGCGTGGGCGGCGTCATCCTCACCGGCTCAGTTGAGACGGCGCGGCTTTTCCTCGGCTGGCGACCCGATATGCCGTTGTTCGCCGAGACGAGCGGCAAGAACACCATCGTCATCACGTCGCTCGCCGATCACGATCAGGCCATCCGCGATCTCGTCCGCTCGGCCTTCGGCCACAACGGCCAGAAGTGCTCGGCGGCCAGCCTCGCCATCTGCGAGGCCGAGGTGTACGACGACCCCGACTTCCGGCGCCAGCTTCGCGATGCCGCGGCCAGCCTCGCGGTGGGCAGCGCGTGGGAGCCGGCGAGTCGCATCACGCCGCTGACCCAGGTGCCCGGCGCCGCGCTCCGGCGCGCGCTGACCATTCTCGACGAGGGCGAGGAATGGCTGCTCGAGCCCAAGCTGACGGCGGACAACCCGCAACTCTGGTCGCCCGGCATCAAGCTCGGCGTGCGTCCCGGCTCCTTCTTTCACCGCACGGAGTGCTTCGGTCCCGTGCTGGGACTCATGCGCGCCGAG
>Ga0210377_10003515_pt1 | contig 13477 bp, 9 predicted proteins | sample PLM4_65_b1redo_FD_155480 | JGI IMG/M metagenome (GOLD analysis project Ga0210377, IMG submission 155480) | Groundwater sediment microbial communities from an aquifer in East River, Colorado, USA - PLM4_65_b1 redo | ecosystem: Environmental > Terrestrial > Soil > Riparian zone | place: USA: East...
TGGTACCACCTATGACTTTACCCCTCATACAGATTTATGACACCACCCTCCGCGACGGGACACAATCAGAAGGCTTTACGCTTTCGAGCAACGACAAGATCCGTATCGCGCAAAAGCTGGATGAACTCGGCGTTGCCTTCATCGAAGGCGGCTGGCCCGGTTCCAATCCGAAAGATGTTGAATTCTTCGAACGTGCACGCGAGATGTATTGGAAGAACGCACTCATCGCCGCCTTCGGCTCCACCTGCCGCGTCAAAGGCGGACCTGAAGACGACGCCAACATCAAAGCCCTGCTCGATTCACAAACACCAGTCTGCACCATCTTCGGCAAGACGTGGACTCTACACGTCAAGGAAGTGTTGCTCACCACACTCGAAGATAATCTCCGCATTATCGAACAATCAGTCGCGTATCTCAAAGCCAATGGAAAGCGCGTTATCTATGATGCCGAACATTTCTTCGACGGCTACAAAGCGGATTCATCCTATGCACTTGAAACATTACGCGCGGCGATTCGCGGCGGCGCAGAGACTGTTGTATTATGTGATACCAATGGCGGGACGATGCCGTGGGAGGTGGAACGTATTGTCCGTGAGTTGAAGCCAGCGCTCAACCATCCGTTTGGGATTCATACACATAACGACTCGGAATGTGCTGTGATCAATTCGTTGATCGGAGTGCGTGAAGGCGCCATGCAAGTACAAGGCACGATCAATGGCGTAGGGGAGCGTTGCGGCAACGCGAATCTGGTTTCCATCATGGCTGACCTGGAACTCAAGATGGGCTATCAATGTTTGCCCAATGGAAACATTCAGCATTTATATGATTTGTCCCATTTCGTCGCGGAGGTGGCAAACATCACCCCCGACGAACATTTACCTTTCGTAGGCAAATCCGCTTTTGCTCACAAAGGGGGAGTCCATGTTGCGGCGATGAGACGCAGCGCGCAATCCTATCAACACGTGGAACCTGAAATTGTTGGCAACAAAATGCGCGTGGTGGTCTCGGATTTATCGGGTCGCGGAAACTTGTTGAGCAAGGCCGAAGAACATGGCGTGGAAGTGGAAGGCGAGGAAGTGGTCGGTGTGCTCAATGACATCAAGGAATTGGAATCGCGCGGTTTTTCCTTTGAGGCTGCCGAAGCCTCTGTTGCAATGATGTTGAAGCGACAGGAATATGGCTATAAACCTCCCTTTGAATTGATCGACTTCTTTGTCAATGTTGAGCATCGTACCGGGAGAGGCATCTTTGCCGAAGCCATGGTCAAGGTGCGCGTACAGGGGGAGGTGCTTCACACAGCCGCCGAAGGCAATGGTCCGGTTAACGCGCTGGATTTGGCTTTACGTAAAGCCCTGATCGGTTATTATCCGCAAGTCGCGGATTTTCATTTGTCTGATTACAAGGTCCGCATTTTGGATTCGGACCACGGCACTGAGGCCATCACCCGTGTGCTGATCGACACGCGCAACTCCACGTCACGTTGGAGTACCGTCGGTGCGAGTACCAACATTATAGAAGCAAGTTGGCGCGCGCTGGCGGATTCGGTGGAATATGGATTGATGGTGGCGCATTGAGGAATCATGTCATTGCGAGGACGCTCTTGTTCATTGTCCGAAGCAATCTCCTGTAAATGGATAATGGCAGTCAGGTAGCGAATCCCGCTTAATCGGAGATTGCTTCGTTGGGACCCCGAAAGAACATCGGGGCAGGCGGGCACCCTCCTCGCAATGACATAAATAAGGAACATTCATGAATTTCAACATCACTCTCCTCCCCGGCGACGGCATCGGACCTGAAGTGGTCGGCGAAGCTGTGCGCGTGCTGGATGTAATTGCTAGTAAATATAACCACACCTTCAATTATAAGGAACGATTGATGGGTGGTTGTTCAATTGATAAATATGGCTCATCCCTTCCCGACGAGACTCTTGCCGATTGCCAGTCTGCAGATGCGATCCTCTTCGGTGCGGTGGGCGGACCGAAATGGGACGACCCGAACGCCAGGGATCGCCCTGAGCGCGGACTGCTTGCTTTGCGCAAAGGACTTGGTGTGTTTGCCAATCTTCGTCCTGTCAAAGTGCACCCTGCGTTGATCGATGCTTCGCCGCTCAAGCCGGAGAAACTCAAAGGCGTGGATATCCTTATTCTGCGCGAGTTGACGGGTGGGTTGTATTTTGGTCAACCAAAGATGCGTGAGATGAAAGATGGCCACGAACGCGCAGTGGACACGCTCGAATATTACGATTTCGAGATCAGGCGCATTCTTGAACTCGCGTTCAATCTGGCAAGAGGAAGGAAAAAGAAAGTTACTTCCGTGGATAAGGCGAACGTGCTTGAGTCGTCGCGATTATGGAGACAGATCGCAACTCAAACTGGTAAAGAGAATTCCGATATTGAACTGGAACATTTGCTAGTGGATAGCGCGGCCATGAAGCTGATCAATGCTCCTGCGTCGATGGATGTAGTCGTCACGGAGAACATGTTCGGTGACATCCTCACAGATGAGGCGTCCGTTTTGGCGGGATCGATGGGGCTGTTACCCTCTGCCAGTTTAGGGGAATCAGGTGTCGGCTTATATGAACCGATCCATGGGTCCGCACCTGATATTGCAGGAAAAGGAATCGCAAATCCGATTGGTACAATCCTGTCTTCTGCGCTGATGCTGCGTCATTCGTTGAAGTTGGAAGTCGAAGCGGAGTCCATTGAAAAGGCAGTGCATCAAACCATCACCGATGGTGCGCGGACAGCAGACATCGGTGGCAGGTTGTCGACCCGTCAGATGACAGATGAAATTATCAAACATATGTAATTACGTAGGGGCGGGGTCTCCCCGCCCAAGACAGGGCGAGAGAACCTCGCCCCTACAAAATCAAAAGGAGAAGAATTATGGGAATGGAATCCAAATTTATCTGGATGGACGGGGAGTTGGTGGATTTTGAAAAAGCCACTGTGCATATTCTCAACCCTGCCATGCATTACGGCGCGGCGGTTTTCGAAGGCATTCGCGCCTATAACACCGAGAAGGGACCGGCTGTCTTCCGTTTGACGGAACACGCCGACCGACTGCTTGATTCGGCGCGTGTGTTCGGGATGCGCGAATTTGCATTTACTGTCGAAGATATTGTGAAAGCGGCGAAGGATACCGTGCGTGCGAATGGATTCACGGATTGTTATATCCGTCCGTTGTTGTATCTCAAAGGCGGGGCATGGAACTTGAATGTGGATGCAGGCACGCCTGCGCTGGCGATTGCTGTCTGGCAGTGGAGCAACTATCTTGGAGAAGAGGCATTGGCAAAAGGGATTCGCGCGAATATTTCATCATTCACGCGCCATCATCCGAATGTGATGATGACCAAGGCGAAGATCGCGGGAAATTACGTGAACAGCTTCCTTGCCAAGACTGAATCGGAGCGGCTCGGTTTTCAGGAAGCCATCATGCTCGATCCACAGGGATATATTGCCGAATGCACGGGTGAAAATCTTTTTGTTGTTCGCCGCGGAAAATTAATTACCCCATCCACTGCTCCGGTATTGGAAGGCATCACACGTCATACGATCCATACGATCGCGAAAGATCTGGGATACGATGTGCTGGAGCAACCCATCTCACGCGACCAGCTTTACATCGCGGATGAAGTCTTTGTGTGCGGCACAGCCGCAGAGTGCATCGGCTTGAGCGAGATCGACTTCCGCACCGTCGGTGATGGCAGGACCGGTCCTGTTACGCGCGCCATCCAGAATGTATATCACGATACGATTCGCGGCAAGGTGGCAAAGTATGAAAAGTGGTGCGAGTATGTTGATTAGGCTTTCATATCGGGAAATACTTTGAACCTCAATCAACAATTTGAACTTATCCGCCAGTCTGCCACCGTCGCGATGGCGGATCGGATCCTTGCCCTCAAATCCAATGGTAGCAAAGTCATTGGCTTGCAGGTGGGTGACCCGGATTTTGCGACTCATCCCGCGATTTTAGATGTGGCGATGCAAGCCCTGCAAAGCGGATTGACTCACTACGGCCCCTCCCGCGGCACACCGGACCTTCTGTCTGCCACCGCTAAAAAACTGATTCGCGACGAAGGCGTTTCCTACGACCCCACCAGCGAGATTCTGGTCACGCATGGCGGCATTCATGCGTATTACACTGCCATGCAATCAATCTTGAACCCGGGCGATGATGTGTTGATCCCCGATCCATCCTGGGCAACGCATGCGAACATGGCGATCATGCTGCGCGGAAATGTCATCCGCGTCCCCGCGCCTGCCGAGAACGGATTCATCCCTTATTTCGAATCATGGGAAAAATCATTGACCGCGAAGACGCGCGTCATTGTGTTGAATTATCCATCCAACCCGACAGGCGCGTATCCCACGCGTGAGTATTTGCAAAAGTTGCAGGACTTTGCCAAAGTGCACGATCTGTGGATCGTCAGCGATGAAGTGTATGGAAATCTGTACTACGGTGAAAGGCCAACCAGCGCCGCGGCATTCGATGACGCAAAAGAACGGACGTTGCTTGTCAACAGCTTATCCAAATCCTATGCAATGACTGGCTGGCGTGTGGGTTTCCTGGCCGCGCCCAAAGCAGTCATTGATAATGCATTGAAAGCGAGTCAAAACTCAATCACGTGTGTCGCACCATTCATCCAGAAAGCCGCGGCGTTTGCATTGACCGACCCTGAAATTCAACAGGTCACTGCAAACATGCGCCTCGCGTACGCGCGTCGTCGTGAGTTGGTGTTGCGCCTGTCACATGAATTGGAAAGTGAAAAGGTGCTGGTCACACCTCCACAGGGAGCGTTCTATTTCTTCCTTGATTTTCGTCTATTGAAAATGACCTCACTCGAGATCTGCGAACGGATCCTTGATGAAGCTGGCGTTGGACTCGTCCCTGGCTCGGCGTTTGGCGATCAGGGTGAGGGATTTGTCCGCATGACGATAGCAGCCTCGGACGAAGATGTGGAGGCGGGATTCCGGAAGATCGTCGAGTGGGCGGAAAGGCAATGAGTCAGTAATCAGTGATCAGCCATCAGCGGCGGTCGAGTAGGGCGAGTATTTGTCGAGCCCTTATCGAGACCATCATTTTGGAGAAGAAAAATGCGAGTCGCATTTCAAGGCGAACCCGGTGCGTATAGCGAACAGGCTGTGTTCAATTATTTTGGGAATATCGAAACCAAGCCTTGTGAATCATTCGATGTTGTCTTTGATTCGGTAGTCGATGATTCGTGTGAAGCGGGCTTGATCCCCATTGAGAATTCGCTGGCGGGCAGTATCCATCAGAACTATGACCTGCTCCTCCGGCATGACCTCCACATCGTGGGTGAATATCTACTGCGTGTGCAACATTGCCTGATCGCACTGCCCGGTGTGAAAAAGGAAGACATCAAGAAAGCGATCAGCCATCTGCAGGCGTTGGGTCAATGCGCCGGCTATTTACGGAGTCACGGGATCAAGCCTGAGCAGGCTTATGATACGGCGGGAAGCGTGAAGATGCTGAAGGAATCAGGTGCGCGCGACACTGCCGCGATCGCATCCCACCGCGCCGCGGAATTGTATGGGATGCAAATTCTCGAAGAGGGGATTGAGGACAACGCCGAGAATTACACGCGCTTCCTTGCAATTTCAAAGACTGCGATAAAATCGAAGAAGGAGGCGAAGACATCCATTGTGTTCACGTTGAAGAATCAGCCTGGAGCGTTGTTCAAAGCCTTGAGCGTCTTTGCCCTTCGTGACATTGACCTGACCAAGATCGAGTCCCGGCCCTTGCAAGGCAAGCCATGGGAATACCTCTTTTACATTGACTTTATCGGCGCGACGCACGAAGAGACTGCCCGCAAAGCGCTGGATCATTTGAGCGAATACGCGTTGATGTTGCGGGTGCTGGGGTCGTATCCGAGATATAAAGGGTAATGTAGACTTCGGAAGTCTTGCTTATGTGACGTGTCAGTTTTGTTGTGGGTTTCGACGGATTGCAGATTTGGTGTGACAAAAGAAAATCCTGAGTGGTTTTTGACTGTAAACGTATCGCAATTCAGCCACCGGGGTTAGTACTGTAAAGCTTAACGGGGAATCCCTCCCAAAGAGCTAACTACAGGTATTCGCATGCCTTATGAAACTTCCCCTCAGCATATGTCTGTAGAAGATCTTGCCCAAAAATGCGCGCAAGAGACACAACACTTTCGCTGGAATCAGGCCTCCGATACTCAATATTGCTTTGAACTATTCCGGCGGGCAATTGCAAATCATGATCAAGTTGCATGGGATAAAGTGATAACTCTATATCAGTGGCAGGTGGAGCGATGGGTGCGCAGGTATCCGGATTTTCAGCCATCCAGGGATGATGAGCAGGATTTCGTCTTTGAGGCTTTCGAGAGGTTTTGGAAATACTTTACACCCGACAAGTTAAACAAATCCAAGAATCTGGCAGCTGTACTCAGCTACCTGCATATGTGTGTCAACGGATCAGTTCTGGATCACCGCCGTAAAAATCACCAGAGGCAGGTAGATCAGGATGAAGGAGAAGAAGAGCGAAATCCTCCTGGTCAGGATCAAGTGCAAGTGCCTGAGGAATTCCTTCAAAATGAGGAATTTTGGAGACTCGTCCAGAGCAGGTTGAAGGATAAGAAGGAGCAAACTGTTGTATATGCATCTTTCAGTCTGGCAATCTCGCCGAGGGAAATACTGGATGAGTACCCGGGTGTTTTTCGCGATATTGATGAGATTTACCAATGTAAATCCAATGTGCTGGCACGCCTGAGCCGCGACCCGGAAATTAAAAAATTCCTCGGCTTGAATGACTGAAAAACGCGCATTCTTACGTTTATATTGATTAGGAAATCATGATACCTATGAACTGCATATCCCCTCCAGGGTTGGAAGATACTAAATTGTTGGCTCACTTGGACGGTGTTGCTGACCATGAAACAGAGTCCCATCTGGAGCAGTGCAAGTATTGCAACGAGAAGGCTAAGGCCCTGGCTCGTCAGCAAAATCGTTTGATGACTCGTCTATACCGGATCGACTGTCCGTCCCCTTTGGAATTGGGAGAATATCGTCTTCAATTATTGACAGAATCGCGGATGCAGGATATTAAACAGCATCTGAATGTGTGCCCACACTGCGAGTGGGAGGTAGCTGAATTGACTCCTGATGTCAGTCCGAACATGTTCAAGCGTCTATGGATCCTCATCGTGGGACTATTTGGACGTTTCCAAATGATGCTCAGGCAATTACGCAAAGAGACACGAGAAGTTTGGTCGCCGGGCATACCAGCCTTGTCAGCACTTCGAGGTGGAGAAAAGGGCCCCATCACTTTAGTGACTGACGGCATTCCCATTATTCTGGATTTTCAATCAAGCTCGTATGGGCAGTTATCCATCCATGGCCAGGTGGCTGTGGACGATTATGAGCTATGGAATGGCACCACGGTTGAACTGCGGCAGACCGACGCCCCACAAAGAAAAACCCTTTTGGACGATTTAGGAGCCTTTCGGTTCGAAGAGGCCCGTCCTGGATTAACACAGATCAAAATCAGCGACCCCGTGGCATTAATACACAAACACCAGGTTTTATTTTGGATGGTTGAAAGAAAGCAATGAATACCGTTTTGGTAATAGACGATAAGTTGGAATGTTGGCTGGTGGATAACATACCTCCGGAGATCCTTTCTGTACCGCTTCCTGATGAAGTTGCGGACAAAGTGGTTGAGCATCTCAAACAGGAAGCCGATCGGTACTGGGCTATTAACACGGAACGCTCGCTTGAACTTGCCAGACGTATCATTGCAATCGGTAATGCACGAAATGACGAAGCCCAGGCCGCGCTGGGATGGATGGCTCGTGGCGATGCATTGAGATTTTCGGGTCAAATGGAGGAAGCCTGGGATACACTTGAACTGGCGGGGAAAATGTTCAATACTGCCAGAGACAAAGTAGGATGGGCCAGAACGCGGATCGGGCGTCTATACCTGGCTGTGAAGCTTAATCATGTCAAGGAAACCCTTGTAGATGGAAAAGAAGCTCAAAAAATCTTCAGAAGTAACAGAAAATACGAGCTAATGGTACGGTTGAATATGGCTCGGGCGGTCGTCTACGGTTCGTTGGGTAACGCTCACCGGGCTTTACGCTTGCTCCGTTCCGCGATCACGCTGGCAGAAACGCTGGGGACAACCGGCGAGAAACATCTCGGTGTCTTGTATATGAATCTTGGTCTCGCTCACGAGGTATTGGGTGATTTTTCCAGGGCGCTAACCTATTATGAACGAGCCCGTTTCATTTGCATCGCCCGGAATGAAACCCGAAATATCGCTCTCATTGAGATAAACATCGCATACATTGCCCAGGCACAGGGTCATTACCGTCGTTCTCTCGAGCTTTTACATGACATGCTTGAGCAAGGCCTTGATCAGTTTCCCATGGAATGTCTCGCCGTTAAACGGGACATGACTGAATGTTATATATATCTTAATCGTTATAACGATGCCTGCGATCTGGCCCTCCAGGTTGTTGATGGCTATCGGCGTTTCGGTTCCGCGTATGAAATAGCGCGAAGCCTCCTGCACCAGGCAACAGCAGAAGCTGAGTCAGGCAATTTCCTGGTTGCCCATGCCAGGTTAGAGGAAGCCGGGCGAATTTTTGCGAATCTTGGTGCAACCTCCTGGGAAGCCACCACCCGCTTGAGAAGAGGAAGAATTGCCCTGAAACAGGATAATCATACAGCTGCATTTCAAGAAGCAGATGCGGCAGCTGCTGATTTCAAGTCGAGTGGACAACAGGTCAATTACGCTGCTGCTCTCATGCTTAAAGGCCAGGCATTGTTTGCCGGTGAAAATTTTGACGAGGCAGCTAAGGCAGGCGTCAATGCATTGCGGATCGCCCAACATTACAACGTTCCATCTCTTCGTTACACGAGTCATTTGCTGCTTGGAAAAATAGCGGAAGCCCGGAGCGAAATTCAACGAGCCGTGCGCCGCTATCAAGCCGCGGCTTCCACGATCGAACGCGTTCAACGCGGCCTAACAATCACACTCCGGCCTGGTTTTCTTGAAGATAAAGGTGAGGCTTCGCGCGCTCTGATTGGCCTATACCTCCAGGCCGGCCAGACCGACAAAGCCTTCGAGACAGTTGAAAGGGTCAAGTCACAAGTGTTGCTTGGCTACCTCTTAAACAGGGAACATTTGCGGTGGACACAAGATACCCCCCAAAGTCGTTTGCTCGTTGATGAGTTGAACCGTTTGCGGGCCGAGCACCAATGGTTCCACCGGCTGGCATATGACCCGCCCAGAAGGGCAGAACGTCCAAGCTCCATTTCACGCGAGCAGGCTCTTGCTGAAATCTCCGTTCGTGAACGCCGAATGCGTGCCATCACGGAACAGCTCTATCTTCACAGCGGTAACGGCCAACAAGCGAACCGGGTCCCAACAACATCCTTGAACGATATTCAGCACGTATTGGATCACGACACATTGCTCATTGAGTTCTATAACGATGGTGGTAATGTGTGGGCTTTTATTCTTGAACATGGAGCCATTGAAGTTCATCGTTTGCCATTGACGGTTGGCACGTTGAATCAAATGCTTGCCCAACTGCAAACGAATCTGTCTGCCGCGCTGAGTGTGGCACCACAGACTCCGGCTGGACTTGGAATAAACCAGCTGGCACAGCGCATCCTGCGACGACTCTACGCCTTACTTGTGGAGCCGCTGGCGCTCGACCGGCGCAATCCCCAGCGCCTGGTGATTGTCCCCTACGGCGCGCTACATTATCTCCCCTTCAATTTGCTCTTTGATGGTTCAACATATCTGATCGAAAAATTCGAAATTGTTATTCTCCCAACAGCCAGCCTGGCGACCCGGCCTGGGCCGCGGCGAAAACCCGGGGCGTTGATTCTGGCTCATTCGTTGGAGGGCCGTCTGCCTCATACGTTAGCCGAAGCACGCATGGTGCAACAGTTGTTTGGCGGCGCGCGCTATATTGAGGAGGGTGCATGCCGCGAAATATTGCAGGCCCCACCTCGCCAAATTTTGCACATAGCCGCACACGGTCAACACCGATTGGATCAACCTGATTTGTCATACCTGCATCTTGCCGATGGTCAAATGTATGCCGACGATCTGCTACAACAAGATTTGAGTTACGAGTTGGTTACGTTAAGCGCCTGCGAAACGGGACTGGCGAACGTTGCTGCCAGTGACGAACTGATAGGGCTGGGACGCGGGTTTTTATACGCCGGAGCTGGCGCATTATTGGTCAGCCTGTGGCGTGTCACGGATGACTCGACTCTGGAATTCATGAAGCGAATGTATATGAATTTACATAATGGAAAAAAATCCAAAGCCGCTGCTTTCCGTGAAGCGCAAAGTTCCCTCATAGCCGAAAACCGACAGAATCATCCAGCCTTTTGGGGCGCATTTCAATTAATGGGCAATGCTGATCCACTCTCCATTTCCATAGAGTGACCCAGTTCAGAGAGGAGAAGAAAATGAAACCCAAAGAAGAACCCTATGCCTACTTTCAGCCCGGTGAAATCGTTTATTTCATCAGTCATGAAAGTGATCAGCCGATTAATCGTAACGCCAGGGATCCCGATACGAAACGGCGGGTCTATGTTGAAAGCAGCGCTCCCCAAAGTAATCAGCCGTTCGATAACGACGATGACATCGACGACGATCAGGACGACGATGACGACGATGAAAAAGCATACGATAAGAAAATCAAAGATCTAATAGATTGGAGCAATGGTATAGCGAACGAACTCAACCTAAACCTGACCATTTCACGCGTCAAACAAAGGGAAGTCCATTTTCCAGGTACGCTGAATGAGGAGCCGGCCAGACAAGGGGACCCGGATTCCCAATTGGACAGTCAGAGGTCGCCAGAGCCCAGGAAACGGAGCGCCTTTTCGTTGATTCCTGCCGAAGTTAGGCTTCCTGAAGAAGATCGACATCGCGGAACAGACCCGGAAGGATATGTTGAGACCTCCGAATTGGCTAAATTGGTGGTTGGGCTGGACGATCGCCGCGAAGAACAACCCATCAAACAAGAATTTACCCTTCGGAACGTCTCACCCAACTGGCTGTGCAGCCCAGGCTCAGAATGGGGCGGCGGCGGCGGGCCAGGGGGGATCCCGGAACCTTACAAAGGGGATCCCGGCACACTACATCCTTTCGTACCTCCGGAAAAGGTTGATTTTCGGGGCATATTAGATAAAAAAGGTAAGGGCGTTACAGTTGCGGTGCTCGACACGGCTCCATGCCTGCAGGATTTGGCAAAGGCTTATGAACGATATCAGAAAGTTGATCCCAAAAATCGGGAGAAATACCAAGGTCAGGACAAACACCATCTACTGATTGAAAGTTTGCTCAAACCGAATGGTCCCTTGGTGGTTCATCCTGCCTCCATTGATGAACTCTTTCGAATGCGGGCCGTCCATTTAAGGGATCATGATTATGAGATGACGGACCACGGTTTATATGTGGCTGGCATTATTCATAGCATTGCAGAGGACGCCAAAATTCATCTTTATGAAGTGCTTAACCACCAAGGAGTCGGCGATCTGATGAGTATTGCCCAGGGGTTTTGGAAGGTTTTTAATCGTTTCTCGAAAAAACGACTGGTGGTCAACAGCAGCCTGGTTCTCAAAATTCCGCGCCTCAATCACCCCATAACTGACTTCGATCCGGCTTTTATGGAGAAAATTATCAAGGATTGGGAAAAGCATAAAGAGGAATGGGAGAAGGATAAAAATGAAAGTAACAAGAGGTTAACCCGTGACTTGCTCAGTGAAGATGGTAAAAAGTGGCTTGCCCACCAGGGAGAAGCTATTGAATGGATATGTGACCATTTATACTTCCGAGGCTCCCGTGTAATAGCCGCCGCGGGCAATGATTGGAGACCCGAAGAATCCTCAACAAGACCAAGTCCTGGCTATCCGGCTGCATTTGATCCAGTCTTAGGAGTTGGAGCCCTTCCAAAAAACGCCCAGCGTGATACCACCGGCAGATATCCAGTCAGTCGTTTTTCGAACAAGGCCGACGAGCCTGAAGTGGTCGGTGTCACAACCTTGGGGGGAGAACCAGGAGAACATAACGGGATCCTTGGCGTTTACATAGGAGAGTTTCCAGATATGAAGTACAGACTCAAGAAATATCCGAAGATTTTGCAACCATTGATGTGGCTCATATTCACCATAAAGTGGGGAAATTGTATTCGCCCAAAAAACGAGAGTGATTGGGCATGGTGGTGTGGAACGTCCTTCGCCACTCCGATTGTTGCCGGTTTCACTGCCTCTGCGCTTAGCGATTCCAGTCGGCGTGTAACGACGCAAGCTGCAATTGAAAAGATGTATGTAACAAAGGGTATCCTGCCACTTCAAACACCTGACGATGAGGATGGTTTAGAAGGTGTGACACAAACCTAATAAGTCCTTAACCCGGCATATTACTGCTCCACAGCCCCTGGTTTCCAGCCAGGGGCTTGATTTTTTTATTCCTGCAATGATGCCTGAAAACCGCCTTACCTATCGTTTATAGAAATTGAGACCAACTATCTAAACCAGAAAGGAGCCACCATGAATACTCGTATGCAGACAGATACCTGGATTTACAGCATTGTTGTTGCACTTATTGTAATCATAGTAGCAAGCGTCGTTGGCACCGTCATAATGACGATAATTGGTCAACCCATACCTGAACCCCTCATCGCTCTCGGATTGGTGGCGGCAGGCGGTTTGTCCAGGCTGTTGATTCCCTCGCCTCTGAACATCAGGTTGTTTGAGTAGATCGGATATCTCCCTCCAGCCCCTGCGCTCCCTGCCAGGGGCTTTTTACAGAGTGCCGCATAATTTACTTAACTTGATATTTGAATTTCAACCTACAAATCCATGAGAAAAGTTAACTTATTAATGAGACAAGCGGTAATTTTCGTTTCGATGCATGAAATTCGGTTTTCTCTTCGTTTATAAAAATAAACAGGAACACTATAACAAGCATCACGATACAACAGAATACTTATTCAAGGAGGCAATATGCCCGCAAATCTAGAAATTGGTTTTTTTGTCTTTGGAGCAGTTTTGATATTAATCGGCCTGGTTGGCGGTCACTTTAAAATCTTCATCTCAAATATACCTGGTGTCTCTAATCCCTTTCTCCGTCTTGTCGCTTTTATTTTAGGAATCGCGTTTGTCATGCTGGCTATATACCCGGGCAGGATTGCCGGTGCAGCAGCCGAACCTACAAATACAGCCCTGCCAGTTGAACCCACGAACTCGCAACCAAGCCCACAGCCTGTTCCACCCAGTCCACAACCCACCCAGGCTTCTCCACAGCCGACCTCAACCGACACGCCTGTCCCTGCAAAGCCCAGCCCTACCGGGTTTGTTACATCCTACTGGCAAAACGTCAGCGATGGAAAATTTGATAGTGCATGGGTGCAACTCTCTCCTCGATTCAGGCAAGTCATGCACAACGGTGACTACTATGA
>Ga0210377_10003516_pt1 | contig 13476 bp, 11 predicted proteins | sample PLM4_65_b1redo_FD_155480 | JGI IMG/M metagenome (GOLD analysis project Ga0210377, IMG submission 155480) | Groundwater sediment microbial communities from an aquifer in East River, Colorado, USA - PLM4_65_b1 redo | ecosystem: Environmental > Terrestrial > Soil > Riparian zone | place: USA: East...
GTAATCGTGTGCCCACCAAAGCTCAGCCTTTCCAACTCAACCGCATCCCAACTGGATGGCAATTGTGGGGACAACCTGACAGCATGTAGGTCGGCGCGTACCTGCACACCCATCAGATCCTCCACTACACCGCGCAAGAAGGTAGCTCCCGACCATAGTTGCAAAAAGCTCAGCCCTTCCGGGATCAGTTCGTGATACATGCCAATACTGCCGTGATCGAGTGGGACAGTCAACTGCTGCAACATCTGAAAACCGAGTCCCACCTGCCCGTATTGGTACGCTGCCCGGCTGAGTGTGGCGGTCGGCAGAGTCCACACACGCTCATCGTCCCCAATCGTGTGCTTTAGTCCCCATTGGTTCATATACTTCGCTTGCAGGGTGGTGAAGGTGGTCGCCGCGTGCTCTCCAGATGCCAGCCCGACTTCTAGCGGTACGATTATTGCCCAGTGCGGCACAGGTCTCCGGGAGTTGTCCGATTCGTTGAGCGACATGGAATAGGTGCCTTCCGCAGGGTCCCACCACGAGGCATCGAACCCTGCCGCCACCTCATCGCCACGGGTGCGAGCGCGGTCCGCTGTTCCGGTGTCACCCATCACCCTGGCCATTTGCTCCAAAGCTCGCAGTGCCGCCCACGTGTACGTCGCGCTATCCAGTTTCTTGGCGCCCATGTCTTCCTTCTCAACCAACCCCGCTCCAATGGGGTAACCGTCACCATCAGGGTCAAGACTGCCCAGCGTGTATTGCAACAGGCCTTGCATGGCGGCTGGGTAGACCGCCTCGAGAAACGCTCGGTCGCCGGTCCAGCGATAGGCATCCCATAAAGCCATCACCCAGAGCGGAGTTTCAGCTGCATTGCCTGGTACTGAGATCGCGCCGGAGGGAGAACGTTGGTGCGGCACACTGCCCAGCGCGTCGAACCTCATCCCGATCAGAAGGTGGTTTGTGCCGGTTGATGTAAACCCGGCTGCCAGCAAACCCGGTATATCGTACGCCCCGTCAGCACTGAACCAGAAGGGAAAGGTATGCAACCCAGCGTAGAAAAAGCGCCCAAGAGCCCGAGATTCAGCCTCAAGCGCTTGCAGGTTCGCACGTGCGAGATCGAATGCCGTGTCAAAATGCGCGTCTGGGCTGTGAAAGCGTGGACCGCCAACCAGCAAGTTGGTGTACAGTGACTGCTTCTCGGCTAGTAGGGACTCCCGCAACGGCAACCAGTCCTCCAGATTCTTCAGGGCGACGGCCGCCCCCGACTCGATCTCTACTATTATCTCGATCGTCCATTCCTGCTCTTCCCCAGGTTCCAGCCGTGCGGCGTATTTCAGCACCCCGACCGGATGTCCGTCCTGTCCGGCTATGATCTGCACTTTCACTGGTCGCTCCCTGCCTCCAACGGCAACCACCCACTTGTCGGGCAATTGACGCGCATGGGCGACCAGTTTCTCCCCCTCCACCCGGACCGTCTCACTCTGGTTCGGCTGGTCAGCCAGTGTGGTGAATTGCGCGTCTCGCAAGTCAAAGTAGGCAAAGAATGTTACCCGGACGTCAGCAGTCTGGGTTCCGTCATTGCGAAGAGTAAGGGTGGTGAAGAGCGCCGGACGATCCTGCGGCACGAAATCGGTCTTGGTGGCGATCAATACGCCCCGGCGGTACTCAAACTGAACATCAGCAAAGGTTTGGGTAAAGCGCTCAGCGTCAAGCAATGGCCAACTGATGCCGTCACTCTCAACGACAAAAGTGTATCCGTTCAGCGCCTTCACCGGCTGTGCCCACACACCCTGCAGACGGTTCGCCAGCGGATCGCCTTCCTGCGGCTTGCCAAAAGTATACAGGTCATAAGGGTTGCTGCGTGGGCGAAAGCCGCCATCAATGTCGCCAATGACATATAGCCGTTGTCCAGTAGTGGTGAACAGCGTGTCGGGCGCGGACAGGCGCTCCTGCTGGATATTGCCCCAACGAAGTCGCTGGATCATTAATAAGGCATTGCTATTGATTTCACTGTTCTCTTCACGCATGTTTAACAGATTAAATATACTTCTCCATCCGAATATCCTGCCACATCTTATCCGCCCAATAGGTAAAGCCATCGATGCGGGCGATCTCCTTGTACTCCATGCTTTGATAGAGCTTGATGGCGTTGGTGTTGAATTCAAAGACGCCCAACTCGATGCGTTTCAAGCCTTGTCGTTTGATCTCCTCTTCCAAATACCGAATGGCGTGGAATCCGACTCCCTTGCCGCGGGCAGACTCTTCCCCGATGACGATGCCGATCCACGCCGTTCCGGGTTCTTTCTTGCATAGGTAGTTGGGGTCCACCTGATAGTTCATTTCGCCGACCAGTTGACCGTGCAGGTAGATGAGATAGATACTATCGTGATCTAGTCGCTGGGCAAGTTTGGATACTGTAACAGGTTCCCTGTGTTCCAATGACTCCTTGTTCGGGTTGGGGCGGATCAACGGAACGAGCGCGGGATCGTTTTCCCAGCGGTTAAAACTCTCCGCGATCTCTGGCGTGGATTCGGTCAGTTTTTTGAATTGGATGTCCATGGTTTCTCCGACTATAAACTTTTCTGAATGGACCTCTTGCATAAGTCGGCAAAATCTTTGCTCAAGGCGGCATCCCCGGCGGCGGGAGCACTTTTGCAAGAGGTCTAATGATGGCAGGTTGCATTTCAGGCTGGCGTGCGGTGGTTTATTTATTTGAAGGTTTCTAAATCCCCGCCATCCATTCATCCGTATCCTGGGGATGTTGGAAGCGGAGCAATTTCAGGTGGCTGTATTCCGGCAGCGCCAGCAATTCAGGAAATTCACGTCTTCTGCGCCAGTAGGTTTTGAACAGCCAATGGAAGAGGGATTCTTCCGACCAGAGTTTGAAATGCTTCCACATGCTTTCGCGGTTCGTGCCCCATAACAATTCGTTATGCCACCAGCGCCGCCAGGTACGATTCCACAAACGACCGAAGATCAGCGGTAGGGAATAGTCCAGCCAGATGACCACCTCCGCTCGGGACCAGAGCAGGTCGCGCACGGAGCTATAGTTCCCGGCAACAGCCCAACGCCCGGTCTGAGTTGCTTCGATCACGCGAGCGCGAAATACGTCCAGTGGCGCCTCCTGCCAGTTCGGCTCCCAGTGCAGCGCGTCCAGATCGATGCAATGGAGGTCAAGTCGTTCCGCGAGTCGCTCTGCCAGCGTGGATTTGCCCGTGCTGGTTGTGCCGATGATAACGATACGTGTGTATGGGAAGGAGGACATAGGATACTATTCCGTCATTGCGAGTGAAGCGAAGCAATCTTATAAGTTGTGTCTGAGATTGCTTCGGGCGGAGTACCGCCCTCGCAATGACGAGACATTATCGGATGTAAATGGGGTTGCTATAGATCCAGCCGCGTTTTTTGCCGAGATAATTCCGAAAGACTTCCACGCGGTATACACCGGGTTCGGTGGCGATGTAGGTGCAGTCCTGCCCACCGATGCAAGTGGCAACGACCTTGCCATCCTTGAGCAGGTAGATTTTTGCCCTCGTCGGGGTGTGGATCTGCAAAGTCACACCACCTTTGGCGGGGATCTCATCGCCCATGATGGCGGAATGTTCGCGCCCCTTTGCCTTGAAGCGGAATCCGCGTGTGGAGGCGGGGAGGTCGTAGCCGATGAAACAATTCCCTTTGGCGAGTGCTTCGTAGATCATTCTCTTATCCGTCACTGCATCGCCGGTGAGCGGCTCTGGAACAAAAACATGGGTGTTGATCGTTCTAAAATGAAACTCGTACGGGAAGAGTATTTTTTGAAGGGGTCCCTTATGCATGAGCAGGGCATGTGCATCCGAGCCGCCCAACGCCACCATGCGGTTTCCAGTTTCCATCAAACTATCCCAGCGTTGAACCGTTTCAGGGATGGGGGAATGAGCGATGAACTTTGGGAAGAAGGCATAGAACAACCCGTGGAATAGGGTTCGGGCAACCACCTTGAGTTCGCTCAACCCGTTCCAGAGTTCGATGCCGGTATAGCCTTGCACTTCCCAGGCTTCCCACGAGATATCATCCTCGCCAAAGGCAGGTGCTGCGGGGTCTTTGGGGTGCGCGATGAAACAGATACCCTCGGCATGAGCAACGCCATTGATGAGCGTCTGAGGATCGTCCGCCAGGTTGGAGAGGTCACGATCGGCATTGAACACCAACAGATGGTTTTTTTGCGGGACCCGGTCCTGGTCGTGGACTTCCTGTCCAACCAGGAGCAGGACGCGGCTGGGTCCGACACGGTAGTAGCCTTCCACGCCTTGTACGAGGACGTTATGGTCCGTCACGATGACGGCATCCAATCCCGTTTGGATGGCAGCGTTGGCGATATCCTTGTGGGTGCCGGTGCCGTCCGAGTAGCGTGTATGCATGTGCAGGTTGACGATGATTTCGTGCATGTTCCTCATTTGCCGCGATCCCCTTGATGGGGAGGATACGATTTTGAGAAATGGTCGAAAAAGCCAAATGTCTCTGTTTGACGGTTCTTCTCTCTAGCAGGTATAATGTCCCCGCTTAAAAGGAGGCTCGTTGTAAATGGTAACTTATCTCAATATCGCGCTGATTATAATCTCGGTCCTGCTCATCTTGAGCGTGATCCTGCAAAGCAAAGGTGCAGGTCTGGGCGGACTGACAGGCGCCGACGCGGGAAGTGTCTTCACTGCCCGTCGCGGCATCGAGCGCACGCTGTTCTATGTCACTATCGTACTGAGCGTTGTTTTCTTTGCCCTGGTGATGACGCTTCTCCTCGTATCCTGATCAAAAGGAGCAAATCTGAAAGGCCGTTTGTTCCTCGCGGCTTGTTGGCGCGGGGATAAAGAACGAGCCTTTCTTTTTTGTATATGAAACAACTACGCTGGCAGATATTGGTCGTCCTTGTCACGCTGGTCATTGTTGCGGTGCTTTTGCTCAGCCAGCAACAGATACCGACGGGCGATGGTGCGATCCTTCCACAGCCTGAGCAGGGGGGTGTGTATACCGAGGGGCTGGTTGGTTCGATGGGACGACTGAACCCACTTTTGGATTGGAACAATTCGGCTGACCGCGACGTGGACCGCCTGCTCTTTAGCGGGCTTGTTCGTTTTGATCAGCGCGGACTTCCACAGGCAGACCTTGCCGCCTCCTGGGGCGTAACTCCGGATGGCACGGTCTATAACTTCGAGATCAAACCCAACGCGGTCTGGCATGATGGTCAGCCTGTCACTGCGGACGATATCCTCTTCACGATCGACTTGATAAAGAGCGCCGGTTCGTTCTACCCTCAGGATGTGAAAGACCTGTGGGGCAAGATCACGGTCGAGAAGTTGAACGATAAGACCATCAAGTTCACGCTGCCGGAACCGTACGTCCCATTCATGGATTATTTGACGTTCGGAGTTCTTCCGAAACACATACTCGAATCGACGCCGCCCGAACAGATCCCCAATGCTGAATTCAATATCAAGCCGATCGGCTCGGGTCCGTATAAATTCGACCATCTGATCATCGATAACGGCGGACAAATCACCGGTGTGGTGTTGACCGTTTCGCAGAATTACTATGGAACGGCACCCTACATCGAACAGGTTGTATTCCGTTACTATCCCAGCTCCGCCGCGGCATTGGATGCCTACCGACAGGGCGATGTTCTTTCGGTGAGTCGCATTTCATGGGATGTGTTAAATGCTGCGCTGGAAGAACCGAACCTTTCGTTCTATACCAGCCAGATGCCGCAGATGAGTTTTGTACTGCTCAATCTGAACAGCCCCGATCTGACGTTCTTCCAGAACGCGAAAGTTCGCCGGGCGCTCATGTCTGGCATCAACCGCAGTTACATCGTCAATAGTCTCCTGGCAGGGCAGGCGGTCGTCTCCAATAGCCCCATCCTGCCGGGCTCGTGGGCATATTACGATGGCACCGAGCATTTCGAATACAACCCCGATGCGGCGATCGACCTTCTGAAGACGGAAGGCTACGTGATCCCAGCTGAGGGTGGCGACGTGCGTGCCAAGGATGGCGTTTTGCTTGCCTTTACGATGACCCATCCCGACGATGAACTACACACCAAGATCGCGCAGACGATACAGTCGGAATGGGCGGCGATCGGTGTCCGCGTGGAGTTGCAGCCCATGCCATATGAACAGCTCGTGCTGGACTCGCTCGCCTCTCGCTCCTATCAAGCTGCTCTCGTTGACATCAAGTATTCCCGCACCCCAGACCCGGATCCGTACCCCTTCTGGCACCAAGCCGAAGCCACGGGCGGACAAAACTACTCGCAATGGGACAACCGCGCTGCCAGCGAATATCTTGAGCAGGCGCGCGTCTCTGCCGATTACACGTTGCGTACACGCTTGTATCGTAACTTCCAGGTGGTGTTCTCCAAGGAGTTACCTTCCCTGCCGTTGTTTGTTCCCGTTTCTTCCTATGGTGTGGATGTGCAGGTACAGGGCGCACAGGTCGCTTCGTTGTTGTACGAACCCAGCGATCGTCTGGGGACCTTTACCAGTTGGTATCTCCTAACTCGCCGCGCCTTGGAACAGACAGATACTCCACCCGCCCAACCATAATTTCTCAAAAGAGGTCTCATGAGCAATCTCCAAAAAGCGCTCGATTATGCCCACCAGAACCGTGAACGTTTTCTGAACGAGTTGATCGAAGTGCTCAAGATCCCGTCCATTTCCACCGATGCGGAATATGACGGTGAAGTCCTGCGTGCCGCCGAGTGGATGGCGGACCATCTCAGAAAACTTGGCATCGAACATGTGCAGGTCATGCCCACCGATGGCGGACACCCCATCGTCTATGGCGATTACATCAAGAAGCCCGGCGCCAAGACCGTGCTGGTCTATGGACATTATGATGTCCAGCCAGCTGACCCACTGGAACTGTGGGAAACCGGTCCGTTCGAGCCGCAGGTGCGCGGTGACTTGTTGTTCGCGCGCGGTTCCTCCGATATGAAGGGACAGGTGCTCGCCACGTTCGACGCGCTCGAGTCCATCATGAAGAATGATGACCTGCCCGTCAACGTCAAGTTCATGCTGGAAGGGGAGGAGGAGATCGGCTCGAAGAATCTCGCTGCCTTCCTCACCAAGCACGCCGAAATGTTCAAAGCGGATGTTTCATTGAATCCCGATGCGGGCATGATGGGCGTGGATATGCCCACCATTACCTATGGCTTGCGCGGACTTGCCTATTTCGAAATTCATGTCTCCGGTCCCAAAGCGGACTTGCACTCCGGCTTGTATGGCGGTGCGGTGCATAACCCGGCGCAGGTATTGGCTGAACTCATCACCAAGATGCATGATGAAAAAGGTCGCATCACACTGCCTGGTTTTTATGATAGCGTTCGCCCGATCACTGAGCAGGAGCGCGCTGACTTTGCGCGCCTTCCCAATGATGATGCGCATTATTTAGAAGAGACAGGCGTCCCTGCACTGTGGGGCGAAGAGGGTTATATCTCCGCTGAACGAACCGGTGCACGTCCCACGCTGGAAGTCAACGGTCTGCTCTCCGGTTGGACGGGTCCCGGCTCCAAGACAGTTCTGCCCGCCAAAGCGATGGCGAAGATCTCATGCCGTCTTGTCCCTGACCAGACCGCCGCCGAAGTGGAGGACCAGATGGTGCGCTTCATGGCACAGAACGCGCCCAAGACCGTGAAATGGGAGGTCAAAAAACTGACCGGCAGCCCGTTCGCGATTGCCGACCTCAACAACCCCGGCGTCAAAGCCATGAACGATGCGATGGCATCTGCCTGGGGTGTGCGCCCGTTCTATCGCCGCGAAGGTGGCTCGATCGGCGCGGTGGCGATGCTGCAGCAGATCTGCGGCGTCGAATCTGTTTTAGTGGGTATGGGTTTGCCGAGTGACAACGTCCATTCTCCGAACGAACACATGCACCTGCCGACCTGGCATAAAGGCATTGACGCGTTCATCCATTTCTTTTACAACCTCGCGTAGGGACAGGGCTTGCCCCTGTCCAAACCAATATGGATGACCGCAAGGGTCATCCCAACAGGAATTTAGAATTACATGGAAGATAAGATCATTTCATACGGCGGGCAGGCGGTCATTGAAGGTGTGATGATGCGCGGACAAAAGGCTTTTGCCATTGCCATGCGCGCACCCGATGGCAGCATCATTGTCCACAAGGAAGACCTGGCAGCGGTCTATCGTTCGAAGATCACGAAGACGCCCTTCCTGCGCGGCATCATTCTATTGTGGGACGCGCTCGGCTTGGGCATGCGCGCCTTGACCCTCTCCGCCAATACACAGACGGGCGAAGATGAAAAGCTGGAAGGTCCGGCGTTATATTTGACGATTGGGACATCGCTTGCCATTGGTATTGGTCTGTTCTTCCTGCTCCCGGCGGGGATAGGCGGCTTGGCTGAAAAATATCTCGGTTGGAGTCCCTGGCTGAACAACCTGGCGGAGGGTGTTATCCGCTTGATCCTGTTGGTCATTTATATGTGGGCGATCGGGTTTATGCCTGATGTCAAACGTCTCTTTGGCTATCACGGCGCGGAACACAAGACCATCAATGCCTACGAGGCAGGCGTGGAATTGACGCCCGAAAACGTCGCCAAATTCCCCATCGAACATGCCCGTTGTGGTACAGCTTTCATTCTGACGCTTGTCCTGATCTCGATCCTTGCCTTCACTGCTCTTGGACCTCTTCCAATCTTTTGGAGACTTGCCAGCCGCGTTCTGTTGATTCCCATCCTGGCAGGAGTCGCGGTGGAGTATATCCGCTGGACCGCCAATCATCTGGATTCGCCCATCGTGCGGCTCCTCATCAAGCCGAATCTGGCTCTGCAATCCCTGACCACGCGCGAACCTGACAGGTCCATGCTGGAGGTTGCCATCGAATCCTTCAAGACCATGAGACAGGCGGAACAGGAATTTACGCTGTAGAACTTCGCTGCTCAGCCGCCGTCCACGGCGGCGGGACGCCGCCTCAAGCTAGAAATAACAGGGCAGACGTGAGTCTGCCCTGATTTTTTTATTCATTCACCGAACACTCTTTCACGTTAGAATTCCCATCATGAAAACAAAAGCACCACGCAGGATTTTTTCCTGCTTGTTGATCCTGATATGTCTGTTTGTCACTGAATATGCGCTCTATGACCGTGGACGTCCCGCTCCCATTTCGAAGAAGGAAGAATTATTTGAAGGCGTGACCTATTATCGTGATGTGAGACATCTTCCGCATGCGATGATCGCGCATATCATGGTCATTGATGTGAGAACGGAGGGGCTCAAATTCCTTGTCACGCCGCCGGATGCGAAAGGAGATATGCCGCTGGTAGCGCGGACCACTTCTAATTTCCTGACCGATTTTGATGTCCAGATCGCCATCAACGGAGATGGTTTTGTGCCCTGGTGGTCTCATACTCCATGGGATTACTATCCCCATGTCGGTGACCCGGTCACGCCGCTGGGGCTGACAGCATCGCGCGGCAAACTCTATGCATATGATAGTGTGGAGGACGAAGGACTTGGGCCCACGCTGTATTTTGGACGCAAAAATCAATTGGTGTTCAACATCCAGCCGAATAAGATTTACAACGCGCTATCGGGTGACAGGATGCTGGTCTTTAATGGCGAGCCAGTTCCAGGATTGGATGATGAAGAACTCGATCCGCGTACGGCGATCGGCAAGGATAAAAGCGGACGTCACCTCATCCTTGTCGTGGTGGATGGTCGCCAGCCGTTCTACAGCATGGGTGCAACGTTTGCTGAGTTGGCTGACCTGTTGATCGAGTATGGCGCCTATGAAGCGATGAGTTTGGATGGGGGAGGCTCGTCCGCGATGGTGATCGAGGGGAAAATAGACGAGCCAATCATACTGAATTCACCAATCGACAATTACATACCGGGTCGTGAGAGACCGGTGGCGAATCATTTGGGGATTTTTATTCCGTAAGGCGGGATGGTATCCCGCTCCACGATCTAGAAAGCGATCTCGCCGATCTGCTCGAAGTTGACGTCGAACAGTTCTTCCGCTTCCATCTCAGCCTCGGCTTGTTCCACGTCCCCGGCTTGGGTGCCGCGTTCGCAGTATGACCTGTAAGAGCAGAAAACGCATTTTTGACGGTCATCCGTCAACGGGTAGGAAGAGGCGGACTGAATTTCATCCGCAAGTTTGAGCAGCGTATCCCGATCCCGTTTGTATTGTGCGGACGTGTACGCGAATCGTGCAGGCTCGTCTGGAAACTCCGCAAACCAGTAGATCATCTCGATCTGTTCGGGTTCGAAAGGTGTTCCGTTGTTGAGGTGTGCTCCAGCATGGACGAGCAGGGCACGGTAGACGCGCGTCTGCATTCGTGCGGTCAGCCACTCGTTGCGCGGACGCTTGCGATAGGTCTTCCAGTCGTAGATGGTGGCTTTGCCATCGTGGATGGCGATGAGATCGTATTTGGCAAGCAGGCGGACATTCCCCAGCGGCGCGGAGAGGGTCGTTTCGGTGTATAGACCTGATCGGTCTTTAAGACCTGTCAGGTCTTTTGCGTTTCGAAAATTCTCCCACCACCTCTGCAGGTTTGCTGAAGTAGCCAGTTTGCTGATCTGCTCGCCTGGAATGCCGATCAAACTTTGTTGTACCAGCCTGTGGAAGTATTCACCTTCCTGCTGATGTTTTTCGTTCTCCAATGCCGGTTCGGACTCGACGGCGGGATAGGAAAGTCTTTCCAGGTAGCGCAGTTGGAAGCGTCGTGGACAATCCAAGTAATCCTGCAGAGATGATTGAGAGAGTGTGATCAGTTGGTTGTTTGCCATTTCTGGATTATATCCCCTTCATGGTCACACACCTGCCTGATTTGCTTAGCAAATCACGGGCGGTGCCAGGGAACTGTGCCTTTTACTACGGAGGATGCGCAATTTGCGATTAGGGCATAAAGCATTTTGCTGCCAGTCGATTTCGGTTATACTTTGCCGCGTTAATACCTTCGAGGAGATTGAAGATGGAAATACTTTTGGATCCCCAAACCTGGATTGCCTTCATAACGCTGGTCGCCCTTGAGCTTGTGCTGGGTGTGGATAATGTGATCTTTATTTCGATTCTTTCGGGAAAACTACCCCCGGATCAACGGGACAAAGCTCGCCGGAGTGGAATATTGGCAGCAGTAGTCACACGTGTTTTGCTTTTGCTTTCTCTTAGTTGGATCATCGGACTTACAAAACCGATCCTAACTATTGGAAGCTTTGAATTAACAGGAAAGAGTTTGATCCTTTTGGCAGGTGGACTTTTCCTGCTTTGGAAGAGCACGCACGAGATCCATCAAAGACTGGAGGGGGAGGAAGGACATGCTTCGGCGAAGGTTGCTGGAGCGTTCTGGGGTGTGATTGTCCAGATCATGTTGCTCGATATTGTTTTTTCTCTTGATTCAGTCATCACTGCTGTGGGAATGGTGGATCATATCTGGATCATGATCGCAGCTGTGGTTATTGCGGCGATCGTGATGGTATTCACTTCTGGACCGCTCGGTCATTTTGTTGAACGTCACCCTACCATCAAGATGTTGGCTTTGAGTTTCCTCTTGTTGATCGGCTTCACACTGGTTGCCGAAGCCTTTGATGTAAAGATACCCAAGGGATATATCTACTTTGCGATGGGATTTTCTGTGCTGGTAGAGATGTTGAACTTGAGAGCGGCTCGAAAAGCAGCTGCAACCCCGGTCAATTTACATGAACCCTACAAATCCTTGGAATTGGTTGCGGTGTCTGTGCCGGCAGGAGTTCAATCTGCGCCGATCAAAGGTGGTGCCAGGAAATTGCCCAATGGAAAGAACCAGGCAAAGAAAAAGAAATCGAAGTAAGTTTCTGAGGTGGACGTTTCAAAAGTCCACCTCTTTTTGTTTAAATGTATAATCTCGTCAAACCCTGAACTGGGGAGAACCCATGACCATCCCACGCCGATTGCAAGTATTCCTCTGCCATGCTTCACAAGATAAAGTCAAAGTCCGTCAGTTGAACCAACGCCTCCTGGCCGAGCCGTGGATCGATCCGTGGCTGGATGAGGAAAAGCTCCTTCCCGGTCAGGATTGGGACCTGGAAATCCAGAAAGCCATTCGCGCGGCGGATATCATCATCGTGTGCCTGTCAAAGGAATCTGTTTCCAAGGAGGGATATGTTCAAAAGGAGTTCCGGCGGGCGTTGAGCTATGCCGAGGAAAAACCCGAGGGAACAACATACATCATTCCTTTGCGGTTTGACGATTGCGAAACGCCTTCCAGATTTCAGCAATGGCAGTGGGTGGATTTTTCCGCAAAGAATGCTTGGGAGCGGTTGCTCCAGCCTCTGAGGCTGCGGGCGGAGAAATTGGGGATTGCTCACGAGACAGACACAAAGCCATCTCCGAAGGTAGATACTGCATTAACGAAGCCACACCCGGAACCTGCAGGCTTCACGCCGGGTGGACGTCCGTTTTATAGGTTTGACGGGTTGGAATTTGTCAAAGTCCCTGGCGGTGATTTTTACATGGGCGCGGATGATATCGAGAACGCAAGTCCACAGCATCTTATTTACCAGTTGAATTATGACTTTTACATTGGGCGATATCCTGTGACGAATCAGGAATACTCGTTATATTTGCGTGAAGCAAAACAGCCTATTATCATGGCAAAAGACAAGGTGAGACATCCTGTAGTGGACATTTCTTGGAATCAAGTGCAGGGTTTTATTGTTTGGCTGAATGAAAAATATCGTTATGACCTGCCGTCCGATTATAGATTTCGCTTGCCATCTGAAGCGGAGTGGGAAAAGTCTGCTCGAGGAGTAGATGGGAATGAATATCCCTGGGGGAATAAATTTGATGCTAAAAAATGTAATTCCATAGAAGGGGGTAGGAACGGGACAACTTCTGTGGGTACTTATTCTCCTCAAGGAGATAGTGCCTTCGGCGCGGCGGATATGGCTGGGAATGTTTGGGAATGGGCTCGAAGCATAGGCACGCCAGAAAGTTTAGGCAAATCATTTGCTTATCCTTATCATTTCGATGATAAACGCGAAGTTGATGCAATAAGGTCACATGTACTTCGTGGAGGGTCTTTTAAAAGTGATAAAGATGAGATAAGGTGTGCGAATCGAGTATGGGCTGACCCTTCTTCTACAAATAACTGGGGCTTCCGTATTGCCATCTGCCCCGTCGAAAAATGAGGAAAACAAACCCTCCGAGCCATCAAACTCAGAGGGTTTTGCATTTACTGCTCACTGATCACTTTTTACTGACCACTCCCCACTCCCTACTTTCCACTTTCTACGCCCACCCACTTCTTCCCGTTTTTTTGCTTTGCGGCTTTGATAAAGCCTGAGAATAACGGATGCGGCCTCATCGGGCGCGACAAAAACTCGGGGTGAAACTGACTTCCCACCATGAAGGGATGGTCCTTGATCTCGGCGATCTCCACCAATTTTCCGTCGGGGGATAAACCAGAGAAGACCATACCAGCATTTTCAAAATCCTTTTTGAAGGCATTGTTGAATTCGAAGCGGTGAC
>Ga0210377_10003517_pt1 | contig 13474 bp, 13 predicted proteins | sample PLM4_65_b1redo_FD_155480 | JGI IMG/M metagenome (GOLD analysis project Ga0210377, IMG submission 155480) | Groundwater sediment microbial communities from an aquifer in East River, Colorado, USA - PLM4_65_b1 redo | ecosystem: Environmental > Terrestrial > Soil > Riparian zone | place: USA: East...
GGCCATAGCGAGCCTGCTGGCGATGGTGGAGGCGCTAAACACCGGGGGCGTGCAGACCGCGGGAGACCTGTACCTCGCCTCCAACACCGGCGAGGAGGGGCTGGGAGACCTCAAGGGAATGAAGGCCTTTATCACCGACGTGAAGCATCGGGTGGCGGCCGCCATCGCCGTGGAGGGCATGAAGGTCAACCGGATCATCCATGTGGCCGTGGGGAGCCGGCGCTACAAGGCCACGTATACCGCCCGGGGCGGGCACAGTTGGGGTCACTTCCCATCCCCCAGCGCCATCCACATCCTGGGGCGGGCCATCGCGGACATTTCTCGCCTGGAAGTACCCAAAGAGCCCAAGACCACTTACAACGTCGGTGTGATCCATGGCGGGACGACGGTCAACACCATCGCCGCCGAGGCCGACATGCTGGTGGACATGCGGTCCATCGACGCCCGCGCCCTCGCGAAACTGGAGAAACAGGTCCTGGAGATCATCACGCACGCAGCCAAGGAGGGCGACGGTCAGGTCAAGCTGGAGCTCGTGGGAGACCGGCCGGCCGGGGCGATCCCGGCGACCCACCCCGTCGTGCAAACGTGCATGGCAGTTCACCGGATCCTCGGGCTCCAGACATTTACCGAGCCGGGCAGCACGGACCACAACGTGCCCTTGGCGATGGGGTTGCCCGGCGTGTGTCTGTCCGTAACGGAAGGAGCCAACGAGCACCGGCTCGATGAATACATCGAGACCGGCCCGATCCCGACCGGTGTCAAGAATATCCTCCTGGCCGCTGTGGCCCTCACGAGCCGATAACGAAGCTGCTTATCGCCGCTTATGGCTAGTGGCGTACGGTGACAACCTTCCCCTCGGAGATAGGGGAAACCATCCATGTTCGCCGTGAACATTGATCGCCTGATGGGGGACCTGGCCACCTTCGCGGCCATCGGGGCCGATGACCAGGGCGGAGTCACGCGGCTGGCCTTCAGCCAGGCGGACCAGTCCGCCAGACAGCTCCTCCAGGAGAGGTTGAGGGCGGCCGATCTGGGCGTGCGGGTGGATGCCATCGGCAATGTTTTTGGTCGGAGAGAGAGCCGTGACAACGCGCTCCCCCCGGTCCTGCTGGGCAGCCACCTGGACTCCGTGCCCAATGGGGGACGATTCGATGGACCCCTCGGCGTCCTTGCCGCCCTGGAGGTCGTCCGCATGCTGAACGATGCGCGAGCAGAGACGCGCCGGCCCATCGAGATCGTCTGCTTCGTGGCGGAGGAATCGAGCCGCTTCGGAACGGGAACCCTGGGCAGCAAGGCGGTCGTGGGCAAGCTGACGCCGGACATGCTGGATACACTTCAGGATGCAGAGGGCCGCACCCTGGCCGACGCCCTTCGAGACTGCGCACTGATGCCCGGTCGCATAGCGGAGGTTCGCCGACACCCAGGCGATTACCATGCCTATCTGGAGCTCCACATCGAGCAGGGAGCGGTTCTGGAATATGCCGGGATGCCCGTCGGCCTGGTCACGGGCATCGCGGCCCCCACCCGGTTCCGGGTCGCCTACACGGGGCGGGCCGACCACTCGGGGGCTACGCCGATGGGGCTGCGCCGGGATGCCCTGGTGGCCGGGATGCCCTGGTGGCCGGGGCGGAGCTGGTCCTCTCGGTCCGACGCATCGTGCTGGCGCACGGGAGCCCTACCAGCGTGGGGACGGTCGGGGTGCTGCGGGTCCAGCCGGGGGCCATGAACGTGATCCCCGGCCAGGCGAGCCTCGGGATCGACCTCCGGGACATTGATGCAGGAGCGAAGCGTCGAATCGCGCAGAAGGTTCAGGCGGCGGCCCGGCGGATCGCGAGGAAGTGGAAGCTAGACGTGTCGATTGAGACCCTGACCGATGAGTCACCGGTTCCGTTGCCAGACCGAATCCGACACGTGAGCGCGGCGGCCTGCCAAGCATGCGGCATCCCCTTCATGGAATTTCCCAGCGGCGCAGGCCACGACGCGATGTACCTGGCCGACATCACCGAGACCGGCATGATCTTCGTCCGCTGCCGGGAAGGCATCAGCCACAACCCAGCCGAATTCGTGGAGCCCCAAGACATCGCCGCCGGGGCGACCGCGCTGGCGGAGACGGCAAGACGTCTTGCTGAGGAGTAGAGCTCTCCCAGTTCACCCGCATCCCTCGCCGCAGGATCTGATCTACCCCCTTGCCAGCCCGCCCGGCCCTGACCATGCGAAGGGCCTGCGGCAATCCGTCTTGAGGCCGCTTGGCGCGGCGATCGCGCTAACCGTGGCCGCGTCCCAGTATCCGCTTGACACGATCTGGACGCTGGACGACTGCGGCATGCTCGCCGAGGTGGTTGTTTCCGGTTCGAAGCCGCGCATACTATCAGCTCCCAACCGGCTGAGTTGCGATCGCGAGGAGCCGACCATGGAATGCGGCCGCCGATGGCAGGCGGATGCTATATGAGTTCGAGGTGTATCAGATCCTGGCGGAACTCGGCCTTCAAGTCCCGCGCTTTGCCTTCGTGCGGGTTCCGCTCGAGGTTGATGCCGCACTCCTGGGCCGGGTTGGGGGGAAACTGGTCGTCAAAGTGGTTTCGCCGCAGATCGCGCACAAGCAACGTGTCCGTGGCGTGAAGCGCGCGGCTGTTCAAGGCAATCGTCGGTATCGGCAACAAGTCCGACGTCAAGATCGCCGACCTGCTGGCCTACTTCGAGCCGGATCCCGGGATTGATGTGATTGCGCTCTACATCGAAGGCCTTGATCTCGGCGAAGGGCGGCAGTTCTTCGACCTGGCGAGGCGGAGCGCCAAGCCCATCATCGTATACAAGTCCGCGCGAACGGAAGCCGGCGCGCGCGGCGGCTTCCCATACTGCTTCGATGACCGGCAGTTACGACGTGTTCAAGGCGGCGTGCCACCAGGCCGGGGTGATCCTCGCGGAGAACATCGAGGACCTCTACGATTACATCAAGGCGTTCGCGCTCTTGTCGCGCAAGCCGCCGCGGGGAAACCGCGTCGCAGGCGTGGTGAACGCCGGCTGCCGTGGCTGAACTGAACCGCATCAACGAATACGGCCTGGTGGACACTTCCTCACCCTTCCTCGACATCACACCTATGGCACGCCTATGGCCGACGATCGAATGTACGCCGCGTTCGTCGAGGCCATCCTGGCGGATGAAAATGTGGATTGCGTTTTCGTGGCGATCGTGCCGCACGCTGTCACGTTGAAACCCATTCCCGAGACCTGCCGCCACGCCGATGGATTGGCGCGGCTCCTCGTCGAGTTGAACCACAAGCACGCCAAGCCGATGGTAGTGTCAGTAAACGCCGGCCACAACCACAAGCACGCCAAGCCGATGGTAGTGTCAGTAAACGCCGGCCACCACTATGAAGATCTTGTCTCCATCCTGGAAGAGCACGGTTTGCCCGTGTATACGAACATCCGTGCGGCGATCAAATCCCTGGACACCTTTGTCACGCGAAGCGTGAAGGAATGAAGGCGAGAGCGTCGTCCGATGCTACGAATCGCACAGCAACGTCAGCCGGGGGAAGCGGAGGAAGACACAGGCAGGAACGTCAGGGGGAAGGCTGACAGAAACGGCCGGGGGCCCAGCTCGCGCAATCTCGCAGTCCCTCAGGCACCGGTGGGTCCGCTTCATCAAGAAGGTTTCCGACCTTTACCGACCAGCGCCCCTCCCACGCGAGCCGGATCCCCATTGGCTCTTACCTCGACCCCCCGGACGTCTGGGCTAGCGTGGCGTCGGTGTGGTGCTTTCGCCGGTGCTTCCGGCGAGGCCGGGAGGGCTCGTGCGGCCCCCGGCTCAAAAGCAACTTCCTATCACCTACCTTCCATGCAGCGTCCATGCAGCGTCCTTCGTGACGTCCCGGTGTGGCATGGGGGAATCCTGCCAGGATGACGGCAACACTCTAAAGAAAGCGTTTGACAAATGTCCTTCGTAGCCCCCCCCACGTGACTCTTAACCCGCTCGTCGTGGGGTCCGAGTCCTTCAGGATCCATCACCCAAGATCAAGGAGGAGTTGAGACTGCTTTTGGGGACGGTTGCAGCAACGTCTGAAGCTGCCCGGCTTCCTGCAAGAACAGCTCAATGCTCTGCTCGCTGAAGGGCTCCCGCGTGCCCACGAGGCGGACCGAGCGGATCATGTAACTGGTCAGCATAAGCAGGGAGCTCGCCGTCCCCTCGATCGCCAGCCTTTGGCCGTTATACTTCTCGATGAGGATCTTCACAAGATGGCGCTCGGCAATCTGGTCGTAGTAGACGTCCCTGCTGATACGGCCGGCGCCATTCGTCAGGGGGGCGATTCGACATTTCAAACGCGTTCTCCAGTTCCGGGCCGTAGAGGCTTAAGATCATCCGTAGCAAGCCCATCACCCTCGGAGCCCCGTGCTTCTCAAGTTCCTCCCTGCGGTCCGACTGCCCCGGCTCGATTGCCCAAGTCACGAGATAAGCCCGCTCCCGACCAAGGTAACTGGCCAAGGAGGTATCGAGCACCTCCCATGTTTTGCCGTCCACTGGTCCTTGAAGCCGTTTTGCCAGGATGCTCAGCACCTGTTGTTCAGCAATGGGTTGAGCTTCCAGAAAGGCATTGAGGTCCCCAGTTGTCCGCGAGAGCAAAGCCCCTGTTTCTGCTGGCGGCAGATCTCCCCGCAGAAGCGAAAGCCATTCGTTCTCCATGGAAGTCAATTTCCCTCCTCCTTTGAATGATTCCTCAACCAGGCCCTCTGTTCATCGTGCCGCTTGATAGCTCGGCCGCATAGGAGGCCGAATGGTGTCGCGGGCCCCAGGCCGATCGGGTGACGTCACGGATCTGGGGGCACGACAAGTCCGACGGCCAGCGTATAGACGATGAGCAGCAGCGATCCATAGAGTGGCCGATAGAAACCCAGCGTGGCGAAGGGACCGCCAAGGGCAAATACCCATACGACGAACGATCCGGTCGCAAGCGTGACCTGGGTGACAGCGGGGCGCAAGCGCGACCTGGGTGACAGCGGGGGGCCTTCCCGGGGCTGCCGTCTGCTTCAGCGTCCAGGCCATCGTGATTACCGCCAGCACGACAAACATGACCCAGAGGAGGGTTGTCTTAGGCACCTCGTTCGAACCGGCGATCAACCCGGTAACGGCGACCCATGCGCAGACGACGTCCGCAGGGATGTACTTGATGATGCGGTCGAAGTAAGAGTCGATGCTGACGCCTCCCCCCACCGCCTGGCGCTCCACGCTGACGATGCGCCTCATCTCTCCGTCCTCCTCACCTATGAAAGAGCCAGATCGCAGATTCCTTCAGCATAAGAATTCGGCATTCCGCGAATCGCTCGAAGCCCCTGCAACCGCTGACGATCAGGCGAGGAATGGCTGGATCTCCTGGAGGATAGCCCGTAGGAGGATGCCCTCACGAATGCGACCGAACGACTGCCCACGCTCCGCGTGATGAATCGCAACGACTTCCCATCGATCATTGAAGCAGGGTGACCCACTTGAGCCCTTCGCCGCCGTCGTCACGTATTGGATCAGCCCTACGTCTTCATAGATACCGGTGATGCCGTTGCTGCTGATGGCCAACTTCATTTCCTCCCCTTGGTAGTGCTGCAAGATGTTCAGACCGGATCCCCGTTCAGGCATCGCCCCTACAATCGGCGCGGCCTGGATGTCTTCCGCTTCTCGAATCTTGCTTTCTAACCTCAGCAACACATAATCCAGCTCCTGATTGGATCGCACGATCGGCCGGTCGCGATTCAGAGCGAACACCTGACCTTTTGCCTCTTGTCCCGGCGTGGCATGGATGCACCCGAAGCGCGCCAACGTGTTCTGGGCATTCGCCTCGATGTCCTCTGCCGCCTCCATCCTCAGGACGTGGTAGTTCGTCAGAAAGAGGTCGGGCGAGATCAGCACCCCCGTGCCTCGACGGCCTCGACCGGGGAGCTCGACGCGGCAGACAGAGGCCGCCCTCAAAATGGCCATGCGCAAGAAGCCCACGTCCAGCAGCGGCGGGTCAGGCCTGATCCAGCTCTGGAGCTCGACCGTATCGGTGGGGCCTCGCCACTCGATCGCGGGACCGATATCCGCCGGCCCATCCGGCGACGAGGAAGCCGCCTCGGGCACCAAGTACCGAGCGCGCAGAGCCTCCAACTCCGACGGGTCCAGACAGAGGTGATAGGCTGCGATGAGCGCCACGATCAGGCTCGCGTCATCGAGACCCGCGTCTTGCAGAGTCGTCTCCAGGAGACTCCCCAGGGTCGTCCATGTCGGCCTGGCGGGGTTGACCCCTCGCGCCATCGCCCACTGCACCAACTCCCGCGCGTCGAAGTTTGCATTTCCCGTCCATCCGCCGAGGCGCTCCTTGGTCCAGTTCTTGGGGAGGGGTGTGCGGCGCACAACGTCCCGATAATACCCTTCGGGGCCGACCGCTGCGGTCGCACCCAGCGCCGCGCGCTCGGAGAGAAAATCCGTCAGCCTGTTGATATCCTCATGCCTGAGCGAGACGGTCAACTGCTTCACCGTTAGGTCGGGTACCGCCTACGCAGATCTGCGATGATCTTCTGGTCCTTGATCTGGTTATATTGCTCAATGAAATTCAGGATGAACTTCTGATCGTCCAGACCAACGGATTCGAGCAAGGTCATCAGCACTGTCGCCAGCGCCGTGGACTCGCGCTCCTCTGGATTCCACCCTTTGCGTCTCAACCACTCGACCAGCTCGCGCGCCACGTCATCGGGATTCTCGTGGTACGTGTTGGAGCGCTCGTTCTTCCAGGCGTCGCGCAGATTTGATCGGTTTATCAGGTGACTGAACCATAGGGGTGGGCCTCCATGTCCTGCGGCGGTCGCCTGCCTCACCATGATTCGGCAGATTTCTTCGATGGCCTCCTTCCCGGGTTCTCTGGTCACCCCAGGCCTGATCGAGCTAGTGTTCTTTCCCTCTGCTGGCATCGGCTCCTGCGTTCTAGGGGAGGGGTCAGTGCGCTCATCCAGGACGGCCCATTGACTCGTGGGGGGATCGGAAGGGCGGTTGATGTCCATCATCATGGAGGCTTCCGTCTGAAGATCCATCAGCTCGTTGATCTTCCCGAGGATATTTGTCACGTCGTTCTGCACTTTTTTCGCTTCCTGCTCGTACAGGGCGCCGATATCCCTGGCGGCCTTTCGCATCATATCGACTTGCCCGGACAAGGCATCACGAACCGCCAGAAGTTCCTTGCGGTCCCGAGGGAGATTCTTCAACTGGTCATTCGCATCCCCTAATCTACTGTCAAAGGCCTTCGCGGGATCGTCAAGACCCGTAGCGCGTGGCACGGGTGTCAGGACAGGAATGAGCGGGCGCACCTTTTCGAGGTCCTTCCGCACATCAGGCCAGTAGTCAGGATCTTGGACTTTGCTCGGACGACGTTCGGCTTTGTCGAGTTGCGCGGACACCTCATCGCACTGGGCGATGCGTTCCATGCAGAAGATGTAAGCGTTCAGGTAGTTGCTCAAACCGTCCTGGTGAGTTCGTAGTTCACGCAGCAAATCACGTATGCGGGCCAATGCGGGAGGCAGGCTGCGTTGTTCTACGCCCGGCCTCCGAACAATCTCAGAAGTCGGACCGGGCTGAGGCGGCGCTCCAAGGCGAGGAGGCTCGGGAGATGCCCGATCGATTTGCTTGCCCGACTCATCCTTCGACGGCATAGTCAGCTACTTGGTGATCGGACTTTTTCTTTGGGCGGGGCCGCCCCGCTCTCGCAGATAGGCTCGGGTGACCGGGGAGTCCCCCCGAAACCGACTAGACTAGAGCATGCGTCAGAGGCGCCGATCGTGTCAAGTCAAAACCCCCCTCTCGGCTGGACTACGCCAGACAAGGGAGCCGAGACTTCATTTCCCGCTCGAAGATGCGCCCGGTGCTCAACCGAAACTTTATGGTGTTCCCGGCGCTCGGTTGGCTGGCCCCCCTCACAACGCACATCCAGAACTCGGGGGAGCACGTGGTGTAGGACCCCGGTGGGCGTAGCCACGCAAACCGGTAAATGGGGTAAATGGGGGCAGGCAGTTCTCTTGACTTGTTCCAATTCTCAACCTTTGGACGTTCCGGGTGCCCGACGGCCAGCCCTCCTCCCGTCTGCAAGCGAAGTCGCGAAAGTGATGAGAAACGAGGCCCCCCACTCTCTGGGCCGTGCACACGGGCCACTGGACGCGTCGGCGGATGGTCCCCGGGCAGACTAGAGCATTGTTCAGAGCAGGTGCCGACTGTATAAGGGGAAGGGCAATCAATATGACAAAAGGACTGCCTGACCCAAAAAACGTGACCCCCAAAATGAGTAATTGCCTTACAATTTCGGCGGCCACGACGTTGATTGGACAAGAACAACTCCTGATTGAGCATGCTTGACACGCGAGGCGGGTTAGATAGGATGCTGCCGTCGTTCGGATGGTCTCCTGTATCCCGAGTTTCCGGGGGAAGTGTCCTGTATCCCGAGTTTCCGGGGGAAGTGTATGTCCGGCAGGCGCCGCTGGTCGCTCCGGCCGGTCGGCGTCGGCACCAGTGTGGCGATGGATAGGCTGGCCCGGGCGACGGACACTTCACGCCCCCTGTCGTCCCCACCGGGCATCCCCCGTTCCACTGCCCATCGTCGCGATACATTGCTCTCGTCCAGCGCCCAAACCAATATGGGATACATGTAAGGGAGCAACTGTGGCAAGACTGCGCCTGTTCGGTGCTGCGATAGCGACCTCTTTGGTGGGAGCGTTCACCTGTCCGTCTTTTGCAGCCGACCTTTCCACAAGGGCACAAGTCACCAGCAGGCCTGATCTCCTTGAACCTGAGACCGCGGTCCGGCGCGTCTGTGTTCAGATGGGTGTCCAAACATTCCCGGCCCCGGACAAAGGGGCCCGAATTGCGAAAGGGAACGCCGCCCTTCCTGCGCGCCTGGCCGAATTGCGAAAGGGAACGCCGCCCTTCCTGCGCGCCTGGGGGGAGGTGTCTATGTTCAGATCACCGGTCGACGCCAAAACGGCTACCTGCAGGTGAGGACATTGAAAGGTGCGGGTTTTTGGATTCCGGAAAACCAGCCGGAATCGGGCAACCCCTCGCTGTGCATGGCCCACGCGACCACCATGCGCGTGTGTCCGAAAAACAGCGCCCCGCCAGATGTCCCCATCCAAGGGGATTATGAAGGTGAAACCGCCGCTCCCGTCGCGTTCGTCCAGCGTGGAAGCCTCATCCAGGTCTGGGGGTATTTCGAGGAGCGAGGGCGGTGGGCTCTTGCGGAGACAAGAGGCAAGGTCGGTTTCATCAAGTCAGAGGAGCTGTGCCATGAGGGCTCCATGCCACTCACCTCAAAGGCCACAGAGCGCTTTAGCATGATCGTCGCTGCGGCCAAACCGGACTGTTATCAGTGGAGGCGAGAGCGCGCAGCCAACGAGATTCGACGCATCATCATCCACAATTCGGAGAAGCCCATCGAGGGCACGATTGCCACGTTTCAAGAATGCGACCCGGAGCGCCCGACCTCGGCGCATGTGGGTATTGATCGCGACGGACAGATCTACAGATTTGTGGAGGATAAGTTTACTGCATTCCACACGGGCGGGAGCGTCAATAGCGGTGGCTTTAACTCGGTATCCCTCGGTATCGAACTCATCGCCTATGACAAGCCCGGGTTCACATTCATGACCCCCCTACAGGAGCGTTCGCTTCTTGACCTGATCCGCTTTTGGGCGAAGGAATACAACATCACGATTCCCAAGAATATCATCCAGAATTCGACGCGTTCAAAGAGCTACAATAATCTCGAATACTGGCACGCTCCAGTCACCATCCATCGACTTGTCAGCGCCGACCGTGGGACGGATTGCCCGAAGTTCATCTGGGCGGACACGATTCAAGGGGATGAGGAGTTTTTACGCTGGCGCAGGAAGAACTTGGGGGGCAACTAAGGACCGTACTGACGGCGGACTCGAACGATTCTACCGCACGGCACTGAAACCAGACTGCTTGCGGAAGGATGGCGTCCGCCTAACCCGGGACCCAAAACCCTGTGTCGAGCAGGCGCCAGACCACTTTGACTTGACACCGCTTCTCTCGCTGCGGCATGCTTCTTCGGCTCTCTGGGCGTCCCATGGTCTGTGCCTCGAGCATGAGACTGCGCGGTCCAAGTGCCAGTTCACCCAGACGCCTACCATCATTCGCCATCACCAGCATCGAGATCACTGCAACCACGGATAGGGGTGCATCTGAATGACCCACGAGAAGGATATTGCATCGTTCCTGGATCTTGATACCCAAGGATTTGATTTCGACGCCCAGGATGTCAACGAGACGTGCTTCTACGGTATTCCGTGCGCCGTCATTCGGCGCGCAGAACAATGCCTCCTCGACCCCTCGATCAAGAGTGTCGCCTATTTTTCCATGGAGTTTGGTCTGGCCCCCAGCATCTATCACACGTACCAGACCAAAGCGCCGCTTGCACCCAGCAACAAGAAGCGGGATTTCGAGATCTTCTCGAACATCAGGCAGATGGATTACTATCATCTCATTCAGATTGACAGCATTGTGGATATCCCCATCTATAGTGGGGGCCTGGGGCTATAGTGGGGGCCTGGGGGTCCTGGCGGGAGATACCTTGAAATCCGCCGCGGACCTGAAACTCCCCATGCTGGGCGTGGGGATCCTGTGGAACAAAGGGTATTTTGACCAACAGTTCTGTATCCACTACGGCCAGCTCCCCGGGGAATTCCAGTGGGACCCGCGGAAGTATCCCGGCTTGATCAAGCTGAAGACAGGGATAGATCTCCCCATCGGCCACGAGCCAGTCAAATTCAGTCTCTGGAAGTACTACGTTCCCAGCTTTGACAAGCAACACGTGGTTCCACTGCTTCTGATCGATTCCAATCATCCCGAGAATCCGGCCTGGGCCAAGGAACTCACCAATCAGCTGTATCAGAGTTCCACGGTTTGGTGGAAGATCGTTCAGCGAAAGATCCTGGGCATGGGCGGGATGAAGGCCATCCGGGCGCTGGGGTATGCGACTGACGTAGTCCACTTGAATGAAGGCCACGCAGCGTTTGCCTTCGTGGAGGGGGCCAAGGGGAAAAGCCCAGAAGAGGTTGCGGCCTTGACCGAGCATTTTGCATACACGTGCCATACCCCGGTCGAGGCGGGCCATGACCGGTTCCCGATAGATGCACTGGCCAACGTGCTGTCCGAGGAAGAGTTGCGGCTGGCAAAGCGTATGGGGCAAGACGAGAATCCGGCACGGATCAATCTCACGATTCTGGCCATGAATGCCAGCAAGCACGTCAACGCGGTTGCCAAGAAGCACGAAGAGGTGACAAAGATTCAATTCCCCAGTCACGAGGAAAAAATCCAGGGAATCACCAACGGGATTCATATTCCTACCTGGATCAGTCCCCCCTTCGAACAATTGTTCAATGAATACCCCCAGGTCTTTCGGAATTGGAAGGAGAGTCCCGACAGCCTGCAGCAGGTCAACCAGTTATTCGACGACCGCACATTCCGAGAGAAGCTCTGGGACGCCCACAAGCAGAACAAGAGACGGCTCGTGGGGCTGCTGCTGCTGGAGCCGTGGATGCTGCGCGAGGATATCTTCACGATTGCCTGGGCACGACGGGCCGCGCCCTATAAGCGTCCCAGCCTGATTCTGCAATGCCCGGAGAGACTGGTGGAGATTGCCAAGCAATACGGAGGACTGCAGATTCTGTTCGCCGGCAAGGCCCACCCCAATGACTTCGTCGGAACCGGCAACATCAAGGAGATCCTGAACATTATCGACTCGCTCGGGGAGCACCGGCATCACTTGAAGACCATCTTCCTGGAAAACTACGATACCTACATTGCGAAGCTGCTCATCAGCGGGGTGGACGTATGGCTGAATAACCCCTTGCCGCCGTTTGAAGCCTCGGGAACCTCCGGCATGAAAGCCGTCCTCAATGGCGTGCTGCAACTCAGCACCATGGATGGCTGGGTCGTTGAAGCCGCCGATAATGAAATCGGAGAGATCTTTGGCCACCGTGCGGCGGACGGGGAAATCGGACACGAAATGGATCTCCGGCTCCGAGAGGACTCCCATTCGCTCTATGAAAAGCTGGAGCTGATGGTGCAGGACTATTGCCACGTCGAGCGGGCCCAACCGGACACGAAGTATGCGTCCAAATGGATCGACCGCATGATCCGCTGCATCGAGGTGGCCAGTTTCTTCAATACGTCCCGGATGGTGAGGCACTATAACCAGCGCATCTGGCGCATGGGGCCCATCAGCACCGGGGAATCCGCCCGGATGAGATAGGAGGTCCACACCCTTCAGGGACGGCCTCTGCTTCCGTTCTCCCCCATCTCGGTGGCGGGATTGTCCGCCCCGCCGCCCAAGGGGTTTGCTTCCCTACGCGCCTGTGTTATCATCCGCCCGCCTTGCGAGATTGATCATTCCCACAGCCGAGCGTCTTCTCTGCTTCGGGGGGTTCGGATGATTGCCAAGCGTGCGCAGGAGATCGCTCCCTTTCTGGCCATGGAGGTGCTGGAGCGCGCCCAAGAGTTGGAAGCCAAGGGGGACCACATCATTCACCTGGAGGTGGGCGAGCCCGACTTCCCCACGCCCACCTGCATCCAAGAGGCGGCGGCCCGCGCGATGGCGGACGGCAAGACCAAGTATACGCATAGCCTGGGGATCCTCCCGCTGCGCGAGGCCATCGCCGAACATTACTCCACGAAGTACAACGTCCAGGTGTCGCCTGATCGGATCCTGGTGGGCGCCGGCACCTCGCCCGCCATGTGGATGCTCTTCTCCGCCCTGCTGGAGCCGGGTGACCAAGTCGTCCTCTCGAATCCGCATTACGCCTGCTATCCCAACTTCATCCGGTTCTGCGGCGGCGAGCCGGTCACCGTAGACGTCCTGGAGGAGGACGGCTTCCAATTCCGGCCCGAGGCCGTGGCGGCAAGCCTGACTCCCCGGACCAAGGCCATCTTCATCAACTCTCCGGCGAATCCGACCGGCACCCTCCTGTCAGCGGAGCGTATGACGGCGCTGGCGGACCTCGGGCCCCTGGTCATCTCGGACGAGATCTACCACGGCCTGGTGTACGCCGGACAGGAGCACTCCATCCTGGAATTCACGGATCGGGCCGTCGTCTTCAACGGGTTTTCCAAGGCCTACGCCATGACCGGCTGGCGGCTGGGCTATGCCATCGTCCCGCCCGATCTGGTTCGGCCCCTCCAGAAGATGAACCAGAACTTCTTCATCTCGGCCAATGCCTTCGTGCAGGCCGCCGGCATCACCGCCCTGCGCGAGGCGCAGCCCGAGGTGGCCCGCATGCGGGCCATCTACGACGAACGCCGCCGGTTCATCATCCCTGCACTGCGGCGGCTGGGGTTCGGCATCGCGACCGAGCCCACCGGGGCCTTCTACGTCCTGGCCAATGCCAGGCGCTTCACCACGGATTCCTACGCCTTCGCCTTCGAGATCCTGGAACAGGCCAAGGTCGGCGC
>Ga0210377_10003518_pt1 | contig 13473 bp, 13 predicted proteins | sample PLM4_65_b1redo_FD_155480 | JGI IMG/M metagenome (GOLD analysis project Ga0210377, IMG submission 155480) | Groundwater sediment microbial communities from an aquifer in East River, Colorado, USA - PLM4_65_b1 redo | ecosystem: Environmental > Terrestrial > Soil > Riparian zone | place: USA: East...
GCTGCTGGATCGTCGTCAGCGCCCAGTTGATGCCGAACACGAGGGCCAGCAGCAGGATCGACAGCGCGATGGCGACGTCGAAGTTGCCCTTGCCCGTCTCCAGCACCATCGCCGTCGTGAGCGTGCGGGTCTGGCCCTTGATGTTGCCGCCCACCATCATGGACGCGCCGATCTCCGAGATGACGCCGCCGAAGCCGGCCATCACCGCCGCCAGCATCGGCAGCCGCGCCTCGCGGAGCACGACCCCCAGCATCTGCGGGCGGGAGGCGCCGAGCGCGATGAGCTGCAGCCGGAACTTCGCCGGCACGTTCTGCACCGCGGCCAGCGTGATCCCGGTGACGATGGGCGAGGCGATCACCGCCTGGGCCAGCACGATCGCCGCGGGCGTGTAGAGCACCTCCCAGTCGCCGAAGGGGCCGCTGCGCCAGAGCAGGATCGTCACGAAGAGGCCGACCACGACCGGCGGCAGCCCCATGCCGGTGTTGACGGCGCTGACGACGAGCGTGCGGCCGGGGAAGCGCGTCAGCGCGAGAACGGCGCCGGCCGGGATGCCGAGCAGCAGCGCGATGAGCGTGGCCGTGCCCGAGACCTGCAACGACAGCCAGAGCACCGCCGCGATCTCGCGGTCGCCCCCGAGCAACAGCCCGACCGCCTGGCGCACACCCTCGACGAGGACGTCCACGAGCTAGCGTCCCCGTCCCATCTACTTGAGAGGGGGACTGACGTCCCCCTCATCACTCCCCCGGCCGGCGATCGGCACGAACAGCGGCTGACCGTACTTGTCCACACCGAAGATCTTGATGACGGCCTGCGTCTCCGGAGCCAGCATGAAGTCGGCGAACGCCTTGCCGCCGGCCGCGTTGACCTTGAGGCCGTTGGCCGGGTTGACCTCCATCACCGAGTAGATGTTCAGCAGCAGCTTGTCGCCCTCGACCATCGGCTTGAGGTCGACGCGCTTGGCGAACGCCAGCAGGGTCGCGCGGTCGGTGACGGTGTAGCCCTGGCGGTCGTTGGCGATGCCCAGCGTCGCGCCCATCCCCTGGCCGGACTCGATGTACCAGGGAGCATCGGGCGTGATACCGGCCGCCTTCCACAGGGCCAGCTCCAGCGTGTGGGTGCCGGATTTGTCACCGCGCGAGACGAAGCGCGCCTTGCCCTCGGCGATCCTCTTCAGCGCGGCCACCACGCTCGTGTCGCCGCGGATCCTGGCCGGGTCGGACTCGGGACCGATGAGGAGGAAGTCGTTGTACATGACGAGCCGCCGGTTGTGCATCTTGCCCTCGCCGACGTACTTCTTCTCCAGCGCGGGCGCGTGGGCGAGCGTCACGTCGGCCTCGCCGCGCGCCGCCAGCGCCAGCGCCTGGCCGGTGCCGACCGAGATCGTCTTCACCGAGTAGCCGGTGCTCTTCTCGAACAGCGGCACCAGCACGTCGAGCAGCCCGGAGTCCTGGGTGCTGGTCGTGGTGGAGAGGATCACGGTCCTGGACGCCGGCGCTTGCGCCAGCGCCGCCGCCGGCGCCAGCGTCAGCGCGAGGGCAAGGAGGATCAGGGTCGGCCGCCGCATGGAGTCTCCCTCTTCGGCGGGCCGGGGCCCGCCGTCTATGCTTGGTCGAGCATAGTCATATATGCTCTGGCGGACACAAGCAAGCCCCGGCGCCCGTCCGGCCGCACGGTAGAATGGCTGGGACGAGCGCCATGCCCGAGCCCCGCATCCTCATCGTCGACGACGAACCCGATATGGTGGACAGCTGCGCGCGCATCCTGCGCCGCGCCGGCCATCGCTGCCTCACCGCCACCGATCCGCAGCGGGCGCTGGCGCTGCTCGAATCCGAGCGTCCCGACCTGCTGCTCACCGACCTCAAGATGCCGGGGTTCGACGGCCTGGCGCTGCTGCGGCGGGCCCACGAGCTGGACCCGGCGCTGCCGGTGGTCGTCATCACCGCGTTCGCGACGATCGAGTCGGCGGTGGCCGCCATCAAGGAGGGGGCCTTCGACTACCTGCCGAAGACCTTCTCGGCGGACCAGCTCAGCCTGGTCGTCGAGCGTGCCCTCCGCCAGCGGCGCCTGGCGCTGGAGAACCGGAACCTGCGTGACCAGCTGCAGACGACGTTCGGGCTGGAGAACGTGATCGGCCGCAGCCCGGCCATGGCCCAGGTGTTCGAGCTGGTCAAGAAGGCGGCGCGCTCGGAGGCCAACATCCTGGTGCTCGGCGAATCGGGCACCGGCAAGGAGCTGATCGCCCGCGCGGTCCACGCCAACAGCCCGCGAGCGGCCCAGGCCTTCATCCCGGTCGACTGTGCCTCGCTCCCCGAGAACCTGCTCGAGTCGGAGCTGTTCGGTCACGAGAAGGGCGCGTTCACCGGGGCGGTGCGCACGAAGCCCGGGCTCATGGAGGTGGCCGGCGGCGGCACGCTGTTCCTCGACGAGATCGGCGACCTGCCGGTGAGCCTCCAAGTCAAGCTGCTGCGGGCGCTGCAGGAGCGCCAGATCCGCCGGGTGGGCGGGACCGCTCTCATCGACGTGGACGTGCGGGTGGTGTCGGCGACGAACCACGACCTGCGCGAGGCCGCGGCCAAGGGGCAGTTCCGGGAGGAGCTCTACTACCGCGTCAACGTCATCGAGATCCGGCTGCCGCCGCTGCGCGAGCGCGCCGGCGACGTCCGCCTGCTGGCCCACGCCTTTCTCAAGCGATACGGCCAGGGGCGGGTCCACGGGTACGACGACGCAGCCGTGACCGCGCTCGAGGCGTATACGTGGCCGGGCAACGTGCGCGAGCTGCAGAACGTCGTCGAGCGCGCCTGTGCGCTGGCCGAGGGCGACACCATCACCCGGCGAGACCTGCCCGACCACGTGCTGGCCGGGGTCGTGCGCCCCTCCTCACCGGGCGCGCCGGGCCCCGCCCTCGCGTCGCATCTAGCCAGCACCACCGCCCTCGGTCTGAAGGAGGCCAAGGATCGCTGGATGGCCGTGCTCGAGGCCTCCTATCTCAAGGAGTTGCTCGACCGGAACGACGGGAACATCTCGGCCGCCGCCAAGGCGGCCGGGATCGATCGCAAGACGTTTCACCGCCTGGTCAACAAGCACCAGATCCGCGGCTGAGGCGCTGCGCCGGCGCCCCAGCTGCGGCGGCGCGACCCCACCCCCTCGAGCCTCCCCTCGCTCGTATCGCGTTGATTCACCACGCCTGGGGTCTGGCATCGCTGCTGCACCAGCGGTCAGCAGGAGGCAGCCAATGGCCGACACGATGCGGATCACCTACGCTTCGGACTTCTCCCCCGCGTCCCGTGCCGCGTTCTCCCAGGCGCTCCGGCTGACGAAGGCGACGGGCGGGGAGCTCACCATCCTGCACGTGCTGCTCTCACCGGCCTCGATGTTCGTCGCGGGCGGCTACGTGACCGAGGAGACGTGGAACCTGATCGAGGCCGATCTGCGGTCCCGGGCCGATCAGGAGATGGATGCTCTGGTCAAGGAGGCGGTCGATGCCGGCGTGCGCGCGACGCCCCAGTTCGTCGACGGCGGCATTCCGGCCGAGGAGATCGTCCGGGCCGCCGAGCACGACAAGACCGACATCCTGGTGCTCGGCACCCACGGGCGCACCGGCGTGATGAAGGTACTCCTCGGCAGCGTGGCCTCGCGGGTCGTAGCCACCGCATCGTGCCCGGTGCTGACCGTGCGGATGCCGGCCGAGACGCGCCGATGAACCTCGCGTCGCTGGTCCACAACTGGTGGATGATCGCGATTCGGGGTGTGCTGGCGATCGCCTTCGGGGTGTCGATCCTCGTGTGGCCCCACGTCACGCTGTCGATCGTGGTCCTGCTCTTCGGCGTCTACGCGGTTGTCGACGGCGTGTGGACGATCGGCGCCGGCATGCGAGCGTCGACGCGCGCCTTCGACGCGTGGCCGGTGCTGCTGGAGGGCGCGGTGAGCGTGGCGCTGGGCCTGCTGGCCCTGGCCTGGCCCTCCGTGCCACGACAGTTCGTCTACGTCCTGGCCGCCTGGGGTCTGATCACCGGGGTGCTGGAGCTGGTGGCCGCGATCCGCCTCCCTCGCGAGGGGGCCGGCTACTGGCTGCTGGGGACGGCCGGCGTGTCGTCGCTGTTCCTCGCCGTCCTCATCCTGCTGCTCCCGCACGCCGATGACGGCTTCGTCGTGCGGGTGATGGCCGCCTACGCGGAGGTGTTCGGCGCCGTGTTGCTCTTCGCGGCCATCTTCTTTCCGCGCGACGTGCTCCCGGCGAGCGCGCCGTCGGGCACGACGTCCCGAGTTCCTGACCGACCGTGACGCGGGCCCTCAGCGAGACTTGGGGGACATGCTCGCGCGCGAGCGTTTGATGCCGGCGCCCGGCCGCGCGTGCTGCCGCTCGGCGTATTTCGGCGGCGCCATGCGCGTCTCGACCCGGCGCGCGATGTTCGCTTGCAGCAGCGTCGTGTCGCGCCGGACCGCCGCCGTCGCGCTCCGCTGGCGGCGCTTGGCCTGAGGTGACATGACCGCGGGATCATTCGGACGACGTGCTTTCGGCTGGCGTGGCGAGCGCTTCATGTGTTCCCTCCGTGGGCGGAGTCGACGCGAGGACGATCGCGCCGGCCGCAGTGGGGCGCCATCTTGCCACGCCGGTCGTCGAGAAGCACGCGCAATCACGCAGCCCTCAGGCATCCGCGAGGCGCCGCGTCAGGCAAGCCGGGAGGACAGCATGGTCGAGGCAATTCGAGATCGGTGGGTGATCGTGGTCGCGGTGGTCGCGCTCGCGGTCCTCGTCGCCTGGCTCTTCGCGGCCCGGAAACGATGAAGACCGTCCTGCACGCCACCGACTTCTCCGCCGCGGGGCGCCCCGCGTTCCGCACGGCGCTCGCCTGGGCCCGCCGGCGACAGGCGCGCCTGCGCCTCCTCCACGTGGTGACGCCGCCCGTGATGTTTCTCGAGGAGAGCTTCCTCTCGGCGCGAAGCTGGCGCCGGCTCGAGGCGGAGGGGCTCCGCGCCGCCCGCCGGCGTCTGGCGGTGCTCCAGACGCGGGCGCGAAAGGCCGGCGTCGTCGCGTCAGCCACGGTCGTGCGGAGCGCGGTGCCGTTCGACGCGATCGTGCGGATGGCCAAGCGCGTCGGCGCCGACCTCGTCGTGGTCGGCACCCACGGACGCACCGGGCTGGCGCGCGTCGCGCTGGGCAGCGTCGCCGAGCGCGTGGTCGCCCTCGCGCCGTGCCCCGTGCTCACCGTCCGCGGGCGCTCGCCGCGGCGCGCTGCAGCAGTTTCCGCCCTTCGTCCAGCAGCAGGATGACGGCCGGGAACCCGAGCACCAGTGTCCATTCGGCCGGGGAGGGCGGGACCAGCCCGAAGACGGCCCGCAGCGGGGGCACCATGATCAGACCGAGGAGCACCGCGATCTCGGCAGCGATGCCGACGAGCACCATGCGGTTGCCCAGCACGCCGATGCGGAAGACGGATTCGCGGTCGGTGCGGCACGCGAACACGTTACCGATCTGGGCGGCCACGATCCCGACCAGCGTCATGGTCGTCGCGCGCTGGTAGAGGGCGCCCTCCGCCGCCATCGGCAGGCCCGGGCGCCAGCCCGACAGCCAGTACGTCCAGAAGAACGCCAGCATCGCCAGCGCCGCCTCGGCGACGCCGAGGAACGCGTAGGCGCGTAGCAGACGCGAGGCGTCGAGCAGCCGCGCACCGGCGGCGCGCGGCGGGCGCGCCATCACGTCGGGCTCCGGCGGCTCCGCCCCGAGCGCCAGGGCGGGCAGCAGGTCCGTCCCCAGATCGACGGCGAGGATCTGCATGATCGTGAGCGGCAGCGGGATGCGCAGGAAGACGAAGGCGAGGAAGGGCACCAGCTCCGGCACGTTCGAGGCGAAGATGTAGGTCACGAACTTGCCCATGTTCGCGTAGGTCGTGCGGCCCTCCCGGATGGCGGCGACGATCGACGCGAAGTTGTCGTCGGTGAGGACGACCTCGGCCGCCTCCTTGGCCACGTCGCTGCCCCGCCGTCCCATCGCCACGCCGATGTCGGCGGCCTTCAGCGCCGGCGCGTCGTTGGCGCCGTCGCCGGTGACGGCCACCACCTCGCCCCCCGCGCGAAGCGCCATGACGACCGCCAGCTTGTGCGCGGGCGACGTGCGGGCGAACAGCACGCCCGGCTCGCCGGCGAGCTCGCGCAGCGCCGACGACGACAGACGCTCCACTTCCTCACCGCTGACCACCTTGCCGACGGGCAGCCCGATGCGGTGCGCGATCGCCTGGGCGGTCAGCCCGTAGTCGCCGGTCAGCATCACGATCCGGATGCCGGCCGCGCGGCACGCCGCCACCGCGTCCTCGATCCCCGGCCGTGGTGGATCCCACAGCGCCACGAACCCGAGGAAGGTCAAGTCTCGCTCGACGGCGGCGGCGGGAGCGGTCAGGAGCGTGTCGGGCACCGGCCGTACCGCGACGCCGAGCAGGCGGAGGCCGTCGGCGGCGAGGCGATCGTGCTCGGCGAGCACCGCGCCGCGATCCGCGTCGGTGAGCCCCCGGGTCTCGGTCCCCGCCCGGACGGTACCGCAGAGCGCCAGGATCTCTTTCGGCGCGCCCTTGACGAACGCGACGGGCCCGCCCGGGGCGGCACGGACCAGCGTCATCCTCTTGCGAAACGAGTCGAAGGGGTACGGGGCCAGCAACGGGTGCATCCGGCGGAGGCCCTCGGGGTCCACGCCGGCGCGCGCGGCCGCCGCCACCAGCGCGACCTCGGTGGGATCGCCGCGCTCGAGCGTCGCCTGCGAGGCGAGCACGGCCACCTCGAACAGCTCGCGCACGTCCGCCGCCGGCGGAACCGGAAGGGTGTCGACGGTCAGCGTGCGGCCGCCGAGGCCCACGAAGCGGACGGTCATCGCTCCCAGGGTCAGCGTCCCCGTCTTGTCGCTGCAGATCACCGTCGTGGCGCCGAGCGCCTCCACCGCGGACAGGCGCTTGACCAGGGCGCCGGCCCGGGCCAGGCGCTGGACGCCCAGGGCGAGGGCGAGCGTGAGCGTCGGCAGCAGGCCCTCGGGCACGTTGGCGACGATCACGCCGAGCGCAAAGAGGAGGCCGTCGGCGACGGAGACCGTGCCGCTGGCCACGCCGAGCGCGAAGAAGGTGGCCCCGAACGCGACCGCGAGGCCGCCGACGATCCGGGTGATGCGCGTCATCTCACGCTGGAGCGGGCTCGGGGTCTCGGCGACCGACTGGGTGAGGTGGGCGATGACACCGATCTCGGTCGTCATGCCGGTCGCGGTGACGACGAACCGCCCCTGCCCGGCCACGACCGCGGTACCGGCGAAGACGAGCTCGTGGCGCTCGAGGCGAGGCACGCCCGCGCGCTCGTTGCCACGGGCCGGGAGCTTGAAGACCGGGTGGGATTCACCGGTCAGCACGCTCTGATCGACCCGCAGGCCCGCCGCCTCCAGGAGCTGACCGTCCGCTGGCACCTGTTGACCCTCGTCCAGGATCACGACGTCGCCCGGCACCAGCTCCTCGACCGGCACGCTGACCTCGGCGCCACCACGCAGCCCGCTGACCTCTCGCGGCAACAGCCGCTGGAGCGCCTGGATCGCGCGCTCGGCCCGATACTCCTGGAAGAAGCTGAAGAGGCCGTTGACGACGATTACCACGAAGACGGCCCAGCCCAGCTCGGCGAGGCCGGCCAGGAAGGCGAGGGCGCCGCCGGCCCACAGGAGCAACGCGAACAGGCTCGTGAACTGGGCGAGCAGGCGCACGGCGAGCGGGCGGCGCGCCACGCGCTCGAGCCGGTTGGGACCGAGGGTCGCCAGGCGGCGCGCCGCCTCGCCGGCCGGCAGACCATGGGGCCCCGAACCGAGCAGGGTGAAGATCTCCTGATCGGCGAGCGCGGCTTCGCCGCCGTCACGCTCCGCCGGCGCCAGGACGTGCACGAGGGCCGGGCGCGTGGTGGCCCGGCGCGCCTCGGCGACCACGGCGCCGTCGCTCAGGCACGATCGCAGACGGGCGACCAGACGCACCACGTCGGCGCTCAGGTCCAGGGGCGCGAGCAGGACGAGGACGACCGCGGTCGGGGGAGCGCCCGACCGCAGCGCCGGCTCGTGGGGAAGCTGGACCCACCGCAGGCTCAGGCGCTCGTCCGGCGGCGCCGGCACGACGACCAGCGCCACGCCTCGGACCAGGTCGATGACCCCCGACGGCGCCGGAAGCCCGAGCGCGGTCGTGAGCTGCGCGGCCGAGGTGACGTCGGCCCCGAGACGGATGGGATCACCGGCAATGACAGGCGAGACGAGCGGTCGATCAGGCATCGCGAGGTCCGGTGGTCGCCGCTCGCTCATTCCCCCGGCCGCGGTCGCAGGTAGACGAACCAGTAGACGCCGCCCACCAGAAGCGCGCCGCCGATCACGTTGCCGAGCGTGACCGGCAGGAGATTCCGCGCGAGGAAGCCGCCCCACGTCAGCGCGTGGGCGTCGAGGTCCCGCGCGGCGACGAAGCCCGGATCGAAGAAGGTCACCAGCAGCGCGAACGGCACGAAGTACATGTTGGCGACGGAGTGCTCGAAGCCGGCCGCCACGAACGCGGCGATCGGCGGCACGATCACCAGCACCCGGTCGGTCGTGGTGCGGGCGCTGTAGGCAAGCCACACGGCCAGGCACACCAGCACGTTGCCGAGGACGCCGAGCAGCACCGCCTGCACGAACCCCAGCTGCAGCTTGGCGACCGCGATCTCGAGCGCGCTGGCGCCGACGGCGCCACCGCCGGCCTCGTGCAGCCGGGCGCCGCAGGCCAGGAGCGCGATCCCGACCCCGCCCGCGAAGTTCCCGGTGTACACGAGGATCCAGTTGCGGAGCAGCGCCCCCGTGCTGACCCGCCCGCCCGCCCAGGCCATGACGATCAGGTTGTTCCCCGTGAACAGCTCGGCACCACCCACGACGACCAGGATCAGCCCGACGCTGAAGACGATTCCGGCCAGCACGCGGGTCGCGCCCCACGGCGCGCCGCCGGCGCCAGCCAGCGCCACGGTCGTGAAGATGCCGCCGAAGGCGATGAAGGCACCCGCGAGCACCGCGAGCGCGACGAGCCGGCCGGGGTCCATCGCCACCTTGGCGGCGCCGACCTCCTCGGCCCGCCGCGCCATCTCGGGCGGCAGCAGGGCGTCGAGCGGGGAGGGCGCCGTCACGGCCGGACGGCTTCGAGCGCCACGGCGCAAACCTTGTACTCGGGGATCTTGGCGACCGGGTCGAGCGCGGCGTGCGTCAGTTCGTTCGCCGCCGCCTCGGCGAAGTGGAAGGGCATGAACACGGCGCCTTCACGGATGCCCGGGGTCAGCCGCGCCCGGGCCGTGACGGCGCCGCGCCGCGAGCGCAGGCGCACACGGTCGCCGTCGGCCACGTCGAAGCGCGCGGCGTCCCCGGGATGCACTTCGACGAGCGCCTCGGGCACGAGCCAGTCGAGCGCGGGCACCCGGCGCGTCATCGTGCCGCTGTGATAGTGCTCGAGCACGCGTCCGGTGGTGAGCACCAGGGGATAGTCCGCGTCCGGCACCTCGGCGGCGGGCCGGTAGGTCACCAGCGTGAACCGCGCGCGCCCGCGCGCGAACCGGTCCACGTGCAGGATGGGGGTCCCGGGATGCCCGGGGGCGGGACACGGCCACTGCAGTCCGGCCTGTCCGAGCCGGTCGTGCGTGATGCCGCCGTAGCTCGGTGTCACTGCGGCCACCTCGTCCATGATCGCGGCGGGATCACCATACGTCCATCCGGCCCAGGGCGCCGGCCGAGGCGGCGACGCCAGCAGACGGCTGATGCGCTCGCCGATCTCCCGAATGATCCACCAGTCGGCCCGCGCCTGCCCGGGGGGCGGCACGACAGGCTCGAAGCGCTGCACGCGACGCTCGGTGTTGGTGAACGTGCCCGCCCGCTCGGCGGAGGCGGCCGCCGGTAGCACGACGTGGGCGAACCGGGCGGTCTCGCTCGGGAAGATCTCCTGGACCACCAGGAACTGGCAGGCCTCCAGGCACCGGCGCACGTGCGCGAGGTCGGGATCCGTCATGGCCGCGTTCTCCCCGAGGATCCACAGCGCCCGGATGCGGCCGTCGAGCGCGCCGTCGAGGATCTCGGTGACGGTGAGACCGGGCCGCTCCGGTACCGGCGCGCCCCATGCCTCGGCGAAGCGGGTCCGCGTGGCGGCCTCGGCGACCGGCTGGTAGTCCGGCAGCACGTCGGGCAGCGCGCCCATGTCGCAGGCGCCCTGCACGTTGTTCTGTCCCCGCAGGGGATTGATGCCGCCGCCGGCGACGCCCAGGTTGCCGAGCAGGAGCTGGAGATTCGTGCAGGCGAACGCGTTGTCGGTGCCGCACGTGTGCTGGGTGACGCCCATGGCGAACAGCAGGGCGCCCGGCCGGTGCTCCCACAGGATCCGCGCGGCGCGCCGGATGTCGGCGGCGGGGACCCCGGTGATCGCCGCCGCCTGCTCGGGCGTGGCGTCACGCACGTGGTCGGCCAAGGCCGCGAAGCGTTCCGTGCGCGCCGCGATGAACGCCTCGTCCACCCAGCGGTTGGCGATCAGCACGTGGGCCAGCGCGTTGAGCAGCGCCACGTCGGTGCCCGGCCGCAGCCGCAGGTGGAGCACGGCGGCGTCGACGATAGGGATGTGGCGCGGGTCGGCCACGACGATCGGGAGCCCGCGCTCCTTGGCCGCCCGCCGGAGGCGCATGCCGAAGACGGGATGCTGCTCGGTCGTATTCGAGCCGACGATGAAGACGCTCTGCGCGTGTTCGACGACGTCGTCCATCGAGTTCGTCATCGCACCGGAGCCGAGCGCCTGGCCCAGCGCGGCTACCGTCGGCGAATGGCACAGGCGCGCGCAGTGGTCGACGTTGTTGGTGTCGAGGAGCTGGCGGGCAAGCTTCTGGAAGAGATAGTTCTCCTCGTTGCTGCACTTCGCCGAGGCCAGCAGGCCGAGCGCCTCGCCACCGTGTCGCTCGCGCAGTCCCACCAGCGTCCGCGCGACCAGGTCGAGGGCGGTGTCCCAGTCGACCTCGACGAGCTCCGATCCCCCGCCCCCGAGCAGCGCCCCCCGCACGCGCGGCCGTGTGAGCCGGGCTCGATCATGGACGTAGGGCCAGCCGAAGCGCCCCTTGACGCAGAGCAACCCGTGGTTGGCCGGGCCGTCCCAGTCGGGTGTCGTCGCCACGATGCGGCCGGCGGCAACCTCGAGATGCAGACGACAGCCGACGCCGCAGTAGCTGCACACGGTGCTCACCGCCCGCGTCGGCACCGAGGAGCGCCGCGCCAGCGTCAGCGCGTCGGTGGGGCACACGGCTTCGCACATCCCGCAGAACTCGCAGGCGCTGTCCTGCATGGGGCCGTCGGTGCCGAACCCGATGCGCGAGTCGCCGCCGCGCCCGAAGATGCCGATCGCCGTCACGCCGTTCAGCCGATCACAGGCCCGCACGCAGCGCCAGCACCGAATGCACGCCCCGTGGTCCACCCGGATGAACGGGTTCGACTCGTCGACGCTCGCCGCGCGGCCCGGTGCCGCCGGCGGCGGCGCCACGTCGTAGCGGGCGGCGAGCGTCAGCAGATCGTTGTCCGTCTTGCCGAGGCCGGGGCGATAGTCGCCGAGACGAGCCGGGATCACGTGCCGCCGAGCGGCCTGGACCGGTGGGCTGTCGGTTCGCACGACGAGGTCGGCATGAGCCGGCACGACGCAGGCGGGATGAAGGCCGGGACGCCCATCGATCTCCACCAGGCACACTCGGCACGAACCGTCGGGTGGCAGCGCCGGATGATGACACAGGGTGGGGATCGTCGTGCCCGCCGCGCGCGCCGTTTCCAGGATGGAGGCGCCGGGCGGTACCGGCACCTCACGCCCGTCGAGGATCACGGCGTGGGCTTGGCGTGCGGGACGCGCTCCCTCTCGCGCTCGGCGTAGACCGCCTGGCCCCTGAGCCGAGCCCGGCACGGCTCGCAGAGGAGGTCGCGCGACATCGTGTTGCAGGCGACGCAGCGGTACACGGTGGGTGGCAGCACCCGCGCGTCTTCGCCACCGACGCCGGCGGGCGGCACCGTCAGGACCGGGCACGGCGCCGTGCGGATGACCCGCTCGGCGACACTCCCCATCAAGACGCGGCTCACGCCGGTGCGGCCGTGGGTGCCGAGCACGATGAGATGGATGCCGTGGGCCTTGGCATAGCGCACGATTTCCTCCGCGGCGTCCCCGCGCTGCGAAGCGATCACCACGGGCACGGCCGTCCCGATCTGGGCGACGAGGACCGCGAACAGCTCCGTCAGCCCATGCTCGTCGGGCCACGAAACGTGGAAGACGTGGAGTCGGGCCCCGAATGCCCTGGCATAGGCGTGGGCGATGCGCACGACCGCATCCGACGTCTCCGAAAAGTCGGTGGCCACCAGGATCTCGCGGACGTCGTTGCCGGCCATTGTGAGTGTCAGCGCACCTCGGCCATGGTCACCCGCACGGCGACGAGCCGACCGCGCTCGTGCAGACACTCCGCGGTCACGAAGTCTCCCGGCGTGATGTCCTCCGCGTCGAGCGCGACCTCGATGAAGTCGCCCGCGAACCGCCCCGGCACGTCGACGCGGATGAAGGTGTTGAACCTGGTGGCGGACGTCACGCTGATCGTCCTCCGGGTGACGACGGTCCGGCCCTGCTCCACTCGCCAGGGCCCGACCTCCTCCATGATCATCACGCCGCCTTGCGGATCGAGGGCGACGACGGATCCCGAGTACATCGAGGTGCGCGCGGCGTCGGCCGCCGGCGTCACCGCCGATACCCCCAGCGCGAGCGCGAGAAGAAGTGAGCTGGCTAGCCGGATCATTGACCACCTCCGTCGAGTGATGTGGCGTTCAGAATTGCATCAGGGGTGCCACCACCGAGCGTCATGTTTCCGGTCACTTCGGCACACCGAGGCCGGCCACTGTCGCGGCCCCGCCCCACTGCGGCGTAGCGCGGGCCGCCCATCGTCACCCGGCGATCGCCGGCTCGAGACGGATGGGCGTGTCGAGCGACGCGGAGACGAGACAGGCCCGCTCGGCCTTCTCGAGCGCACGCTGCACACGCACCAAGTCCGCACCGGCCGGCAGGGCCACCCGGGGGCGCAGCACGATCTCCGTGAAGCGCGTGACGCTGTTGACGCGATCGACGACGCCCTCCGCGTCGACCGAGAGCGACACGAACTCCAGGCGCGAGGCCTGCGCCACCGAGCGGAACGTCAGCAGGAAGCAGGACGCCACGGCGGCGAGCAGCAGCTGCTCGGGGCTCCAGGCGTCGCCCGGGCCGTCGAAGTCGAGCGGAGGCGCCGTTCGCAGATCGGGCACGCCGCCACTCGACAGGGTGGCGTAACCGGCGGGGCCGCCCGCGATCCTGGCCGAGTACCGATGGGGCAACGGCTTCATCATCATCTCCTCGACGCCAGGTACTCGACGCAGGCGTCGAGCGTGGCGAGCCTGGGATAGTCCGCCTCGGGGATCTCCACGCCGAGCGCTCCGTG
>Ga0210377_10003519_pt1 | contig 13473 bp, 12 predicted proteins | sample PLM4_65_b1redo_FD_155480 | JGI IMG/M metagenome (GOLD analysis project Ga0210377, IMG submission 155480) | Groundwater sediment microbial communities from an aquifer in East River, Colorado, USA - PLM4_65_b1 redo | ecosystem: Environmental > Terrestrial > Soil > Riparian zone | place: USA: East...
CCGCGGCGCAGGCCGCGTGGCGCGTGCGTGCGCGCCGCGGAATGCAGGTGCAGGTTGCTGCCCTGGCCGGTCGTTACGCTACGGCTCCAGTGTTGCGAGCGTCGTCTCACCGCTGACCACCCTCTCGCCGACCTTCACCGCGATGCGCGACGAAAGCGGCAGAAACAAATCGATGCGCGAGCCAAACTTCATCACGCCGTAGCGCTGGCCGCGGGCGACCTGATCGCCCTCCTTGATGCGGCAGACAATCCGTCGCGCGAGGATCCCCACGATCTGTCGGCAGACGACGGGCTGGCCTTGACGTTCGAACCAGACTTCGGTCCACTCGTTGAACTGCCCCGCTTCCTGCCGATAGGCCGGGAGAAACGAACCCGGATGATACTCCACGTGTGTCACGCGCCCCTCGACCGGTGTCCGGTTGACGTGCACATCGAGGGGCGAGAGAAAGATACTGATCGTCTTCCAGTCGCCCCTGGGCGCTCCCGGACCGGCAGGGTCGCCTGCCACCATCACTCGGCCATCGGCTGGCGAAATCACGAGGTTCGGCTCGCGAGGCGTTGTGCGATCCGGATCGCGGAAGAACAGCAGAAAGATCACCGCCAAGATCAGAAACGGCACCGACCACGTTCGCCCCATCCACCAGCCCGCGCCAGCTGCCAATACCAGTGCAATGCCGATGAACGGCAGACCAGCCCGATCGATAAACATGTCCTTCGATGATAAGACGCCGGGAGGCCTTTTCCCCAATTAAGGAGAAAGGGACGCCCGGCGCGCGTGGAGGGTAAAGATCTAAGCCGAAACGGCCTGGGACGAGCCGCTCTGGTAGGCCCGCAGAATAATCTCCATGCGGTCCTTCATGTGCAATTTGCGTTTCTTGAGGCTGACTTCTTCGATTTGTTCCGCGTCGGTGAGGTAAAGCTTGGATTCGAGCTCCTGCAGGCGATCGTCGAGTGAGTGGTGCTTGGAGGCCAACTCGCGGTATTCCTCGTTGGTCTCGATGAGGAGGTGTTTCAAGTCCTCAGCCATCGTTCTGCCTCCCTTCCGGGGTCAGCGCAACATTGCCTTCCGCCCCTCTACGCCGGACTCTACCACCGTGTTTTTGGAAAGAAAAGGGGGTCAGCCCTCTTTTTTTTCCAGCACGAGCACCAGGGCATCTTCAACCGGCTGGTTGTAGTAGTTGCGCCTGACACCGGCCAGGGAAAACCCGGCCTGCTCGTAGAGGCGGATCGCCGCGAGATTCGACCGCCGGACCTCCAGGGTGGCGTGGTCGGCGCCCATTCGGGCGGCTTCGGCGAGTACCGAGTTCAGGAGGTGTGATCCAAGTCCCTGGCCGCGAAGCTCGGGAAGGATCGCCAGATTGTTGATATGCATCTGTTCGGCTACTCGCCAGAATGCGCAGAACCCGGCAACGGGGACCTCCGGCGTTCGGATGACGTAGAGGAAGCAGACGTCCTGGCGCAGCAACTCCCCTTCATACCAGTCGCGGGTGGTGGGATTATTGAACGACGATTCCTCGATCGCCAGCACGCCGTCCAGATCGCGCTCGTCCCGCAACCGCTCGACCACCAGACCGGTCATGACCGCTCTCGACGCTCGCGCTCAATCTCCGCGTCGGGACGGCGCACGTAGATCGGTTCCAGCGCGTGCGGCGGTCCGGCCAGACCCGCGAGCGCGCGATGCCGCGCAAGCACGGCGATGGCAGGCGCGAGGGGCCCTGGCGCACGCGCGATCCATTGTCCGGCGCCAAGCCGGGCGATGACGTCCGCGTCGCGGCCGACCGCGTCGCCGACGAACAGCGCCGAATGGCCGTCCAGGTACTGGCGCCACTGTTCCAGCAAGGCGGCGGGACCAGCGGCGGTGGCCAACCCTTCGGCCTGCGCACGAGGCGCGTCGACCGAGGCGAGTGATGCCCCGCCTGCGTAAAAGGCGGCGAACACCTCGCCGCGCTGCGCGTCCATCCAGGGCACGACGAAATCGACGGGCTCGTGCCGGACTTGCCACGCCAGCGCGTCGAGCGCCGAGACGCCGGCTACCGGGCGGTCCAGGGTCATGGCGAGGCCCTGGATCGCGGCGAGCCCGATGCGCAATCCGGTAAACGCACCGGGACCGGTGGCGACGGCCAACAGATCCAGGGCGCCACGTGACACACCGGCCGTTTGCAGCGCGGCCTCGAACTCGGCGGGAAGGCGCTCGACGTGCGTGCGCGTCTCATCCCCCGGGATCAGGGCCAGAAGGTGGTCGTCGGCGGTCACGGCAACGCTGCCGCCACGGGTCGTGGTATCGAGGGCGAGAATGAACACGGGCGGTGCTCAGCCATCGTATACTCGACCACACGCCTTTTCGAATCGCGACCGTGCCTCAACCTTCCACACCAGCTTCGTCCGCGATCCCGTCCGGGGCGCCGCTGACGCCGGCCATGAAGCAATACTTCGAGGCCAAGCGCCAGTATCGCCACGCGCTCGTGTTCTTTCGGATGGGCGATTTCTACGAGATGTTCTACGAGGACGCGCTCGTGGCCTCGCGTGCGCTGGACCTCACGCTCACCTCGCGGTCCAAGGACGCCTCGGGCACGGCCGTGCCGATGTGCGGCGTCCCGTTTCACGCGGCCGACACCTATATCGCCCGGCTCGTGAAGAAGGGCTACCGCGTCGCGATTTGCGAGCAGGTGGAAGATCCGAAGAAGGCCAAGGGCGTCGTCAAGCGCGAGGTCGTGCGCGTGGTGTCGCCGGGCACGCTGACCGATGCCGCGTATCTTGACGCGCGCGAGCCGGCGTTCCTGATGGCGATTGCCGCCTCGGCGGCGGTCCCCGGCCGGCCGGCGGACTACGGTGTGGCCCTCGTCGATCTGTCGACCGGCGAGTTCGACGTCGCGGAATACTCCGGTCCGGAGGGGCTCGCCTCGCTCCGCGCCGAAATCGCCGTGTTGCACCCGCGCGAAATCGTCGTCGCGACCGGGTATGACGTCCGCGCGGTAGTGCCCGAGATCGCGCAGAGCGATCTGCCGGTCACCGAAATCGAGGGCTGGCACTTCGAGCTGGAGGGCGCGCGGCAGACGCTGATCGAGCAGCTGCGCGTCGGCGGGCTTGAAGGGTTCGGGCTCGAGAAGCGGCAGGCGGCGATCTGCGCCGGTGGCGCATTGGTGCGGCACCTGCGCGATACGCAGAAAGCCGAGCTCGCCCACGTGCGGACCGTTCGCCTGCGCCAGGTGGCCGACGGCCTGCTGATCGATCCGACCACGCTGAAACACCTCGAAGTAGTGGAATCGATGAACGGCGGCCGCGCCGGCTCGCTGCTCGACGAAATCGATCGCACGGTCACGTCGATGGGCGGCCGGTTGATGCGCACATGGCTGTTGCGTCCGCTCACGGCGCTCGAGGCCATTCGCGATCGCCTCGATGCAGTGGAAGAGCTCGCCGTGAGGACGCCGGATCGCGGCAAGCTGCGCGAAACGCTCAAGTCCATCCAGGACCTGGAACGGCTGATCTCGCGGGTCGCACTCTCGACCGCCGGGCCGCGGGATCTGGTGGGCCTCGGCCACTCCCTCGCCGCGGTGCCGCGGCTCCGGATGGTGCTCAGTGAGTGCCAGGCGCCGCTCGTGAAGAGCCTCTGCGGTGAGCTCGACGACCTGAGCGACGTCCGGCAGTGGATCGAAGGGGCAATCCTCGACGAGCCGCCCGCGCTCGCCCGTGACGGCGGCTTTGTCCGCGACGGCGTCGATCCGCAAATCGACGAGCTGCGCCACATCAGCCGCTCGGGCAAGCAGGTGATCGCCGAGATGGAAGACCGCGAGCGGACCCGGACCGGTGTCAACTCCCTCAAGATTCGCTTCAATCGGGTGTTTGGTTACTACATCGAGGTGACCAAGTCGAACCTGCATGCGGTGCCGGACGATTACATCCGCAAGCAGACCATCGCCGGCGGCGAGCGCTACGTCACGCCCGCGCTCAAGGAATACGAAGAACAGGTCCTCGGCGCCGACGAGCGCATCGTGTCGCGCGAGCTCGAGATCTTCGAGGCCCTGCGGCTGCGGGTTTCGGCCGAGGCTGCCCGCGTGCTCGACACCGCGCGGGCCGTCGCGGGGCTGGACGTGCTTGCCGGCCTTGCCGAGACCGCGACGGTGTGCAACTACACCAAGCCCCACGTTCATGACGGCGACGAGATCTCCGCCGTTGACGCCCGTCATCCGGTGGTCGAGCGACTGGCCGCCGGCGCGTTCGTGCCCAACGACGTGACGCTCAACGCCGAAACCCACCAGTTGGTCATCCTGACGGGCCCCAACATGGGCGGCAAGTCCACATACCTGCGCCAGGTGGCCCTGCTCTGCCTCCTGGCCCAGACCGGCTCGTTCGTTCCCGCGAAGGAAGCCAAGATTGGACTGATCGATCGGCTCTACGCGCGGGTCGGCGCCTCGGACAACATCGCGCGGGGCCAGTCCACCTTCATGGTGGAGATGCAGGAGACGTCCCACATCCTGAGCGGCGCGACGTCGAAGAGTCTCGTCGTCCTCGATGAAATCGGCCGCGGCACCGCGACCTTCGACGGCCTGAGCATCGCGTGGGCGGTGGCGGAATACATCGCCAGCAACGGGCGCGCCCGGCCGAAGACGATGTTCGCGACGCATTACCACGAGCTGACGGATCTGGCGGATGCATTGCCTGGCGTGGTGAACGCGCACGTGGCGGCGCGCGAATGGAAAGACGACATCATCTTTCTCCACAAGATCCTGCCCGGCCGTTCAGACCGCAGCTATGGCATTCAGGTGGCACGGTTGGCCGGCCTGCCGGCATCGGTGATCGCGCGCGCCCGTGACATCCTCGCCTCGCTCGAGACCGACGAGCTCACGCGCGGCGGCAAGCCGTCGTTGAGCGGCGCGGCGCCGTCGACACCGCAGCAGCAGCTCGGGCTGTTCCAGGCGATTTCGCCCGCGGACGAGAAACTGCGCGAACGGATCCGCGAGATCGACATCAACCGGACGACACCAATCGAAGCGTTGCAACTTCTTCAGGACCTGAAGAAGGAGGTGGGTGACTAGGTGCGAGGGTGCGAAGGTGCGAGGGTGCGAAGGTGCGCGGCTTCGCTCATCGTCCTCACCGTCTGCGCGCTCGCCAGTGCGTGTTCCGCGCCGGCTTCCCCACCGGGCATCATCACGCTCGCAGTCCTGAGCTCCCCGAATAGTTTCGACCCGCGCATTGGCACCGACGAGGTCTCGCAAAAGGTGTCGCAGCTCGTCTACGACAACCTGCTCACGTTGGACGATCATCTGCGCGTGTCGGCGGGACTCGCCACCGACTGGGCGCAGCTCGACGCCCTCACCTACATCGTCCACTTGCGCCATGGCGTCCGCTTCCACGATGGCCACGAGTTGACCGCCGAAGACGTGGTTTACACGTTTCGCAGCTTCATCGACCCGGCGTTCGTGTCCGCGCGCAAAGGGGCCTATCGCCAGTTGGATCGCGTGACGGCGGACGACCCCTACACCGTCCGGTTTTCGCTCAAGGAGCCGTTCGGCTCGTTTCCAATCCAGTTGGTGATGCCGGTGGTGCCCAAAGGCGCCGGCGCCGAGTTGAGCCAGCACCCGATCGGCACCGGCCCCTATCAGTTCGTGAGCTTTGCGGTGGACGACCGGCTCGAGCTTGCGGCGTTTCCTGGTTATTTCGGCGGCGCACCGGCCAACCAGGGGGTGGTCCTGAAGGTCGTGCCCGATGAGATCATGCGGGCCCTCGAACTCCGCAAGGGCGCCGTCGACATGGTCGTCAACGACCTCGCGCCCGACATCGTCTACCAGATGGCGGACGATCAGGAGATGGCGGTGGCCGAGTCGCCCGGCACCGACTATGCCTATGTCGGCTTCAACATGCGCGACCGCGTGTTGAAGGACAAGCGCGTGCGTCACGCGATTGGTTATGCCATCGATCGCCAGGCGATCGTCGATCACCTCCGGCGCGGCCTCGCCCGGCCGGCGATCGGCATCCTCCCGCCCGCCTCCTGGGCGTTCGAGCCCGGGGTGTTCCAGTTCTCGCACGATCTCGCCAAGGCGAAGGCACTATTGGATGAGGCCGGCTATCGCGATCCGGATGGCGAAGGGCCGGCGTCGCGGCTCGCCCTTACGCTGAAGGTCTCGACCAACGAGTTCATCCGTCTCCAGGCCGCGGTGATTCAGCAGGACCTGGCGCGCGTCGGCATCGACCTCGACGTGCGCTCGTACGAATTCGCCACCCTTTACGCCGACGTGCTGAAAGGCAACTTTCAGCTGTTCACGCTGCAATGGGTGGGCGTCTCGGACCCCGACATGCTCCGGCGCGTATTTCACTCCAAGCAGATGCCGCCCTCGGGCTTCAATCGCGGGTACTACGAAAACCCCGAGGTCGATCGCCTCATCGACCAGGCGACGTCGGCAGCCACCGACGATGAGCGGCGGAAGTTGTACGGCGATGCCCAGCGCGTGATCGCGGAAGACGCGCCCTATATCAGCCTTTGGTACAAGACCAACGTGGCGGTATCGAGGAAGGGTGTGGAAGGCGTCACGCTGACACCTTCGGCGGACTTCACTTTCCTGAAGAACGTATCGAAGCGCTAGTTCTTAACTCTTAACTCTTAACTCTTAACTCCTAACTCCCTCTCTAACTCTTCTCTTTGTCCAGTTCCGCCTTCGCTTCGGCGGCGAACGGCGAGTCGGCGTGTTGATCCACGATCTGCTTGAAGGTTTTGTTGGCATCCTCGTGTTTGCCGGCCAGGCGATAGGCCCGCGCCAGTTCCATCAGCACGCCATCGGCCGGGAGCGTGGTGTCTTTCGACTCCGACAACTCCTTGAGCGTCGCGATCGCGGGGTCAAACTGTCCGGCCCGCAACTGCGCTTCGGCTTTGCCGAGTCGAGACATGCGTGCGATCAGTCCGTTGCCCCCGGCAATCACCTGGTCGTACTGCTTTACCGCTTCGTCGAAGCGTCCCAGTCCAACCAGCACGGACGCGGCGCGATAGCGCGCCTCGATGCCGGCCTCCTTGGTCGGGTAGGCATCGGCCGCGGCCAGGAACTTGGGCAACGCGGCTTCGAGTTTGGCCTTCTCGGTGGGATAGGTCCCGGGCGCCTGTCCGCCGGTGGCCGTGGGATCGTTGGTGGTACCGGGAGGCGGGCCTGGGGGCGCCACGCGTGATTCTTCGATCACCATCGCCTCGGCCAGCAGCGTGCGCGACTTGCCGTCGACGCTGCCATTCCAGATCGTGTACGCGCCGACCGCTCCGCCGACGATCACGATGGCGCCGATGGTGGTGAGCAGCGTGGTGCGGTTTTCGCCGAACCATCCCTGCGCACTGCTGATCGCGAGGGCAAGGTCGTTGTCCTTGAGCCGATGACGTTCGGATGTCTTCATAAGTTCTTAACTCTTAACTCTTAACTCTTAACTCGCAATTCTAACTGTCTCGATTCTTCCACTCTTCGAGCATTCGCGCTGCTCAGGAGACTCGCCCCGCTGGTTCTTCCACCTGGCAGACTGAACCGGCCGGATGTGCGTGACGGGATGGCGATCGATAATGGCCATTCCTTCGGCGTTCAGAATATCACTCCACAGATACTCCAGTCCCCATCCAAGCTCGCTGAGGGTGAACGTCGACTGGACCCGCTGCAGGGCGTCGTGACTGAGAAAGGGCGTCATGACCTCGACGAACCGCGTCGGCCTCACATCGCTGTTCGGAATGACCTTGAGGAAATCGTGGGAGCCATGACTCATCTTGGTCAAGGCGGGCTGGTACAAACTCAGGGCGCGTTGCTCACCGATCTGGAACAGGGCATTCAGGGTGTCCACCGAAGCGTCGATGTCCTCGTCGATGAACGCGTAGAACTTGTATGTCGGAAGCCGCGGGAGGAGCTTAGCGATGGTCGGCCACTTGTGCCCCTTCTCCGCGAACGTGTACTCGGCCTTCCTGCAGGCAGCCGGGAAACGGCCGTCACCGGTCCAGTCGTTCACGACCAGATCGAACGAGCGCCCGGGGTGAACGAAGTCCCCCGCGAATTCACCCCACTTGGCAGGGGTGTACACGCAATAGTCTCTCGGCATCGAGGTCTGGTGCGCCTGACAGGACTCGAACCTGTGACCCCCGGTTTAGGAAACCAGTGCTCTATCCACCTGAGCTACAGGCGCAAACGTCTAGTATCGCAGAACAGAGTAGACCGGCTCGCCTGCCAGCTTGGAGCGTCCGTTCAGAAAATCGAGTTCGATCAGAAACGCCAATCCGATCACGTCGCCGCCGACCTTTCGCACGAGGTCGGTGGCGGCGCGCGCCGTGCCGCCGGTGGCCAGCACGTCGTCGACGATCAGGATACGCGCCTTGTGGCCCATCGCGTCGGTGTGAATCTCGAGCGCATCGGTGCCGTATTCGAGGTTGTAACTTTCCGAGTGGGTGGCGGACGGCAGCTTACCCGGCTTGCGAATCGGCACGAACCCGCAGCCGAGGGCGTTGGCGACGGCCGCGCCGAGGATGAATCCACGGCTCTCGATGCCCACCACCTGGTCGATATCTTCGCCCATGTAGGGGGCGGCGATCGCATCCACGGTGTCGCGAAATCCCTTCGGGTCGCTCAGTAACGGCGTGATGTCATAAAAAAGGACGCCCGGCTTCGGAAAGTCGGGAACGTGTCGAATCTTCGCCTTCAGATGATCCATTAACCCTCAATGACGAAGCCGGTGTGCCGGCCCGTTGGTTCTGTGCCTTCCACACGGACGTGCTCGACGCGCGATCGCGAGGGCCCCCGCCGCAGGGCGGCCTCGAAACGATCGAGTGAGTCCGCCTCCCCTTCCGCGACCGCTTCCACCGTGCCGTCGCCCCGGTTTCGTACCTGGCCGCTCACGCCTTCGCGGCGGGCGGCGTCCTGCGCAAAAAACCGGAAGCCGACGCCCTGGACACGCCCGCTCACCAGGAACCGCCGCGCCACGCGCATCCGCTCATTCTACCGCAGAGCCGCTTGACGTTCCCCTGATGGCAGCGCATGATCACGGGTCGTGTTTGCTCCCCTGAAGCGGCTCATCGTCGGCCGCCCCATTCCGACATTCCAGGCGCATCATCACAAGCTCGGCCTGCTGTCGGGGCTGGCGATCCTGTCGTCCGACGCCCTGTCGTCGGTGGCCTACGCTACCGAGGAGGTGCTTCGGGTCCTCGCCCTCGGAGGGGCCGAGGCGCTGCAGAACGGGCCCTGGATCGCCGGGCTCATCGCCCTCCTCCTGCTGATCATCGTGTCGTCGTATCGCCAGACCATCTTTGCCTACCCGCAGGGCGGAGGCGACTACATCGTCACCAAGGAGAACCTCGGGCCGTCGGCGTCGTTGATCACGGCGGGCGCGCTGCTGATCGACTACACGCTCACGGTGGCGGTGAGCATCTCGGCCGGCGTATCGGCCATTACTTCGGCGTTGCCCGGCCTGCACGTCACGCGGGTGCCGCTGGCGCTGGGCTTCCTGGCCCTGCTGATGATTGGCAACCTGCGGGGCCTCAAGGAATCGGTAAAGCTGTTCGGCGTACCCGTCTACATGTTCCTGGGCAGCATCTTCCTGCTGCTGGCCGTCGGCGCGTGGCGGGGGATCTTTGGCCATACCCCCGTCGCCGCAGCCGCCGAGCCCATCGCGAGTTTCGGTACCGGCACCATCACCACGTTCGTGGCGTTGACGGCGTTTGCGAACGGCTGCACCGCGATGACCGGCGTCGAGGCGATTTCCGATGGTGTGCCGGCATTTCGCGAACCGGCGGCCCGGACCGCCGCGCGCACGCTGACGCTGATGGGAACGCTGGCGATCACGATGTTCGTGGGCATCAGCCTGCTGGCGCATCACTTTGCCATCGTGCCGTCGGAACGCGAAACCGTCGTGTCGCAATTGGCGCGCGTGATCTTCGGCGGCCGCAACTTCTCCTATTACCTGGTGCAGGCGGCCACGGCGCTGATCCTGATCCTCGCGGCGAACACCGCGTATTCCGATTTTCCCCGGCTCGCCTACTTCGTGGCCCGCGATCGATTCATGCCCAGGCAATTCATGAATCTCGGCGACAAGCTGGCGTTTTCGAACGGTATCGTCGCGCTGAGCGTGGCCGCGGCCACGCTGATCACCGTGTTTGGTGGCGATCCGCATGCATTGATTCCGCTCTACATGATCGGCGTGTTCATTTCGTTCACGCTGTCGCAGACCGGAATGTTGCTGCGATGGCGCCGGTTGCGGCCGCCCGGCTGGCACCTCCGCGCGACCATCAGCGGAGTGGGTGCGACGGTGACGGCGGTGGTGTTGGTGATCGTCGCCGCCACCAAGGCGCACGAAGGCGCGTGGATTGTGCTGGTGCTGCTGCCGGTGCTCGTCCTCGTTTTCCGGCAGACCCGATCGCACTACGAGAGCGTTGCCAATCAACTGTCGCTGGACCGCGTGATCGTCGATACGACGCCGCACGGCCACATGGTGATTGTCCCCATTGGCGGCGTCCATCGGGCGGTGATCGAGGCGCTCCGCTACGCCAGTTCGCTGGCCAAGGACGTGCGCGCCGTGTACGTCAATGTCAATGCCGACTCGCTGGTGGCACTCAAGCGCGACTGGCCGCAGTGGGGCTCGCACGTCAAGCTCGTGGTGCTGCAGTCGCCGTACCGTTCGATGACCGAGCCGCTGCTCGAGTACATCAATCGCATGGAGAGGGAGCATCCGAACGACTACATCACCGTGGTCCTGCCGGAATTCGTGGTGAAGCACTGGTGGCACCACCTGCTGCACAACCAGAGCGCGTTTACGCTGAAGGCCGCCCTCCTCTTCCGTCGGCGCGTGGTGACGACGTCGGTTCCGTTCCATCTCGAAGAGTAGCGCCCCAACTTGACCGCGTCCGGCAAAGGGCGCATGATCGACGAGCCTAGTCCGCCGGTCAGCGGCGGAACGGGGGACCCAAGCACTGGGGCGAATCGCGGTGTTTTGCGACGGAGACCTCCAATCTCCGAGCCCGACAGCTAACCTCGGCGGCCATTGGAGGGAGTTCCTTGTTCGCATTTCTGAAGCGGCTGGTCGTTGGCCGCCCGATCGCAACCTACCACGCCGACCATCAACGTTTTGGCCTCCTCGGCGGCCTCGCCGTTCTTTCGTCCGACGCGCTCTCCTCGGTAGCCTACGCCACCGAAGAGGTGCTTCGCGTCCTGATGGTCGGCGGACTCGCCGCAATGGCGCTAGGCATGCCGATCTCCCTGTTGATCGCCGGCCTGCTGGCGCTGGTGGTCTATTCGTATCGACTGACGATTCACGCCTATCCGGGTGGCGGTGGCGCCTACATCGTGTCGCGCGACAACCTGGGGCCCTATGCCGGCCTTGCGGCTGCCGCGGCGCTGCTCATCGACTACACGCTAACCGTGGCCGTGAGTATCGCCGCTGGCGTGTCGGCCATTACCTCCGCTATTCCGGCGCTTCACGTCAATCGCGTGGTGATGGGCCTGGTCTTCATCGCCCTGTTGATGCTCGGCAACCTGCGCGGCGTGAAGGAATCGGCAAAGCTCTTTGGCGTGCCGGTCTATGCGTTCGTCGGCGTGATGATCACCTTGATCGCCACCGGCGCCTGGCGCGCGCTCAGCGGCACGATTGCGCCCCTTGAAGCGGTCAACCCGCTGCCGACGTTTGACACCGGCACCCTCACGACGTTTGCGCTGCTGACCGCGTTTGCCAATGGCTGCACGGCAATGACCGGCGTGGAGGCCGTCTCGGACGGCGTCCCGGCGTTCAAGTCGCCGTCGCCAACGATCGCGGCCCGCACGCTGGTGCTGATGGCCGTACTCGGGATCACCATGTTTCTGGGTATCAGCATGCTGGCCCACGCCTACGCGGTGGTGCCGAGCGAGACCGAGACGGTGGTGTCGCAGCTGGCGCGCGGCGTGTTTGGCGGGCGCAACCCGCTCTACTACATCGTTCAGAGCGCGACCATGCTGATCCTGGTGCTGGCGGCGAATACCGCGTTTGCGGATTTCCCGAGGCTGGCGTCGATCGTGGCGCGCGACCGTTACATGCCGCGGCAGTTCATGAACCTCGGCGACAAGTTGTCGTTCTCGAACGGCATCGTCTCGCTGAGCGTCGCCGCCGCGGGGTTGATCGTGGTTTTCGGCGGCGATCCGCACCAGTTGATCCCGCTCTACATGATCGGCGTCTTCCTGTCGTTCACGCTGTCGCAGACCGGCATGTTCTTGCGGGCGCGGCGTATGCGCGAATCCGGGTGGCAGATGTCCGCCGCGGTTAGCGGGTTTGGCGCGCTGGTCACCTTCATCGTGTTGATCGTCGTGGCAATCACCAAGGGCGCCGAGGGCGCGTGGATCGTGCTGCTCTTGATCCCCGCGCTGGTGATGCTGTTTCGAGCCACGCGCACGCATTACGACAGCGTCGCCTCCGAGCTGTCGCTCGAGAACATGGCGATCGATACGACGCCGCACGGGCACATGGTGATCGTGCCGATTGGCGGCGTGCACCGCGCGGTGATCGAGGCGCTTCGCTATGCCAGTTCGCTGGCGAATGACGTGCGTGCGGTCTACGTGAATGTGAATCCCGAGTATCTGGTGTCGCTCAAACGCGACTGGCCGCAGTGGGGCTCACACGTGAAGCTGGTGGTGCTGCAGTCGCCATTCCGATCGATGACCGAGCCGCTGCTCGATTACATCGATCGAATGGAGAAGGAACATCCCGACGACTACATCACGGTGGTGCTGCCCGAGTTTGTGGTGAAGCACTGGTGGCATCACCTGCTGCACAACCAGAGCGCGCTGACGCTGAAGGCGGCCCTGCTCTTCCGGCCAAGAGTGGTCACGACGTCAGTGCCGTTTCACCTCAAGCGGTAGGAAATCAGGAACCAGGAGCCATGCTCCTAATTCACTTGGGCTTCGCATTCGGATCCACCGCATCGAGCTTCTCGCGCTTTAACGCCGCATTCAGTCTCGGCAGTTCGGTCTTGAGTGCCTGGTTCAACTTCTCCAGCTGCGCGTCCAGGCGACCGGACAGTTCCTTGAACACCGTGTAGCTCTGATCCGTCGGCTTGTTGTCGGAACTTTCCACCACGCCGGCAAGAGCGGCGATCTTGTTGTTTAGCTTGATCGGATAGTTCAGCGGGTCCTGGCTGCTCCGGTTCCGGACCTGGTACGTTTCTTCCTCGACCAAGGTCAGGGGCCTCATCAGTCCATCGGCGATGGCCTGGATCTCGGCCTTCTTCCTGGCCGGGACCTTCTCCAGCGCCTTGTTCACCTGGTCGCGAATGGCTCGCACCTGGATCACCGCCTGGTTCGCCGCGCTCACCTTGTCGCGAATCTCCATCGACAACTTGAATTGTTGTTGAAGGTCGGCGAGCGCCACCTGGTTCTCGAGCCGAGTGTCGATGCCGACCACGAAGTCCTGGGTCCTGGTTTCACCGCCCGCGGTAATTCGCACGGTGTAGTTCGCGGGCGGAGCGGCTGGGCCGCGCTGCGGCGCAGCGGCCCACATGATCAGGCCGGGG
>Ga0210377_10003520_pt1 | contig 13470 bp, 11 predicted proteins | sample PLM4_65_b1redo_FD_155480 | JGI IMG/M metagenome (GOLD analysis project Ga0210377, IMG submission 155480) | Groundwater sediment microbial communities from an aquifer in East River, Colorado, USA - PLM4_65_b1 redo | ecosystem: Environmental > Terrestrial > Soil > Riparian zone | place: USA: East...
CCACAGGACTGCCTGCCTTTTCCTCTCCCCCTACCCCGGCAAAAAACTGATTCACTATATGTACAATTGTTAACATGTCTCTTCCCCCTCTCAAATCCTACAGATTCACTTGAGCCCCATAGGTGATGACTATCCTATTTTCTTCATCCACTCAACTTTGCCAGCTTAAAAAATACCGAATATCTTCTGAAAATCCTTGATGTATGGTGCTAATTTTACTCCTAACTCGGGAGAAACAACGAAATCGGGCTCGACCTGAAATACCTTATATTTAACTTGCATGCCTCTCATCGCAACGCCTTTCCCCAATGTCGTCGCGAGAAATCTCTGTCCTTCTTCCGAAAGCACCCACTCAGTAAAGAGCAGAGCCGCGTGTGGGTTAGGGGCCTTCTTAGCCAAGAATATTCCATTCGGTTTTATGATCCGTGGCGTAAGCACGCTAAAACCCAGGGGCGCTCCGTTATCCCCCATCTCTGCCGCCGTCTCTCCATTGATGGCGATGGCGATAGGGTACTCGCCCGCGGCGACAAGTTGTGCGGTTAACGTCCCTCCTCTCCTAAAACTCACATCCTGCGTAGAGAGTTTGCTTAAATAACTGACAGCCTTTTCTCTACCCCAGGCAGATTCCATCGCCGCCAGAATATAGCCGGCCTCCGGATCAAACAGGAGCTCCTTTTTCCACCTTGGGTGGAGTAGCTGATTGTAATCGCGAGGTACGAGCTCTGCTTTAACCTGACGTGTGTTGTAAATCAGCGCCACAGTCAGATGGTACATGGTGTACCAATAACCCTGCTTGTCATAAGAACCGTCAAAAAATCTCTTCCGTTCGGGAAAGAGATATGGGTGAACGATTCCCTCCTTCATTAACTGAGATCCGTAGCTGACATCTAACATGAGAACATCAGCAACTTGCTTCCCAGCCCGAGCCTCGCTCAGGGCACGATTAAGAATTCCCTGGCGGGGGGAATAATATTGCTGCAAAGTTAGAAACGAGTACCGGGAATTAAAAGCTTGCTTAAGGGCGGCGAATTGATTGACCGGAAGGGTGCTGTAGAAAACCATTTGTCGTTCTTCCCTCGCCCCTTTGATCAGAAGTGATTCCCTCTCCGCCGCGCTTAATGAGCCGATGTTGCTAACTAGGTCAGGGACGCCTGCTGCCCTACCCTCGTGAAGGGGACTCAATGCATATAGGCTAATCAAGGAAAACCAAACTACCAGAACCGTTCTTGGCCCGTTCATTTCCATCCCTCTCTAATAAGCTCTACACGTCCAGGATTGCATGCCCCAAATATCAGCCCCACCAACGATCATATCCAGTGCATCCAGTTTGACTTGGCCGCGCGCCGGAACCACCGGCGCCCCTGGATAATTAAGAATCTGAATCTCTTCGTAAGGGCCTACCACCCGCTCCGCCTCAGGCAGCTCAATCGGACTGTTGCGATTGCCTGTGCTTACCACAGCGTCAGCTTCCGGCACGTAGTATAGCAGAGGGGCATCCACACCGCCTTGGACTCCGGACTCGTAGCCGACAAGCACTGTTTTGATTCCCCGCTGCTCGCAAGCTTGGATGGTCAGCATCACGTCCACAAAGGCATTTCCCCCGCCCACCCAAGTCACCAGAACGCCATCAGCCCGAAGCGCGGTCCCCATTTGTGCCGTGTTATGGGCGATCACCTCTTTGCCGTGATGGGTCTCGAATCGAATCCGTTCCAGAATCACCCCGGCAAAATTCACCCGGTGACGATTTTCCCGGTAGAGTCCCAAGACCAAGGGATGGTTTTGCCAGTCCCAGGTGGTTGGATGGTGGCATACCGCCTTGGTGGTGTTTATACCGATCGCTCCATCCAACATTTCATTTGGATGAACAAAGGTGGCTAGAGAATCCCGAATCGAAAGCCCGTAGTAGCTGATTCCCGAGTGGGCGTGATGGCTGTCGCTGTGACAACCCTGAATGAGCACCACTCTCGGCAACTTTGATCCGTCTTCACCCAGCTCATAGCTCTCCACCCTCCGGGGCTTCAACCCGATTGTGACCTCAGCCAGTCTCTTGGCCACCTCACATTCCGCCCGCTGTATTGCAGTATGCGCCTCCAGCTCGGCGAGTCCTTCGGCCAGTCTTAGAGTCAACACCAGGTTTACCAGAGCGCTAAAACGGGAAGCCTCGGCTCCTGGACCCCACATGTCGAGAATCGCGCTGCGTTGAGCCGCGCTCCCCGACCGGATCATCCCCTCATATTCCGCCGCGGTCACCACTGCCATGCCAGAAAGGCGATGCGTCCGACCCTCCCCCACAGGGACCACGGGGCCAAGCACGCCTGGAAAGACCTGTCCCTTTCCCTCAACTTTCACCCTCGGTTCTACAATGTCTCGGATGCCGGTAATCCGAACCTTTTCGCCGGGAGCCACCACCTCCAGGGATGCATCCTTTATATGCCGATCTTCAAGGATAAGGCTTTTGAGTTCTCCCGCATTGATCTCCAAGGTCTCGGAGCTATAACAAAACTCGCTTCCCAGGGTAATCTCAGCTACCGGAAACTCCGCCATCTCAAGCCGCATAGTACCTTCCCAAATAGACGTCGTTGCTGCGAGACGAACCCTACTCGCACCCCTTGCCAAAGCGGCGGTTTACAGAATCGGCCGCCGCTTTCACAAACCGGTCTATAAGAATATCTCCAACACTGAACGAGCCTGGCAGTTTGCCCACTGCCTTTTCCTCCTCAATCACCAGTTCCAGCCCCGCTTCATTTACCATGCCGTCTGGTGGGATGCGCTCAAACATGTGGTACTTCCCTTCCCAAAGGGACGCATCCATATCCTTGTCCAGCTCGTAACCCGCCTTTTGAACTATTTCCATCGTTTCTCTATATCGCTGGTTCATGAAGCGATAGCCACGGATCAAGGCGCGAAGAAGTCCGGTAAGCCGTTCAGGCTCATCGCGCACCACATTCCCCGTTGCAGCCGTGACCCTCACTGCATAACCATTGGGATAGACTTTGGAGAGATCCCCCAGGAGCGGATAACCCTCCTTGACCATTTCTGCAGCATCTCCCGAAATAATCATCGCCGCATCTACCTCTCCGGAATCGAAAAGCGGCTGCTGAAAGCGCCGCGAGCGAGAGCCCTTGACCAACCACTGAACCATTTGATCCGCATCGAGGCCCTCCCGACGAAACAGCGCCCGGGTAAAGCGGGTATCGATGCCATCGGGCTCCCGGACAGAGACCTTTTTCCCTCTGAGATCCTTGAGTGAGTTGATTCCCCTGCCCCTGGCAGCCAAAAAGGCATAAGCTGGGCTGTTGAGCCATCCACCGACAATAGAGAGATCTGCCCCTTGGGCTTTCGCCCCACAGACCAGAAAGGGCTTGGGATCCAGTCCGACGTGATACCTCCCCTCCTTCATCCCCTCTATAGTGTTGGCATCGCTGCCGCTGCAAAAAAATTCGCACTCTCCAGCACCCTCTTCTTCGAAATAACCGCGCGCGCGCGCCACAATCGGAGCGACGATATGAAAGAGATGATGGTGTCCTGCAGACAACATCCATTTGTCCTTGCTCATAATCTCTGCCTTTCTGATTCTATCCTTTGCTTTCCAAAGATATCCTCTGTTTGATCCTCGCCCTGCCCTATAGGTTTTTTGTCTCTCTTATCTTTTTGCCCGAGCCACAAGGTCTCGATAGAAGTCTGTCTTCTCCACCCGCTGCACCGGCACCTCATCCACTACATCCTCCACCTTCATTCCCTTCATCTTGGGATTACTCATCACAAGCAGGCGGTGCATGGTTTCTAATTTTTTGACACTGGCCTTAATGTCCAGGCTATAGAGCCACTCAAGTACCTGGTATCCACTTTCCGCTTCCTGAACGTTTCTGAGTCTCAGGTTCCTGGCCAGGGACCTAAGTACCACTTCTCTATTCGCCGGGTTGTGTATAAAGGCAACGGAATCCAGGGTCCCTCTAAGGACAGCATCGACTACGTGAGGATACTTTTTGAGATAGGAGCGCTGTGTAACGAGGGACAAGCCTTGGTAAGGGATCGGCACTTTTCCTAAATCGACCATAACCCGAAAACCTTTCCCCTGGGCAACGCCGCTAAAGGTATAACCCAAAGGAGCCCCGTCGATCCTTCCTGCTGCCAGAGCCTGCGTCAGAACAGCCTGGTCACCTATAATCATCAATTGAATCTTATCGCGTGTCGGTTCGAGCCCTAAATGTTCGAGGGCTATCATTGCAAAGGTCCAAATCCCACCCCCAATGCTCTGGACACCGATTTTTTTCCCCCTGAGGTCCTCGGCCTTTCTGATATCAGGGACCACCACAAAATCCCCATCTGCGCGGTTGACAACGCCAGCAAAAAAAGCAACATCCATCCCACCGGCAGCGGCACCTAGCACCCCCCCGGGGCTCGCATAGGCAATCAGGATATCGCCGGAGGCCAGGGCGGCCATGGTCTGGGGCCCGGTACGGATGTTGATCACCTCAACCTCCACCCCGTGCTTGCGAAAAAAGCCCTGCTCAACACCGATCCACAAAACCGCTATCTTCTCATTGAAAGCCCCATGGGCAATGCGCACCAGCGGCAGCTCTGCCCCTTCAGAGACGACCCCAAGCGAAGCTACAAACAAAAAAACGACCATCAAAAACCAGTGCTTTCCCTTTGCCAACCATCGAGCCATAAGCAGTTCAAATACTCCATCGTCAACGTTATTTGAAAAAACCCTCTCTTTCCAGCTTTCGCACAATCCGATCATCGACAAGATCTTCCGCCCTCAGCCGCGCAAATTTCCCATCGACCTTGCTCAGGATGCGCAAGGCATTACGGATTCCCTCCTTGGTGGGAATGATGCGCCGGTCATATAGGGTTTTCATGGTTTCATACCCCGTTTCGGCATCCTCCAGCCGAGGCAGCCGCAGCCATTTCACCAGACTCCGCATCACTGCCTGTTTGTTGGCGGGCTCCTGAAGAAAGCCGATCGCCTTACCCAATACCTTTAATGCCCGCTCTGTAGTCTCTGGCGATCTCTCCACAAAGCTCCTGCGAGCCAGAACTCCGGTCCCTTGGAAAGGAATGTCTGCTTTGGCAATATCGGCCAGAATATAAGACCCCTGGCGCTCGGCCATCTTGCTAAACGTGCGGCCCAGAAAGGCTCCATCGACAATTCCGGTCGTTAAAGCCTGGACTATAACAGACTGATCTCCGACAACTCTAAATTTGATCTTGTCCCGTTCGGGATCGAGTCCCCAATGGTCGAGAGCCAGCATCGTATACATCCAAATCCCGCCGCCCATGCTTTGCACGCCGAGGGTTTTGCCTTTGAGATCCTCAGGGCTCTTGATCTTGGTCGACACTACGAAGTCGCCATCAAGTTTATTGATTAAGCCACCGATGAAAACCACATCCAATCCTCCTGCCATCGCTCCGAGGCTGGAACCTGTAGCAGACACTGTGTACAGGTGAGCGTCACCCGCAGCCAACGCCGAGATGGCTATGGGTCCACTGCGCACTTGCACGATCTGGGCTTCCAATCCCTGTTCTTCAAAGAAGCGCTGATCCTTGGCGACGAAAAGCACCCCGTACCTCTCATTAAAGCCGGCAAAGGCGATAACGACTTTTTGGGCAGCGGGGGCCGCCTGGGAAGTGAAGGCAAAGACCAGTGACTGGGCTAAAAGTAACATCAAAACGATGAGGCGCATCAATCACCCCCACTAGTCTATTCGCACTCCGTACCGACCGCCCTATTCTCTTATCTTCCTCGTTTCTTCACTTCTTTGTCCGATCCACGAGTTCTCGATAGAAGGCTGTCTTCTCAACGCGCTGCACCGGACCTTCATCCACCACGTTCTCAGGCTTTACCCCCTTGAGCTTGGGATTCGTCATCGAGAGCAGTCGGTGCATCTTCTCTATCCCCTTTATGTTGGGCCTAACGTCGAAGCTATAAATCCACTGGAGCAGTTGATAGCCGCTCTCTGCCTCGGGTAAGTTTTGCAGTCTCAGGTTCTTCGCCAGAGATCTAATAACTACTTCTCGACGAGCCGGGTTCTGAATAAAAGCGACAGATTCCAGAACCCCTCGAAGAAGAGAATCGGCGATTTCGGGATTCTTCGTGAGATAGGAGCGCTGGGTGACAAGCGCCAAGCCCTGGAAAGGGATGGAAGCTTTTCCTAAATCCAGGAGGACACGAAAACCCTTCTCCTGAACGATACTGCTAAAGGCGTAAGTCAACCAAGCACCGTCAATCAGTCCTGTAGCTAAGGACTGGACCTGAACTGTCGGATCGCCCACGACCCGCAGGAGTATCTTGTCCCTGGTCGGGTCTAATCCCAGATATTCGATGGCCATCATGGTGTGAGACCATACCCCACCCCCGATGCTCTGGACTCCGATCGTCTTACCTCGAAGGTCTTCGGGCCTGCGGATGCTCGGCTCCACAACCAGATCACCATCTGCGCGATTAACGATCCCGCCAAAGAAAGCCACATCCATCCCACCGGCGGCGGCGCTCAAGACTGCTCCGGGAATGGTGTAGGCCACCTGGATATCGCCTGAGGCCAGGGCGACCATCGTGAGAGGACCGCTACGAATATTGATGACCTCGACGTTAAGGCCGTGCTTGCGAAAAAACCCCTGCTCAACGCCGATCCATAAGGCCGCTACCTTTTCATTGAAGGCCCCATGTGCGATCCGTATGAGCGGCTGGTCTGCTGCCTGAACGAAAGAAACGCCCAGGAAAAGGCAAAGGAGGGCAAATGAAAAACTACGGAGCATCTCCTTTGCCCTTCGAGAATATCGCAACATAATTTGCACTCTCCTTTTAAAAGCCCCCTTCTCTTTCCAGCTTCCGTGTAATCCGGTCATCGGTAAGATCTTCCACCTTTAGCCGGGCAAATTTCGCATCGAATTTGCTCAGAATACGCAGGGCATTACGCAGTCCTTCCTTGGTGGGACTGATGCGCCGGTCATAGAGAGCATTGATTGTTTCATAACCCGCCTCGGCATCCTCCAGCCGGGGCAGTCGCAACCACTTGGCCAGAGTCCGCATCACTGCCGGTTTGTTTTCAGCCGCTTTAATGAATGCAACGGCTTTGATGAAAGCCTTCAGGGTCTTTTCCACGAGCTCTGGGGATCTGTCCACGAAACTCCTGCGGGCCAGAATTCCCGTGCTTTGGTAAGGAATGTCGGCTTTGGCCAGATCGGCCAGAATGCGGCCTCCCTGGCGCTCCACCATCTTGCCAAACGTATGACCCAGAAAGGCCCCATCGATAGTCCCGGTCGCTAAGGCCTGAACTATAACAGGCTGATCTCCGATAACTCTTAGTTGTATTTTGTCCCGCTCGGGGTCGAGCCCCCAATGGTCAAGGGCTAGCATCGTATACATCCAAATCCCGCCGCCGATACTCTGGATTCCGAGGATTTTGCCCCTGAGGTCGGACGGATTCCTGATCTTGGGAGAGACCACAAAATCGCCGTCAAGCTTATTGATAAGGCCGCCAATATAGACCACATCCAATCCCCCGGCCATCGCCCCCAGCGTCGAACCCGAGGCAGAGGCCGTGTATAGATGAACATCGCCTGCAGCCATTGCGGACATCGCTATGGGTCCACTACGCACTTGAACGATCTGAGGATCCAATCCCTGTTCTTCAAAGAAGCGCTGATCCTTGGCGACGAAAGTGAGACCGTACCTCTCATTGAAGCCGGCGAAGGCGATAACGATCTTTTGCGGCGGGGAGGCTGCCTCTACAAAAGGGCTTGCGAAAAAGAAAAGAAAAAACAAAAACCCCACACCCAAAGCCATCTTTACCTCCTCATTTTTCAGCGCGGTATATAGTCGCTGAGGACGACGTCAACCAAAGCCAGCCTTCCCCGCGCAGCATGCTCCAATGCTTGCTCTATTGCCGGTTGAATATCTTTGGGATCTGTCACCCTGACCCCGTACCCCCCATAGATGTCCGCATACAGACGGTAGTCGGGATTGGGCAAGATGGGGCCGCCGAAGTGAACCCCGGTCTTTTTCGCAACGCCGTCCGGATAATATCTGAGGAGGCCCCTTTCCATGGAAAGATAGCGCTGATTATTAAACACGACTACGATGATCGGAAGCTCATACTCCTGAGCCAACCCTAAGCATGACGGCACCGGATTGTAGTGAAAGCCCCCGTCGCCAATGAGCACGAAGACAGGCCGTTCTTTCATGGCCAGCTTCGCGCCCAGCGCGTAACCCAAGCTTACCCCCAACCCTCCGGTCACACGAGCAATGTACGACATCGGCTCTGTGCGGGGAATCATATTCTGAATCAAGGTCCGATGGACCGTTGTCTCTTCCACGATGACCGCGTTCGCCGGAATCGATTCGCTGAGCGCCTGGCAGAGCCAACGTGGATCCACCGGCGCATCACTCTTGTGCTCTACTGCTTCCCGCTGCATCGCCGCCACCTGCTTGTCATGTTCTTCCCGGATGCGACGGGACCGTTCCTCATAAGCCGGCCGGTTTCCGACGAACCCCTCTGATGCCTTGATGCAGCTGAGCAGCCTCGCCAACGTCGCCGCCGGCGGAGCAATCAACGCCAGGTCTACTTTGTACCCCCAGAAAGGGAGCCGGGAATAGGGATATTCGTCGCCCAGGAAAACGACCTTGACGTCGGCTTTCGGTCCCTTGCTCACTGGATACCAGGGAGTGACTGCGTCGGCGATCAGCACCAGGTCGGCGGACTCAATGCGACGAGGATCATAAGGAAGGTACAAAGGGTGACTGCGTGGGAAGTTCAAAAACGCAGGCCGGAAGGATTCCATAACTGGAATGGCCAACGACTCGCACAGTTCAACGAGAGGACCCACGACCGACGCATCCCGGCCTACATGCTCCGTTACGAGCACGGGACGCTGGGCACGTAAGAGCATGTCGACAGCCTCTTGGATCGCCGGCTCATCGATGGCAAAAGGGCGCGCCACCCGATTTGGCCTGTTATCCTCGGGCAGAGAGACTTCATCCAGCATGCACTCAAACGGCACCCCCAGCAGCACCGGCCCCGCTGGAGGCTCCACGGCAATTTGCATGGCCCGCTCCAGGCTTTGGACAAGGATTGTTGACGAAGTGACGCGATCGCTCCACTTGACGCAACGCCGGAGAAGCTCAGCGGGTCCGCCGATGTCCGTAAGGTCATGAATCCACTGATTTCCCGGGTCCGGCAGCCGCGACTCCTCCCCAAAGCCGGCGGTTTCGCCGCAGCAAATAACCATGGGTACGCGCTCCTGATAAGCAGCGCGCAGAAACATGGCCGCGTTCAGAGGCCCCGCCGTAGCATGGAGCAAGACCGCCTGCGGTCTGCCAGTCACCTTGGTGTAGCCCGATGCCATGGCGACAGCCAGCGCTTCATGCCGGCAGTTAACATACTTTGGCCTGTCCACTCCCCGCTCTTTGAGCCCTGCTAGGGCCTCCCACACCGGAGGCCACTCGGTGCCGGGAGAGCAAAAGATGTAGTCGATTCCCGCCCGCTCAAAAACCTTAACAAGCGCCTGCCCGCCGTGCATCATTGTCTCCTTGCGTTACCCATTGTTCATCGATCACTGCCCCGACTCATGATCGAGAGAGAGCAAAAAAATGATTAAAATCTCGTTCGCGTACGCCTCATCGGCCCAGCTTTTTTCTCATCTCCGGCAAGAAGCCATTCTCCTCCAGGCCGCGCACAAAGTTGCCGTTGAGCAGTTGGTTCAAGTCCACCTGCCCAACCTTTGGGTTCAGACGCGCCACGACTCTCTGCATGGTCCTCCATGCGTCCAAATTGGGGGCAACATCAAGAGTAGTCATTAGCTGCAACACTCTGTAGGACGCATCCACATCTTCGGCTGTGGCAAACCGAAGATTCTTCCTCAGGATTTCGGCTATCTCTGGCTTGTGAGAGGACTCAAGAACAAAAGCCACTGCCTCGATAATCCCTCTGACCAGACGCATGACAAGGTCAGGAGAACTCTCCACCGTACCCCTTTGAACACAGAGGCTAGATCCCTGAAACGGAGCTTTTAACTCGGCAGTGTCGGCCAGGGAGCGCAGCCCTGCCCTCTTTGCAAGACCGCTGAAGCCGTAGGGCAATATCGCCGCGTCAACATTGCCGGTTATCAGGGCCTGAATAACCATCGCGTCGTCTCCAATAACCCTCATCTTCAACTGGTACTTGTCCGCATCCACGCCGAGATTTTCCAACACGATCATGGCCCGCAGCCACATGCCGCCACCGATGCTCTGCACCCCAAAGACCTTGCCGCGGAGGTCCTCAACGGATTTTATCTCTTTTTGCACCACCAACTCGCGGGGTATCCTGTTGCTGCCCGACGCTACACAACTGATCTTCATCCCCCCGGACGCCGCGTTGAGCACGCTGGAAGGCGCCGGCCAAACTGCCTGGACGCTTCCGGCAGCGAGAGTCGACATAATCATCTGCCCGCTCCGCACCTGCAGCATTCTGACGTCAAGACCGTGCTTTTTGAAGAACCCCTTTTGAATCCCTACCCACATAGGGACAACGGTTTCATTGTGCCCGCCATAGGCTATGAGGACCTGCTCCTCGGCACGGACAGTGGGGACTGCTCCGACGGCTAGGATAACAAGGACTGTACAGGTAAAAGCCCGCAATCTCACGCGAGTTCGCTTGCTCATACCTAAAGTATCTCCTTAAACTCCCCAGCCCATTTCGATAGCAGTTGCCGGCGCAGTTCAGAGCTTACTTCTACAACCGGGTAAGCACGGTCCTTCCACTCATAGGGCCAGCAGGCATCAATAACCGCCTTGGAAGTGAACATAGCCGCCGGATTAGAGCCGGAACTTTTCTGGTCCGGGGAAATGGCCGGATCGGCGGAGCTGCTCCGGCAGCGACGGATGATCTCTATGGCGCTCTGAGGATCTGCGCGCGTGGCAATCGCCCAGACGACGTCGGCCAGGTCGGTCACATCGATGTCATCATCGACCACCACCGTGTATCTGCCGACGTAAACGCCGGAGGCGCACTGCGAAGCGATCATGCCGGCCTGACGGGAATGGCCTGGGTAGCGCTGCTTGATGGAGACGACATTAAAAAGCCTGCTGGCCCCCGCCTCGTGGCACCAGACCCCGCGCACATCGGGGACACCGGCCTTTTCGATCTCGTCCCATATCATGGCTGAACGGAAAACACAGAAAGCAAAATGATAACCCGGCGGTCGCGCGGGCTGAGCGCAGGTCAAGATCGGATTGTTGCGATACAATAACGTCTTGACGTGGACCACCGGCTCGCGCACAGGCGTCAAGCCGTTGTTGGCATAATAGCCCGCCCATTCACCAAAAGGCCCCTCCTCTTGCCTCTCCTCAGGGAAGCACTCCCCTTCGATGACAATCTCTGCGTGGGCAGGTATCGGCAACTTAGTGTAGGGCCCTTCCAAGACCTCAATCGGGCTTCCTTTCAAGCCGCCGGCAAACTCGTATTCCGACACCCCGTCCGGGACAGCCATGGTGCTCGCGAGAAAAAGAGCCGGGTCAACGCCCACAGCGATAGCCACTTTTAAGGGCTGCGAGCGCTCGAAGAATTTATCCCGCATGGTGCGTCCATGCCTGCCAGGGCTCATGTGGAGCCCCACCGTGTTTTTGCTCATGACCATGCAGCGATAGGTACCGAGATTGACCCAGCCCTCGTCCGGATCCTGCGTGATTACACAATGGGCCGTTCCGATATATCTGCCGCCGTCCTTCTCGTGGTGCTTGGGCGCAGGAAACTGAAACAGATCGATTTTGTCTCCCTCATCCACATTTTCCAGGACCTTCCCGCGCTCCACGTGACGGGGAGGCAACAACTCCATGGAATTCAATTTGTCCCTGCAGGCCCTGACTAAGGCGACTCTTTGAGGCTGATCCAGGGACAGACCGAGGGTCAATGCGAGACGTCGCACGGAATCGAGCTGACCGAAGAGCGCGCGATGTCCCCGCGGCAGACCCCCGATCTCGTCAAACAGCAAGGCCGGCGCGACTCCTTTAGCCTCGCGTGCGACGATCTCTGCAAGCCCGCCCATTTCAAGATCCCAATGGGCCCCGCGCACGACCTTCAGCTCGCCGAGTTTCTCCACTTGGTCCAGCCACTCTCTAAGATCGCGATAGGTCGAAAAAGCTTCTTGCCGCAAATTCATTTGTACCCTCCGGAAAAATGCTTCTCCTTAAGGGAGATAACGCATATCGAGAAGGGAAGAAACATCCTTCCCGCTAATTCCTTTTGGCGCCGACTCAAGCAGTAGTTCGAGCTCTCTACTTTCAACTTTAGGAGATGACGGACCGTAATCTGCGCGCCAGGACTCGTAAGTATAGTCGAGCAGAGAGGAATCGGTCGAACGTGTCCAGCGGGCCAGGGCCTTCTTGGCAAAAATAGGATCTGCCTTAGCCCTTTTGACGCCCTCCCAATAACAGCCGAGAAAGGTCTTCACTAGACCTGGATTTTCCTCGACGAATTTTTTGTGGGCTCCGAGCACGACGTTGACAAAGGGCAACTCCAGTTTGCCAAAATCAATAATAACGGGGTAGCCTTTCTCCACCGCCACTTTTTCCTCGGGCACGAGAAGCATCGCGGCACCCAAGGCTCCACTGAAAAGCGATGTGAGTCTGGCCGCCGGATCGCCCGTCTGCAAAACCGTGAAATCTTTTTGTCCGTCTAACCCGTTTTTCGCCAAAATCTGCCGCAGGAGGAAATCAGGGGCCCCGCCAAACCTGTTGACCCCGATCCTTTTCCCCCTCAGGTCCCCAATGCTTTTAACCGACATGCTGCCAACAAGTTTATAGGGGGCAGGCCCCATAACTTTGGCCACGATAACAACAGGACCACCCTGCAGCGCCGCGTTGAGGAGGGAGGACGCTGAGACTTGAACAAATTGGACATGCCCGCCCACGACGGCGCTGACCGTAGGCGCGGAGCCGCCGCCGAGAACCAATTCGAGCTCTACCCCCTTTTGTTTGCAAAGTCCCGCATCCTTGGCGACGAACAGGGCGGTGCCGGTAAAAGTTGCGTTGCTGTAAAGAACGGTCACCTTCTCCGCGGAGAGCGAGGATGGCGCCGCTATGTGGAAGACCAGAAAGGCTATGGCAATAACGGCGAGAGTTTTTTTGCACCTTGCATAACTTCGAGGCGTTAATAACATCATGGCAGACCTCATCAGATTTCACGGAGCTCTGTCAATGGACAAACTCTGCGCCGCCCACGGAGCCTCTTCAGCGCGGCGTATAGTCGCTTAGAACGACAGCGGCCGAGGCGCATAGGCCATCGCCCAGCCGCATCACCTACGACGGTGCTCATGGATCGTTTGGGCCGCTAGTTTCGTGGAATCTCTTTAGCCCCCGATATAGAAGACGGAGGGATCGAGTCCTTTTTCGGGCAGGAGGGGACGGGCCTTTTTCTCCGCCACCAAGCGCGACACCTCGCTCTGAGGATCATCCAGGTCGCCGAAAACGCGGCATTCGGTCACACA
>Ga0210377_10003521_pt1 | contig 13469 bp, 13 predicted proteins | sample PLM4_65_b1redo_FD_155480 | JGI IMG/M metagenome (GOLD analysis project Ga0210377, IMG submission 155480) | Groundwater sediment microbial communities from an aquifer in East River, Colorado, USA - PLM4_65_b1 redo | ecosystem: Environmental > Terrestrial > Soil > Riparian zone | place: USA: East...
GATCCGGCGGATGAACGCGGAGGGGGATGCTGCGATGGTGTACATCCACCCATGGGAATTCGACACGGAGCAGCCTAGGATCGAACTTCCATTGAGCCGGAGGATCATGCATTATTTCAACCTGCGTTCGACCCCCGGGAAGCTTTCCGGACTGCTCGGCAACCTGCGATTCGCGCCCCTTCGCGAAGTGCTCGGGGTCGGCCATTAACGTCCGGGTGCCGCGATATGCGATCTCGCTGGCCGTTTCGGCGGCGGTGACCGCGGGGGTTCTTTCCGGGCTCCTCCTGTTCGTTTTGTGGACGGGATGGGGCGGGGCGGCCGGTATCCTGTCGGCCACGGCGATTTTCCTGGTCTGGTTCTACAGGGGAAAGCGGCCCGACCTGGGGCCGGGGAAGGATCGGCGCAATGGAGGCGGAGATGCCCGAATGGGCTGAAGCGGAAATGTCCCCGATGCCCGAACCGCTGCGCGGGATCCGTCGGGGAATGCCGGGGAGGCGGATGCTGCCGGAACTGCTCTCCCTCGTGGCCCGGGAGGGGGTGCTGGAGAGGTCCCGCGCCTTGTCCGTGTTCGGCGTCGACGAACTTTGCGAGGCGCTCCACCGGGAGCCCGGGTACGATTTCTCCCGCGGCAACCGGCGGCGGATGATCCGCCTCCTGATCGACCTTCTCGTGGAACGCGGTTGGCTGGAGCCGGCCCGATCCGGCGACCGGTGGTCCTGTCGACGGGACGGGAACCTCCTGCCGGGGGAGGGTCCGGCGGGCACCGCGGAGGGCGACGGCCAGGTCGATTTCTTTCGCCGTTGCCTGCGCCTCGTCCCCGGGTACCTGCGTGGGGAGGAAGCGCCGATCGCCTTCGATGCCGAAAACGTGCGCGTGTGGGAGGAGTTCCTCGGATGCGACGAATTCCAGGCGTGCCGATCCGTCCTGCTCGACCGGATGGCATCGACAGCCGGCGCGTCCCCTTCCCTTCTGGACCTGTGCCACGGCCCCGGATGGGGAATAGAGCGGGCGATGGAGCGCTGGCCGGAGGCCCGGATCAGCGCGATCGATTTCACCGACGCCTTCGCGGGGAATGCGAGGCGCCGGGCGGAACGGGCACGTGCGCGGAACGCCGCCCGTGGCCGACCGTCCGCTCCCGTAGAATGGTTCGGCCCCTCCGACTGGAAAGGATTCGGCCACCCGCTGCCGTTTCCGGAGGGCGCCTTCGGAGCCGTCCTTTTCAGTTGCGGGGACCCGTACATCCGGCCCGACGCGCGGGACGCGGTCTATGCCGATTTGCGCCGCGTCCTCGCGCCGGGGGGGACACTGGGCATCGTGACCCGCGGGTACCCCGATCCGGAACACCGCCACGTCCCCTCGCACTGGCTCCGCGTCACCGCGCTCATCCATGATTTCGCCGAGAGCGTGTGCGCGGGATGGCACGGATTTCCCGACGTCGGAGCGAATCAGGAGATGTTCTCGCGCCTCGGATTCCGGGGCGCATGGCGCCCGGGGGGCGCCATGAGCATCATGGACTCCTCGCTTTGGATCCTGAAAAAGGGGTGAGGCCCCGAACCCCGGAAGGGGTTATTTTTTCAGGAACGCTTTCCGGAACTCGGGATCCCCGACCATCGCCGTGAAAGCGGCATCGGCCAGCCGGTAGCTTCTCTTTTCCAGTTCCGCGAGATCCGTCGTCCCGGCCGGAGGCGACTCCACCGTGTATTCCTTCTGGAACGTCGATTGCCCAGGCGTGATCAGGTTCACGCTGAAGGCGAATTTCAGATCGGAGACCGAGTTCAGGACGATCTGGAGTTCCGGCGACGTCTCGGTTCCAGCGGCCCACGGCGTAACGAGAGTTTTCACGCCGATCCGGTTGAACGACTTGATGAAGCAGTCCCAGAAATACGTCTGGAGGGACGGGGACGCTTCATAGGCATACAGCGAATCTGCGCTGTAGTAATCCCAGATGCTCGTGTTGGCGGCGTTGTTCGTCACGGAAGAGAAGTAGAGGGTTTTCCCCTTGTACGCGGAGAGGTTCGCGGTTTCGAACGAGGGACTGTAGACGTTCTGCTTGATGAAGACCTTCGTCCCCCCCCTGGGGCAACCGGTCAATGCCAGGAAACAGGCGAACAGCAGAACGGCCTTGCAGACGATTCTTCCCATTCGGGTTTCCTCCTCCTCCGGAACCGCCGGCGGCGCCACCGGGCGGATCCCGCGGTTGGTTGTGGAGGGTACTATACCACCGTAAGAAGCATGTAGGACATGGAGAACCGGCCGCTTTCCGGGATCATGCAGAGGAGCCGTTCTCCCTTCCGAAGACGGCCGGAGTGGAACAGCTCTTCGAGGATGATGAAGATCGAGGCCGAACCGGTGTTCCCCTTCGTCGCCAGGTTGGAGAACCACCGTCCCGGCGGGATGGGAAACCCGATCTCTTCCATCCTCCGCCGGAGCGGTTCCAGGAAAAAGTCCGAGGAGTAATGAGGGAGAAACCAGTCCACGTCGGTCGGAACGATCCGATGGCGGGCGATCACGCGCGACAGGGCACGGTCGACGGCCGTCCTGATGATCTCCTGGTTCAGCAGGCTCACGTCCTGCTGGACGAGAAATGCGTCCGACGAGACGGCCTCCGGCAGGGAATCGAAGGAGCGCCACCCGGTCAGGCTCCCGTCCGCGTTTTTCACCGCCCCGGAGTACATGCAGGTTTCCAGCTCGTTGGCGTAGGAGAGATGGTCGATCCAGTCGATCCGGAGGGCTGGTTTCTCCGCCGGCGGGGTCCCGGAGAGAAAGGCCGCACCCGCTCCGTCCGACAGCATCCAGCGGAGGAAATCGGCCTGGAAGGCCAGGATCGGCCGGGCCTCCAGCGCCGTTTCGCTCCCGGTCGGCGCATTCCGGAACATCCCGGCCCTCAGGTACGTGGAGGCCAGTTCGGAACCGGTCGCGACGGCGTTCCGGACAAGTCCCAGCGCCACGTTCATGGCTGCGTATTTCAACGCACCGATTCCCGAGAGGCAGATTCCGGTCGTGGTGACGACTTCGCAGGGGGTGCCGGCCAACTCGCCGTGCACCATCAACCCGTGTCCCGGAAGAAGCTGATCCGGTGAGGACGTCCCGCAGGCAAGGCACTCGATATCCGCGGGGGTGAATCCCGCGTACGGTTTCAGGCGGCGTACCGCCTCGGCGGTGAGCTGGGCGTTCGTATGCGTGACGCGGCCGGTCGCCGGATCGATGGCGTAGTAGCGCTCCCGGATCCGGTTTTTCCGGAGGACGATGCTCCGGGTCCGGGAAGGCGCCCCCCCGATCATCCCGAGAATGTTCTCCATGGAGCGGTTGTCGACCGGCGCGTTCGGAAGAAACGCCGCGAGGTCGGTGATGTAAGCGTTCATCTTCGGGTCAGCCCTCAGAGTCTGGCGTTGGCGTGGAACGCCTTGATCAATCCGGCGTACCGCTCGTAGAACCGTTTTTCTTCCAGCCGGGTCGGAACGACCGAGTTCGTGAGCGTGTAGTAATCGAGGTCGTGGAGGACGATCCGGTCCGACCAGGCGGAGTGAAGGGGGTGGCCTGGAAGGGGAGTGAGCACGGCGAGCAGGGGAAGGTCGATCTTCCGCTCTGTCACATACCGTTCGAGGGCGTCGAATCGTTCCTCGTCGTAGTCGGGGGACACGATGAAATCGCCCACGATGGAGACCCCCATCTCGTGGAGGATCGCGATGGCTTCGTCGTTCACGGCCACGCTGCCGGATTTGTTCAGGGAGGCAAGGGCGTCGTCCGTGATCTCCTCGAACCCGATGATCACGGAACGGAGCCCGGCTTCTTTCCATCGGCGCATCAGATCCGGGTGGCGGACCACGGTGTCGGATCGGACGTCGACCACGAAGTTTTTCCGGATGCCGGCGGAGAGGATCCCCTCCGCAAGCCGTCCCGCATGGCGCGGGTCGCCGAACGTGTTCGCATCCACGAGGCGGATCACAGGGATGTCCCCCAGCGCCTGGATGTCCGCGATCACCGTTTCTACGGCGTGGTTCAGGTACCGGCCGCCGGTGAGGGAGGAGATGCAGCAGAACGAGCACCGGTACGGGCAACCGAACGCCGACGCCACGAAGCCGATCCGGAAGCCGAGCGAGGAGAGGGTGTAGCTGTCCCGATACCGGGCGACGAGGTCGTAGCGGGGCGGGCCGGTTTCCACAAGGTCGGCGGGGCCGAATTCCCTGGGGACGAAGGCGAGTCTGCCGCCGGAGTTCGTCCGGGCGACGCCGGGCAGGTTGCCGGCATCCCGGTCCGCCTCGATCGCCGCCGCCAGTTCGGCGAAACTGGCCTTGCCGAGCCCCACGACGACGTAATCGATGCAGGGCCGGTTGAAGAAGTCCGGATCGCAACTGGCGTGGATTCCCCCCGCCACCACGGTGACGCCGAGGTTTTCCTTGACCTCCTCCGCGAGACGCACCACCGTGTTCGCTTCGCAGGTGACCGCGGTGAAGGCGACCAGGTCCGGCCCGAAGCCCGAGAGGGCGTCATGGAACCCTCCCGGCTCCGCCTTCAGGTCGAGAATCCGCACCTCGTGATCTTCCAGGTTGCCCGCGAGCACTTCCAGCGCGAGCGGTTCTCCCCGGAAGATCTGACGGATGGAGTCGATCCCGTAGCGCTCTTCGGGGATGCTTCGGCCGCAATTCGGCGGATTGACCAGGAGGATCTTCATGGGAGCGACGCCACGCGGACCGTCTCAGCTTCCCGCCGGCTGGGCGTCCGGGGATCGGTTCGCCCGCAGGGATCGGACCGCGGTATAGGTGAGCAACGCTCCCGCGAAGCCGAGGATCGGCCCGATGACGAGGGCTCCCAGCAGCCACTCCCACAGGCGGAGGTGGATCTCGTCGAGCAGGACGTGCCGATCGAATGCGAGCAGAAAGCGGCCGTGCCGGAGGAAATGTCCGGCCTCTACGCAGGCGAGGGGGACGAAGGGGGCGCAGCAGACGTTGCTGGCGGCGACACCGGCCAGTTTGTTCAGATGCAGGCGGTGGGTGACGAAGACGATCGCCGCGATCCCGAACGGTATGATCGGGAGCGCCCCGACGAAGATCCCGACCCAGACGGCGGCGGCCAGTTCCCCCGCTCCGGAGTGCTCCCTGCTCAATCGCCGGAAAAAGCGGACCGGATGAAGGAACTCCGTCGTCTTCGGGCTCGCATCCTCCCTGGGCGACCGCCGGGGGTGCGGCCAGGGCAGGAGGGAACGGATCACCAGCCATGCGTGGAGGCAGGAGAGCCGCAGGTTGTCGAGGAAGGGGTTGAAATGCGAAATCCGCTCCCCGGCGGGCGGGTAATGGACCGGAACCGGAACGGAGAGGAGCGGCAAGCCTGCCCATGCCGCCCGAACCAGCGCCTCCACTTCGAACGGGAAGCCCGTGGAGAGGAATCGGCCGGCGAGGAGGAAATCCGCCGGATAGAGCCGATAGCCGCTCTGGCTGTCGGGAAGCGCGTGGCCGCATTCCAGCCGGACCCAGAAATTCGAAAAATCGCGGCCGAATACGCTCGAACGCGGGGCATTCGCCTCTTCCATTCGGCGGGCCCCGATGACGACGGCCGGCCAGGACGCGGCGGCGGTTTCCAGCAGGCGACGGGCGTCCGCCGGGTCGTGCTGGCCGTCGGCGTCGAGCGTCACGATCGCATCGTATCCCGACCGTTTCGCCAGCTCCGCCGCGGCGAGGATGGCGGCCCCTTTCCCCCGGTTCGACGGGAACCGGTGGCGGGCGACCGGAAGGTCGACCACCGTGTCGAGCCCTCCGTCCGTGCTCCCGTCATCGACGACGAGGACGGGGAACCCTTCGGCCAGGGCGTTCCGCGCGACGGCGCGAAGGGTCGTGGCGTGGTTGTAGACCGGGATGACGAGCAAGGTCTTCGGCAACGGCGTTCCCATGGAGCAATTGTACATCAGAGGCCGGCCGGGGTGCTCGGGTCGATGCGGCGGCGGGCCACCGCTTCCAGGAGGATTCCTCCGGACGCCCAGGATTTGAAGAGATGGGAGCCGATCCGGATCTCGTCGAACCCCGAAGCGGACAGGATGGTCTCGATTTCCCTTCGGCTGTGGGCTTTCAGCCACAACCCCTGCCGCATCGCGTTGCCGACCTGCGCGAAAAGACGGAACAGGGACCGACGGGCGGTGATGAAATACAGGGTCCCTCCCGGTTCGATGCGATCCGCGAGGCGGCAAAAAAAGGCCCGGAGGTCCGTCAGGTATTCGAGCGAGGAGAAGGCGCAGGCGACCGAATAGGATCCCTCGAGGTCCATCGTTTCCGCGTTTCCCGCGATCGTCCGGATGTTGCCGAGTCCCTCCACGGCGGCTTTCCCTTTCAGGATCTCCAGCATGCTGGCGGAGATGTCGACGGCCGTCACCTCCCGGCAGCGTCGTGCGATCGCCAGGGTGAAGATGCCGGTGCCGGCGCCGATCTCGAGCACCCGGTCCGACGGGGAAAAGAGCGTCGGGAGGCGCGCCTCGAAGAGCGCGTATTCGGTCTTGCGAACGATCGAGACGGGGGAACAGAACTGCTCCCGGTCGTAGTCGGCCGCCAACCCGTCGTAAAAGAGCGCCGCCGGATGCACCTCGCCGGCCGATTCCCCCCTCCGCATGACCTCCCTGCCGATCAGGCGGTCGAGGGGAACGACCTCCGGGCCCTTCTCCTTCAATCCCCGGAGCAGGGCGTCGAACTCGGCCATGAGACGGTCCGTCCCGGCGTGTCGCGGCGCGACGTCGTGGAGCGCGACGATGTCGCCCGGGGAGACGGCCTTCAGCACCTTTTCGGCGAGGCGCCCGACCCTCCGGTTCCCGATGTCGACGGCGCGGCAGCTGTAATTGACGCAGAACATTCCCTGCTCGAGGAGGACCCGCCAGAGGAGAGCATTCGTGATCCCGACGGGGGGCCGGAACGCCATGGGGACGACGCCGAACCCGGCAAGCACGGACTGGGTCGATTCGATCTCCCGCCGGAGAGTCCGCATCCCTTTCAGCATCAGGAACGGGAAGTGGTGATAGGAGTGGTTGCCGATCGCGTGACCGCGCGACAGGATGTCCCGGACGATGGAGGGATGACGGGCCGCCCGCTCCCCCGTCACGAAGAACGTCGCCGAAACCGAGTGCCGGTCGAGGAGGTCCAGGAGGAGGGGGGTGACCTCGGGGTCCGGCCCGTCGTCGAACGTGAGGGCCACGCCCTTCTCCCCCGGTTTCCCCCTGCCGACGATCGGGAGGAAAAAGCCGAGGCGGGGCAGGAACGGCGCGATGGTGCAGGCGAAGAGAAAGGCGAGCAGCGGGAGCGGCGCCATGCGAAAGTCGACGAACAGGAGGATCGTGTACAGATGGAACGCGGCGAACCCCGCGATATGGGCCGGCGACAGGGGACAGATGATCCGCCGTTTCCCAGGTTGGAGCAGCGGGAGCCGCGGTGGTTTCGGCGGCGAGGGAGTCACTACGAGTGGTTCTGGATGAATTCGGCCAGCGTCCGAAGGGATCGGAGCACCGTGCGGCTGGTCTCCTGGGAGTCGATCCGGATGTGGTATTTCCGCTGGACGGCCACGACGATCTCGACCGCATCGAGGGAGTCGAAGCCGAAGGGAGACTCCGGTCCGATCAGGGGGGCGTCCGGCGACGGATCGGCGGGCGGCGATTCCGTGCACCGGCACGTTTCGATGATCATCTCGACCAGTTCGCGTTCCAGTGCGGATAGCAAACGATTCTCCTCGGGGGAAGAGCGCGACGTTCACTCGCCGGAGCGGTTTCTCCGAAGCGACCACCAGGCGACCGAAAGGGTTGCGAGCGAAAAAAGCGTCAATCGGGCCAGGTTCGGGCCGACCTTTCGCAGCGTTCCTTCCCGGACGAAGACGTCCTGGAAGGCGTTCAATCCCCACGCGAGCGGGGAGACGATGGAGACGGCCTGCATGGAACGGGGCATCACGTAGACCGGGATCATGACGCCTCCGAGGGCCGCCGCGATCACGATGGACACCGCGCCGAACACCGAAGCCTGCTCATAGCTCTTTGCCAAAACACCGACCATTATGCCATAGCCTGTTGCCGCCAAGGCGGCGGAGAGCGCGATGATCCCGACGACCGGCCATTCCGGCCCCACGACGAGTCCCGACGTACCGAGCAGCGGCAAGGCGAACGAGCCGATCGCCACCATCAGGACGAACTGTGCCGTGCAGACCAGCATGTAGGCGATCACTTTCCCCGCCAGCAGTCCCGCGAGGGATATCGGCATGGTCATCAGCCGACGGAAGGTCCCGGATTGCCGCTCGCGGATCAACGCTCCGGAAACGGGAACGACGATGAAGAACATTCCGAAGAGCGCCCATGCGGGAACGTTCTGCTGCGCCGCCGTCGGCCTCCTCGGCGATCGGCCGCCGGAATCCGGAGCCTCCCTCAGCATCAGCACGGGTTCGGTATCCAACTCGAAGCGGACGATCCCCTGCCGCATCTTCCGTTCGATCGTACCGGACAGGGCGGCGCCCTTTTCCCGCAACTCGATCCCGAGCAGGACGCGCTGGAGGGAGTTGACCACGGCCGCCCGGAAGGCTCCCTGGACCGCGGGATCGAAATGGAGGGTCAGCCCCGGAACCGAGGCGGGTGCGGCCGGCTCCGCCGGTTTCGCGGTCGGGACGAACGACTCCGCGGCCCTTCGCCGGACCTGCTCCCGGAGGGCGGCGCCGGTGCCGGGCGCGATGAGGATGCAGAACCGGAAATCGCCGTCGACGACGGCTTTCCGTGCCGTCTCCTCGCTGATCTCGCGGTCCCCCTGTTTCCGTACCAGATCCAGTCCGCCATCGATGCGAAGATGTTTCTCGACCGCCTGCCCGAGGAAACCGTTGTCGAGATCGACCAGGAGGACACGGATCGGCGTCTCGCCGGTTGCCTGCATTACATTGTCCTGCACCAGCGACACGATGAGGACGAGCGCCATCGGCATGACAAGGAGCACCAGGATGCCGGCCCGGTCCCTGCGGAGCTCGAGCAGCTCTTTCCGGATGGTGGCGAGCAGTGTCGTCATTTCCGTCCCCGTGTCAATCGCGCAGATGCCTTCCCGTGAGACGCAGGAAGGATTCCCCCAAGTTGGCGCACCCGTCCATGGCGGCGATCAGGGATCGCGGGGTCCCTTCTGCGACGATCTTTCCGCGGTCCATGATGGCCACCCGCTCGCACAGGCTCTCCGCTTCCTCCATGTAGTGTGTCGTGTAAACGATCGTCGCGCCGTCGTCGCGGAGGGTCTTGAGGTTTTCGAGGATCAGGTTGCGGGACTGGGCGTCGATGCCGACCGTGGGCTCGTCGAGGAAGAGGACACGAGGGGCGTGCAGGATGGCGGCGGCGAGATTCGCCCGCCGCTTCATCCCGCCGGAAAAGGTGTCGATCCGTGTTCCTCCTCGATCGGACAGGCCGACCAGCGCGAGGCATTCCTCGATGCGCCTTCGGAGGACCCGCCCGGACAGACCGTAAAGGCTGCCGAAGTAATGGAGATTTTCCCGGGCCGTGAGGCTCGGGTAAAGGGCGATCTCCTGGGGGGCCAGCCCGAACAGGCTCCGCAATCGGGCCGGGCTTCGCTCCGTGTCCTGCGAGCAGAGGGTCACGCTGCCGCTGGTGGGCCGGAGCAGGGTGCAGAGGATAGAGATGACGGTCGTCTTCCCGGCGCCGTTCGGGCCCAGCAGGCCGAAAATTTCCCCCCGCCGCACGGCGAAGTCGATTCCGTCGACCGCGGGCGTCGTCGCACCGCGATAAATCTTCACCAGGCGACGCACCTTCAGGATCTCGTCCCCCGCCCCCATATCCGTCGCATCGCCGCGGACGGGTTCCCGTCCGGTCGGGACGTTACCGTCGGACGGCATGCCGACTGCTCCGCATCAGCGCATCGAGCTCCCGGAAGAGCCCGTGTTCCGCGTCGGCGCATTCGCGCACGATCCGGGACAGTGCGGGGAAATCGTCGTTTCCCTGGGGGCGTCCCTTGCAGAGGCGCGCTCCGGCGACCGCGAAATCCCGCCAATGGTCGCCGATGGCCGTCATCCGTTGCGAAAAATCGAGGAGGCGGCGTTCGTCCAGGACCGCCGCGGCTTCCTGGAGGAACGCCGCGTAGATGAAGCGGAATCCTCCTCCCCCGGTGCCGATTTCCTCCTGCATCCGGATGACGTTGCCCAGATAAAGGAGCGCTCTCCGTTCCCCCAGTCGGGAAGGCCATGATTCCACCTGCCCGGCCAGGTACCGCATCCCCCGGACGCCGATCAACGGGATCGGAATCCGTGTCATCAGGCGGCACACCTCCCGGATCGCCTCCCGGATCGCCGGAACCGGATCGACCGTCTTCGGGACGTTCGTCAGGAAGTACAGTTTTCCGTTCGGCGCCAGCGGCCCTCTTGCGAAACGGGCCCGCTTCAGGTCGGCGGCGCCGCAGAGGACCGGTTCCACGATCACCGGATCGCTGATCCGGTAGGAGTCGCCCTCTTTTCCGCAGACGACCAGGTTATGGGCGTTGAAATGGAATCGCAGCGCGGGGGGGAAGTAGGGGAGCCAGTAAACGCCGGTCTGTGCACCGACGGGAACGCCTTCGGCCAGGAGCCGATCGAGCTCCGCCATCCCGTTCGTCGCGTCCCGGAAGGTGCGGAACGTCACCTGGACGCCGAGACGCTTCGCCACCTGCCGGATGATCCGGCCCGGAGCGGACCGGAAGGCGGTCAACGGCAGATGGTGGATCCGGATGAAGGGGAAATACGCGAAAAAAAGACCGCTGCCGATGCCGAACGCCATGGCCTCGGAGAGAGGCAGGCCGTAGTGGGTCAGCAGATTGGCGGCAACGCCGCTCTCGCAATGCGCCGACTGCCGATGCGGGAAGGAGGGGATCACGTGCGGTATCCGGGAGCCGCTATTTCCGGGTGCCGGCGGGAGGATCGCATTCGGGCATTTCCATTAGCTCCTCCGGCGTGATCCGGAAAATGGCGGCGTATCGATCCGCGAGAGCGGTCGAAATGCGCCGGAACGCCGCCGGTTTCATGTGTCGCCGCACCTGCCAGCGAAAAAGGCCGGCGTAGCCGGCCAGCAACCCGGGGTCCATCTGGTGGCGGGCCATGTGGTACGCGAGCGGGCTCAGTACCCCGGCGCGGACCTTCGCGAGGACGGCGCCGACCTCGGCCTCGATGGAGTCCCAGGCCATGTGGTTCACGATGTTGGCGGGCTCCCATCCGGCGCTTGGGACCAGTATATACCGCCCGTCGTCGTCGACGGCGTAGATGACTTCCTTCCATTCCCCGAAAAGAGCCTGGTCTTGGGGAACGTCCTTTCTCCGCATCAGTAATACCGTCCTATCTGCGCTAGTCGTCGCGCTCGACCATCCTGGAAGACTGAAGCGGTACCCACGCGATCGCGATGCCCGCGGAAACGTAGTAGTCTCGGCGTACCAGAGGACTGTCTTCGAACACGGCGCCGCGCAGCGTGTCGTAACGGGCATAGGCGCCGAACCACGCCTTCTCGAATCGGCGCGACAACGCGACAAGGAACTGCAGGCCCGCATAGCCGCCGTGCGCATCGAACGCCGGGCGATCCGGGCGCGCGTTGCCTTCCGACACGCCGTAGAAATATTGATGCTGACGGCGCGTCGCGAAGATCGGCCCGGCCAGCATACCGAGTTGCCACGGCCGGCCGCCGATGCCGTCGACATCGAAATTCAGGGTGGGCGAGAGATTCACGCCGGCGTCTCGCGGATGCGACTCGATGGTGAACGCCGCCCGGACCGCCGTGCGCACGTCGAGTTTGAAGCGACGGCCGTCGCCGTGCCACAGGTGGATGTCCAGCGATGGACCGAATTCAACCATCGGCTTGAGGTCGCTCATGCCTTCGCGCGCGGAATTGTTCTTGCTGCGCACGGGCGGCGTTGCGCTCAGGCTGAGATTGACCTCGGCCTCCTCCCGGTCCAACAGGGTCGAGCGAATGGAGGTCCGGTCGGCCTTGAGCCACTCCAGGCGGTAAATAATGTAGGGAACGGGCAGAAGGTAGCTGCGGACCTCGTCCGAGCCGCGGTAGTCGGGCATCAGCAAGCCGACAACGCCTGCGCCCAGTTCCCATTGCGGCACCATCTCGGCGGCGGCTTGTTGCGACACCCCCAGGACGAGCGCCGCGCAAAGGATCAGGCCGGCGCTGCGCGCGGGGGAAGATGCCGGGGCCCCGGAGGTCCGACGATTTCGAACCGGAAACGCCATGTACGGAGACTTCCTTTCCTCCCGGGCTCATTCGCCGGTCGTGCCCGGAAGCTTTCCGAGCGTCGTCAATCCGTACGCCTCGTCTTCGGCGAGCGTGAGGCAGGAGATCCGGTCGGCGCCGACCGGATCTCCGCCGGCGGGAACCGTCGCCGGGAAGTCGAGAGAGGCGTCGCCGGGGGAAGGGAAAATGCGCCCCTCCTTGAGGATGAGCGCGGCGGCGGCCAGGTCGAAGGCCGGCCCTGCCGGCATGCTTCCGTACAGGGGAGAATAGCAGGCGATGCGGGCATTCTCCGCCAGTACCGCGTACCGCCGACCGGTTTCGCGACGACCGTCGGCCCCCAGCAGCAGTAATCCGGATCCGGGGAGAGGGAAGCCCGCATTCGCGTGGCTCCCGGTGATCGCCGTTTCGAGGGTGCAGTACCCTGCGCGTCCCTTCTCCTTACGGGAGAAGAGGAAAAAGGCGGCGCCTTCCGCCGGGATCGCCGTCTCCTTCTCCGTCCACAGCGGCGTCATGGGGGTGCGCGGAGCGCCCCGCTGACGATACCAGGCGTAGCCGATCAGTTCGGACAGTTCTTCGACCGCGCCGAACAGCACCCGGTCGACCCTTCCTTCCAGAAGCCACTCCCGGACGCTGGTGAGGGCGGAGGGGACCGACAGGTCGAATTGGCTGACGGTGAGATTGGGCCCCGTCGCGCCGAGAAGGATGGAGACGTGCGCGCCTGCGGAGTTGTGCACGGAGTTGGCGAAATAGGTCGGCGACGCGCAGATGTCGCCGTCGTCGATGAACGACTTGAGGAATGCGTACGTGATCCCCGTGGCGCCGTAGCCGCTGGCGATGATCACTCCGAGCCGGTGGTGTTCCGTTTCGGCCAACCCGGCGTCCGCCAGCGCGAGGTAGCTCCCGAGGAGGGCCAGTCTTGAAAAAGGGTCGATCCGCCGCAAGGTGCGCGCCGGGACGAACTCTTTGAGGCGGGACGTGTCGGCACGGAAAGCGGGGAACGCGATCGGCCCGGACCCGGGGGATAAGGCGAGGCTTCCCGGGCGGCCGTTGCCTTCGGCCAACGCCCGGGACAGGTCGGCGATCCCGCAGCCGAAACCGCCGACCACTCCGATCCCCTCGAGGATGATCCGGTCCGGTCCGCTCATGCCTTGCCGAGGACGACGACCGAGTTGTTCCCCCCGAATGCGAGCGATTCGGAGAGGGCGACGGATCCCTGGACTGGGGTGACTTCCATGACGGGGGTGATCCCGATCTCGGGATCGGGCGTTCCGAACCC
>Ga0210377_10003522_pt1 | contig 13465 bp, 8 predicted proteins | sample PLM4_65_b1redo_FD_155480 | JGI IMG/M metagenome (GOLD analysis project Ga0210377, IMG submission 155480) | Groundwater sediment microbial communities from an aquifer in East River, Colorado, USA - PLM4_65_b1 redo | ecosystem: Environmental > Terrestrial > Soil > Riparian zone | place: USA: East...
TGGCGCAGGTGTGGAACACCTCCCAGAAGCCCCACGACTTGCGATCATCGCCTGCCTGCTCAGCCGAGACCGACTGATAGGTCAGGCCCGCGAGCTTCTCCGGCGGCGCCTTCGCCGTGAACAGGCTGACCACGAGGATCAACACGCATGTGAAAACAAAAAGCAGAAAGCTGAAATAGAGCCAGTTCACATCGACGAAGGCCTGGATCGGCCCGGGGTAGGTCACACCATTCATCTCGTGCTGGGCCTGGAGGATCAGGCGCGTGAGGCCGAGGATGAAGCCGGTCGAGAGGCCGACGAGGCCCGAGTGCGGCGTGACGCGCGAGGAGAAGATGCCCAGCATGAAGACCGCGGAGATGGCCGGCGCTAGAAGTGACTGGACCAGCTGCAGGTAGGAATAGAGCTGCCCCTTGCCGAGCTTTTCGAGGAAGGGGATCCACAGCATGCCCAGCACGATCATCCCCGCGGTGGCGAGGCGGCCTACCATGACGAGATGCTTTTCGGTCGAGGCCGGCTTGAGGCGCTTGTAGAAATCGACGGTGAACAGCGTCGCCGTCGAGTTGAACAGCGAGGCCAGGGCGCTCATCAGCGCCGACAGCATGCCGGCGAGCACCAGTCCGCGCAGGCCGATGGGCAGGAGGTTGGATATGAGGACCGGAAAGGCGCCTTGGGGGTTGTCGCCGATGGACTCGAAGCCCGGCGTACCGTTCTTGAACAGCGCGATCGCGATCATGCCCGGCAGCAAGAAGATAAAGACCGGGGCCAGCTTGAGATAACCGGCGAACAGCGTGCCGCGCCGCGCCTCCTTGAGGTTCTTCGCGGTCAGCACGCGCTGGGCGATGTACTGGTCGGTGCACCAGTACCAGAGACCGATCAGCGGCGAGCACAGGACGACGCCCAGCCATGGCGTCTGGCTCTTCTCGAACAGGAAGCCGGGGAACCCCGCCGTCTCGGGCTCAGTCGAGAGCGGACGCCAGAGGTGGATGGTGTCGGGATTGGCGTCGCGCAGCGCGCCCAGGCCGCCGATCTGAATCAGGCCCACGACCAGCAGCACGCTGGAGCCGACCAGCAGCACCGGCACGTGCATCGCCTCGGTCCACAGTACCGACTTCATGCCGCCGACGACCGTGAAGACGCCAGTGATCACCACGAGCGAGAAGGCGGCGAACCAGAAGAAACTGACATCGCCGAACAGCGGCAGGGGAACGGTCTGGTAGCCCAGCACGGTCTGGATCGCGAACGCGCCAGCGAAGATCACTACTGACGCCTTGGTCAGCACGTAGGAGACGAGGAAGATCAGCGACAGAACCGTGCGCGTCGCGGGCGTGTAGCGCTTCTCGAGGAATTCCGGCGTCGTGAAGATCTTCGAGCGCAGGTAAAAGGGCGCAAACACCCAGCCCAGCACGAGGCAGAGATAGGAGTGCAGCTCCCAGTGGGCCAGCGCCATGCCGGAGCTGGCGCCCGATCCGGCAAGACCGACCAGATGTTCGGCGCCGATGTTGGAGGCAAAGATCGAGGAGCCGATCAGGAACCAGCCCGCGCTGCGGCTCGCGAGGAAGTAGTCGGTCGTGTCCTTCTCGCGTTGCATCGCCGCCCAGATGCAGATCGCTGTGTTGACGACGAAGTAGAGCCCGACCACTGACCAATCCAGCGCCGTAAAGGCGACGGCCGATTGTCCGCCCATTCGTTCCTCCCAGAACCGTCCGCGACGCGTTCACGCGCTCTTTGAGCCTAGGTTAGCGCTAACATCTCCAAACGCGCCAGCCCCAATTTGGCGCCACGCCGAAGACGAATGACGTCAGGGCCTCAATCGCGCCACGGAGCCTCGTTCGATAAGCCGATGCTTCATCACAATGTCCTGGGGTTCGGCGTCGGCGCCGTTTTTCCGGATGCCCAGTTCCTCGTACATCAGATCGACAGCCCGCGCCGCCATATCGGCGATAGGTTGGCGGATGGTGGCGAGTTCCGGCCAGACAGTCGTTGCAATCGCAGTGTCGTCGAAGCCTGCAATGCTGATGTCGCCGGGCGTCTTCAACCCGCGGCGATGAGCGACGGAAATAACGGCCGCCGCCATATCGTCGTTGCTGGCGAAGATCGCAGTTGGATGATCTTTCCGGGCGAGCAGTCGTTCGGCGGCTTCAAGGCCGGACTGATAGCTGAAATAGCCCTGTGCAATACTTGTACGCACGTTTGCTCCGGCTGTTTTGATGGCGTCCTCGAAGCCGGCCAGCCGTTCGGCGCTGGCGCTCTGGTTTGGATGGCCGGTGATGAAGCCGATGCGTTTATGGCCCAGCGCAAGGAGGCGGGCCGTCATCTCGAAAGCCGCCTTGCGGTCATCGATCCGTACGCAGGAAATCCTCTTGCTCGGTCTGCCAGCGGCGATGCCGACAGCGACCGCTCCGGCTGCTGCTATCTCCGAGAGAACCGCAGCCGATTCGCACAGCGGGGGCGGCAGCAGGATTCCTGCGACCTGACCGGCCAGCAGTTGCCGTACCGCCCGTCGTTCGCGTCTCGCATCGCCCGGCGCGCATTGCACGACGATCAACTGGGAGCCGCGCCGCCCCATTTCGTCGAGCGCGCCGATCAGCAGAGCGCTCAGGTAAGCGCTGCTGGGATTGGAGTAGAGGAGACCTGCGCGGGCAGGCGTTGCACTCGCCAACGAGCGGGCGGCGGTATTGGGCTCATAGTTGAGCGCGCGCACGGCCGCCAGCACCCGCTCACGCGTATCCAGGCCGACATTTTGAGCGCCCGCCATGACACGTGATACGGTCATGGTAGAGACGCCAACATGGCGGGCGACATCTTGCGCGGTGATCGCTTCGCTTCGCCGGCGGCCTGGACGCGATATGGGTTTGGGTTTCTGCATGGTTCGGGGTGACGCTGCTGGCGGTGATGTCAGTCTAACGCAAACCTGTCTCCGATTTTCGCCTGTCGGGAAGTGAACGCCGGCGAGGATCGTTTAGCGCCTACCGCAACTCGAGACCCGCTGGGCGCCTATGGAATGACACGCTTGTCGTTGATGAAGTCTACATCGGGATTTTCACCGATGAACATTGAAATCGACTCGGTGAACGGGAACTGCCCGCCCCAGGGTGGGGCCTCGAATACCGGCGCCGAATCGAGGAACGCCCTGCGCCATGCTGGGTAGTCGTCGAACCACATCTCAGCCACGCGCGGATAGTCGATTGGCTGGCCAGCCGCACTATCGGTAACGACTTTGTAGAGGCCGAAACGCTTCAATCCAGGCAAGGCCGCAACGTCCTTCGCATGAGTATCGCGAAACCAGCCATCCCCTTGTTCGACCGGAACCGTTTTCGGATAGCGGAAAAAGATAAGCCACCGGAGATAGGGGAGCTCCTTCGGCGGTGTATCCCTTGAAACAAAAAGTTCGTTCGGGTTTGTCGGCACTGTCGCGACGCTCGCCTTGTAGAGCTTGTTGGAGCGCCAGCCGCCTGGCGGAGGGGTAAAAGATGAGGTGAGGTCGCCGTAGATGTTGTTGGGCCGCGTCGCTTGGAAATCGGCGAGGGAGTCGAACTGGATTTCTGTCATCCGGCCGTAAAGCAGTGTGGGAAAATGCAGTTTTGCTTCGGCCGGAGGAAGATAACTGCGGAAGGAAATGTAGTTGCGCTGCCATGCCTTGTAGGCGCGGCGGGTCTGCGGGGCGTGGTATGTCATGTACCAGCGGTCGAGAGTGAGTTGGTCGAAGCCGGGCAGCAGATCGATGAGGATATAATGCTTGATGGCGATATCGGACGGCGTTTGCGCCGAAGCGGCGAACGATGACGCGGCGCCAGCCAACGCGACCATGGCGGAGCGGCGGGAGAGGGCCGGCGTCTGGATCACGTGGGCTCTAGGGAATGACGCGCTTGTCGTTGATGAAGTCCACATCGGGGTTCTCGCCTACAAACATAGAAACTGTTTCGGCGAACGGGAAAGCGGCGGTCCACGGGGGAGCACTGAACTTCGGCGCCGGCTCGAGGAACGCCTTGCGCCAGGCTGGATAGTCGTCGAACCAGAATTCGGCGACGCGTGGGTAGGCCTGGTCGGCCACGGTCTTGTATCCTGCGAACCGCTTGAGACCGGGAACCTTCGCAAGCTGTTGCGAGTGGACATCCCTGTACCATGCGTCCCACTGCTCGGCCGTCACGCCTTTGGGGATCTTGTAGAACAAGATCCAGCGCAGATAGGGAATCTCTTTCGGCGGCGTGTCCAGCGAGAGATAGAGATCGTTCGCATTGACCGGCACGGTCGAGGTCTCGGTGTCGAACAGCGTGTTGGCCGCCCATCCGCCCGGCGGCGGCGTGAAGGACTGAAGCGAGCCGTAGATGTTGTTGGGTCGCGAAGCGCGGAAATCCTCGATCGAGTTGAACTGGATTTCGGTCATCCGCCCATACCAGATCGGATAGCGCGCCGTCGCCTCCGCAGGCGGCAGGTAGCTGCGGAACGAAACGTAGTTCCGCTGCCACGCCTTGAACGCGCGCCGCACCTGCGGCGCGTGGTAAGTCATGTAGAAGCGGTCGAGGAAAAGCTGGTCCGCGCCCGGCTTCAGGTTGATCGGGATATAGTGCTTGATCGCGACATCGCCGGGTCCTGCGACAGCGTGCGGCGCCGTGGCGGCCGCAAGGCCGAGCGCCGCCAAGCCCAGTGCGCCGCGCCGCGAAATCTCCTGCGGCCGCAGCAGTGTCGACATTTTCCCTTCCGTCATCATCTTCTCCATCGTCATGGCAGCGCAAGCGCTACCAGTCGGTGTGGCGTATTTCGAAATCCCATGCCACACACGATGAACTGTTTTCCGTTCGCCATGTAGGTCATCGGCGGTCCGTGCGTGTTGTCGGGTAGGGGGATTTCGGCGATCACCGCGCCGCTTGCCTTGTCCCATGCGCGCAACACCTTACGCGTATTGCGCGGATCATGCGGCCCTTCGCCCATGAACAACAGCGTCTTGGTCAGCAGCGGGCCGGTGCGGGCGTTGGTGCCGATCCATCCCGGGTCGAAGGGCTTGAAACGAGGATCGTCTTTGGCGCCCGGAGCGTTGGGTCTCATCCAGAGATGATCGCCCGTGTTGAGATCGATCGCAGTGATGCGGCCATAAGGCGGCTTCACCAGTGGCATGTTGCGCGGCCCGGCGACAACGCCGGCGCGGCCCGCGATCTCCTCGTCTCCTCCTCCTTCGCCCAAGCGCTTGCCGGTCTGGTCCAGCGCCATCTGCACGACGCCGGTGATCGAGGGGATGTAGATAACGCCGGTCTCGGGATCGACTGCCGCTCCCCACCAGTTTGCGCCGCCCACCCAACTAGGAAGGACGGTTGTCGGCTTTTCTCCCAATGGTGTGAACAGTGGCCCGGCGTTCAGCGATTTCAGGATAGCGACCGCCTCGGCTTTGATCTCGGGCGTGAAGTCGATCAGGTCCGCCTCGGTCAGGCCCTGGCGTTCGAACGGCGCGGGGCGGGTGGGAAATGGCTGTGTCGCCGACGTGTGCTCTGGCCCGATCGTTGACTGGGGTACGGCGCGCTCCTCGATCGGCCACACGGGCTTGCCGGTCTCCCGGTCGAACACGAAGCAGAAGCCATGCTTGGTCAACTGGGCGACGGCCTTGATGCGCTGGCCTTGCACCGTGATGTCGACGAGGTTCGGCGCGCAGGGCAGGTCGTAGTCCCAGATGTCGTGGTGGACGATCTGGAAATGCCAGCGCCGTTTGCCTGTTTCGGCTTCGAGCGCAACCAGCGAGTTGGCGAACAAATTGTCGCCCGGCCGCTCGCCGCCGAAGAAGTTGTTGGTTGGGCAGCTTGTCGGCAGGTAGACGAGGCCCAGCTCCTCGTCGGCGCTCATCATCGTCCAGACATTGCCGTTGCCAGTGCGTTCGGCGCTGCCCGGCGCCCATGTTTCGTATCCCAGCTCCCCCTTCTGCGGAATGATGTGGAATGTCCATTTGAGCGCGCCGGTGCGCGCATCAAACCCGCGGACATCGCCAGGGGGCATGACGTCTTGTACGCTCCGGTCGTGGATGTATTGGCCGACGATCACTGTATCGCGGCAGATGACGGGCGGAGAGGTCGAGCCGAAGACATCGCTCGGGTTCCGAACGACCGGACGCTGCAGGCCCACTTTCCCGAGGTCGACCTCGCCTGACTTTCCGAATGCCTGAACAGGCTTGCCCGCCCTGGCGTCGAGCGCGATCAGCCGGTTGTCCCCTGTCGCAATAAAGATACGAGCATCCTCGCCGTCCCGCCACCAGGCGACGCCGCGATGCTGGAAGCCCTTGCTGGTTGGCCGACCGCGCCGCCAGGTCTCCGGGTCGAATACCCAGATCGTGCGGCCACTCGCCGGATCGATCGCCGCAACCTGCGACATCGCGCTGGATGTATAGAGCACGCCTTCGGCCATGATGGGCGTCGCCTGGAACTCGCCGGGCGCCAGCCCCAGCTCCGGGTTGGCGCGGATGATCTCGGCGTCCGGCGAGAGCCACTCCCAAGCGATTTCCAGCGAGGCTACATTGTTCCGATCGATTTGATCGAGCGCCGAATACTTGCTGGAGGAATTGTCGGATCCGCATGTGCGCCATTCGCCCTTGGACGCCGGCCTTGCCGAAGCGTAGGGCCCGCGCTGCGGTGTCGCGCAACCGGCCAGGACCATGCCGCTGACCCCGCCCAGCAAAACCGATCGCCGACTCCAGTGCATCGAGCATTCTCCCCGGACACCTAGCTAGGCGGTCTCTAGCGAAAACGGCGCTTGCCGCGCTCCTCAGACCCCATGGCGATGCTGAGCGTAAAGCGAATCTCGCGGGGATCGCCATAGACCGAGCGTGTGGGATCGCGCAGGCTTTCATAGGTTTCGTCGAACAGGTTGCGTGCTTCGATGGCGAAGCGCAGGCGGCCGTTCTGGATGCCGATCGAGGCGTTCCAGAGATCGAGGTCGGGCGCTTCAACCTGGTTGTTGATGTTGGTGGTGTTGGTGAAGCCGCCGCGCTGGCCGCGATAGGAGGCCGACCCGAGGAAAATGAAGTCGCTGAAGATCGGTTTGCGGTAGGTGAGCGTCCCTGTGTAGGTCGACTCCGGCGAGCCTTCCACGGTGCGGCCGGCATAGGGACCGGACTCGATCTCGCCGGTGAGATAGTTGACCGCGCCATTGTAATCGAGCGCCCCCCAGCCTGCGGGCAGATCGGCGCGCCCGAAAGCCTCGAAATCGACGCCGTAGGTCTTGGCTTCGCCGGCGTTGAAGCGCGAGTTGCGGGAGACTAGGTCGGGGCCGAGCGTGTCGATGGTGACCAAGAGATCGTCGAACTGATTGTAAAAGCCTGTGAGAGTGAAAAAGGCGCCGAGCGCCTCCCATTTGGCGCCGGCCTCGTAAGCCGTGTTCTTCTCCGGATCGTAGGTCGGCGCAATCTGCGGATCGAGTATCGAGTTGGCGTTGAAACCGCCGGCGCGATAACCGATGCCGGCTGAGGCGAAAACGCGCAGCGTATCGGTGATCTCGTATTTGGCCGACAGCGACGGGGCCGTGGTGGCGAAGGTCTCCTTAAGGATGTTGCGCGTCCTCAGGCAGTCCGGCCGCAGGAGCGGGGCGTTGAAGGGATCGGCGTAGACCGCAATGCAGGATGTGGCGCCGGTCGCCGGACCGCGTTGTATGGTGTAGGCGTCTGTCTTCTTCTCCGAATTGTTGTAGCGCACCGCTGCGTCGATGGTGAGCGCGCCGGTCGCTTCCCAACTCGCCGACGCGAAGGCCCCGGTTTGCAACTCTTCTTCCTTTGAGGTCGAAGAGAGATTGGCGGTGGGGCTGGGGTTGAGGTTCGCTGCCGAGGTCGTGCGGCCATCAACCACTGTTGCGAACTCGGACTGCCGGCCCTGGACGTTGCCGCCGACGATCCAGGAAATCGCCTCGCTGAAATCTCCGGCGAGACGGAGCTCCTCGCTGGTCAGCTCGGTGTGGTCGAGGAAGTTGGTAGTGCACGATCGCGTGGCGCAGGTTCCGGCCGGGAAGGGCGGTGTGGCGTAGCCGGGCGCCGATTGATCGGAATCCTGCCTGAACACGGTTGAGCGCTCGCGATAAAGCGTGGTCGAGGTCAGCGTTCCGACCGGCGTTCGCCATTCAACCGATCCGTTGTAGTTCTCAATCTCTCGATCCGTCTCGTTAGAGGAGTTCATCGAGTGGACGAAAGGTCCGTCTATGTCCGCCGGGCCGACCGTCGTCGGTGAAACTGTGGCGTCGTTCTGGCGATTGACGCTGCGGATGAAATTGGAAGCGCCTGTGTCATCGGATTCATCGCTTACGAGGAAAATGCGGAGGTCGTCGGTTGGGTTCCATTCGAACGCGGCCTTATAGCCGGTGTATTGTTCAACGTCGCTGTAGTCCTGCTTGAACGTGTTGAAGAAGAAGCCCTTGTCTTTTTGCGTGCTTTGCACGCCGAGGCGCACTCCCATCGTGTCGCCAAGCGGAATGTTGGCGATGGCCTCAATGGCTCTCCGGTCGATGTCAGGGGACCAGGTCAGGTTGACGCTGGCCCCAGGCTCGGATTTGGGCGTTTGGCTGATCGCTTGCATCACGCCGCCGACGGCGTTGACGCCATAAAGCGCTCCTTGCGGCCCGCGTGTCACCTCCACACGCACGAGGTCGAACAGGTCCTGGCGTGCGAAGGTGCGTCCACCGATCGTGCCGCCCGTGATCGATGCGCCGTCACGCAAGACTGCGATCGGCGAATCAACCCCGGCCGTGCGCGCCGTTCCGGCGCCGGCGCCGCGTATGTTGTTCTCGGCGTTGATATTGCCGGTATCGACGAAGGAAAGGCCGGGAAGAAGATAGGAGAGATCCTTGATGTCCTTCAGACCGCCGGCCGCCTGAATCTGTTCGCTGGAGAGACCGGTGACGGCGGCAGGCACATCCTGGACAAGTTCCTCGCGCCTGCGCGCGGTGACAATGACCGTGTCTTTGGAGGCTGAGCCTTCCTCGGATGTTTGCGTGGTTTGCACCGTCTGAACCGTCTGCGCCGCCGCGCCCCCGGAAAACAGCGCGATCAGCGCGATGCCGTTGGCAAGCCCCTTCTTCATCGTCCGCCTCCCTTGTCGACGCCAACCGGTTTCGTGACACGGCGGGTCCATTCGAGCGCTGCAAGCGCCTCAAATAGTCGACAATTTCAGACAGAGCTTGTCAAGCAAAAGCTACCGGTTGGTATCTTTTGGGGATTGCACAACGTGCGGGAGGTTTGGCAGCACGCGATCACGGCTTAGGTCCACGATCGACCGGGCCGCCCATTCGGCGCGGGCGGCATCGCGCGCCTCGATCGCCGAAACCAGTACGTGGTGGATCTCCATGGATCGGCGCGCAAAGACATCCTCGGTCAGCATGAAGCGGTGTTGCCACATCGCCAGGTTTCCAACGTGCGTGAAAACCTCATACGTCTTTGGCGTCGTTCCCCATTTCCCGATATAGCGACCCATTTCGAAGGAAAACGACACGCGCTCCCGCATCGAGACGCCCGGCCGGGCCAGCCGATCCCCTCGAGCCAAAAAATCTCTGAGTTTAGGCGTTTTTTCGGTTGGCATCGTCTGCGCAGCTAATCTTGCGACGACCCCATAGAGAGCCTCGAGCATGTCGAAGATCTCAGTGGTCGTCTCTTCGGATAGCTCGACGATCTGGGCGCCGCGCCAGGGGTGCATCTGCACAAACCCGGCCTTTGCGATGTGGCGCAGCGCCTCCCGAACAGGGGAACGCGAAACATCGAAACGCTCTGCAATATCCTGCTCGCGCAGCCACGCGCCTGGCGGATGCTTGAGTTCGATTATTTCGCGAATCAACTGATGAGAGATTTCGACATCGAGCGGCAGGTTGTCTCCCTTATGCTCGAGGCGAGGATTCTGTCGCGCCGCTGACCGGGGTCCCTTTGCCATTTTCTTCCCGATCCTTTGCTCTGCAGTATTGTCGACAATATTAGCTCCTCTTGGCCAATTTGAATAGGCCGGCGGCCGGAAGGTTATTGGCGGAGCGGCCGGGCCCAGACAATTCCCTACGGCCAGCGAGGCAGCATGGAAGTCTGAAGCGATGCAGTCGTGAATGCCGACCGACGCCAGTTCGCCTCAGCGCAAATGAAACCGTCTGGCCGGATTGGTGGGTGACCGCCTGGCGGTGCTGCCAGCCTCGAGCGAACGAGTCTCCGGCTAGCCAAGGCGGACCGATGGTCTGCGTCGGACTAGGCGAGGTGCTGTCAGTCTAATGCGAAACAGCCTACATCGTCGCGCCATTTTCTGGCCCAACAGAAATGACCGCAACTAACCTGACAGTCCTCACCGACGCGGCGCGCGCCGTGAATGCGGTCGGCGACCATGCAAAGCGCGAAGACGAAACCGCGGTGATCACGAAACGCCTCTTGCGTCCTCTCCGAAGGGAACGCGGAAAGTCTTAAGAGATCCTGGCCTCAGGGCGCTGCGCAGCTGAAGTTCGCAGCTTCGTCGGTCGAGCCGCTACCCGAATATTTCGCGACATTGGGATAGGCGCACAGCGGCCGCGTGCGGATCGTCCCTCCGGGCAGATTGCCGCTCGCCGTCACCATCTCCGGCGCCTTGCCTTGCTCCACCCATTGCTCCAGTGAGCCAAGGAAGTCGGCCGAACTCGGCCCTTCGCCGCCCCGGCAATGGTCCATGCCCGGCATCAGGAGCATGCGCACATTCGCCGCCGTCCCCGTCGCATCCTTCGCCTCGAGGCTCCTGTAATAGTTGACCGTGCTCCCAGACGGGATCAGTCCATCGGTCAGCCCATGATAGAGGATCAGCTTGCCGCCGCGCGCCTGGAAGGCTGCGATGTCGGAGCTGGATGCGTCCATCTCCCCTGCGTCCACTTTCTTGGCCAGCGCCATGTCTGCTGCAAGATCGAACTTCGCCGCGGTCCATTTGGGATCGCCGTGCACCACGTCGCGGAAATAGCTCTCGCCGATGTTGAATGCTGCGCCCAGCGCGCCCCAGGCGGTTTCGCTGCCGGGGTTGGAGCCCGGAAAATTCATCGACGGATCGGCGGGATTGACCACGCCGGCGTAAAGCCGCCGCGCCGCCTCGACCTCGGACTTGGTCAGACAGTCCTTGCCATCGGCCGATTTGCACTGCGTCACTGCCGGATCGAAGCTGCACTTGCCCGGCTCGTTGACGATCCGATCGGCAATGCCATCGGCCGCATCGCACGCCTTGATCGCGGCTTCCTTCAGCACGGGGAGCTTCGCCGGCGGCAGGCCCTTCGTCTTGTCCGTCATCGCCTGCTGCAACAGCATGCTCCAGGACTGCAGACCCGGCCAGGCATAAGCGGGCGCGCCCGCGACAATGCCATCATAATCCTCCGGGAAGCGCTGCGCCTCCTTAAGCCCCTGCCGTCCGCCCGTCGAGCACGAGCTCCAATAGGAAAGCTTCGGCGCGGCGGTGTAGTAGGCGCCAACCAGCGCCTTGGCCGTCACCGTCATCTCATGCACGGCGCGCCAGGCATTGTCCGTCACCTTTTCCGGATGGCCAAGCGCGAAGCTGTAGTCGGCCGCTCCGCCCTGGTGGCCCGTGTCGGTCGCCGCCACCGCATAGCCGCGCCGCAGGCCGTCGGCCAGGGCCGCATAGCCGATCGATCCGCTCGCCCCGCCATTGCCCGTGCCGAGGAATTTTCCGTTCCACTCCTGCGCCGGCATCCACACTTCGATGCGGATGTCCGAATCCGCGCTGGGCTTGAGGCCCGCCGCCACGTGGCAGAAGGCGGGAAGCTTGGAGATGTCCAACTGCGGCGGGCCCGCCGGCTGCGCTCCTGCTGGCGGCGCGGGCAGGGCGCCCACACCTGCGCCGGCCGCCACTGCCGTGATGATCGCCACATTGGGCAACGACAGCTTGGCCAAGTCCTCGCACGATCCGCCCGAGGTCGGCATGGCCGCAGTCTCTATCCCCGGCGCTTCGCTCTGCGGCGCGCAAGCCGCTAGGCCCGCCAGTATCAGCCCACTCAAAGCGCCAACTCTCATGTGCGTGTCCCCAGTTACTTTGTGGCAGCCTAGCTTAGGTGACGTGATCAGCTTTCTTCGAGCGATTTTTCGGCGTTCCTGAGAAGCAACTCAAGATCGCGTTTGAACCCCGTATTGAGGCCCTTGAGCAGCTGCTTTTCGTTCTTGAGCGCGTAGGGACGGATTTCTTCCAGAATCGCCTGGCCCTGCGGGCTCAGTGAGATCATCGACAGGCGCGAATCCTTTGGATCCGTGCTGCGCACCACCAAGCCGCGCCCCATCAGCTGGCGGATCGAGCGGCTGATCCACGCCTTGTCGACGTGGGTGCGCCGGCCAACCTCGCTGACCGCCACGCTCTCCTCACCGTCGAGAATGTTGAGGATGCGCAGATCCGTATTGCGCAGGCCCCAGCGCGCCTCGATTTTCCGAGTGGCGAGCCGCTGGAGGATTTCCGAAATCCGCACGATCCTGACGGCGACATGATCCTCGAAGGAGGGCGCCTTTGCAGCCTGCCTGACCGCTTTTCGGCGCGCCTTGGCGTCGGCCATATATGGTCCAGTTCCGTCGGTTCAACGAATCCAATCGCCTGAATACCCGTCTGGGCGCCAGGACGACAACCGCTGCGCGTTTTGGAGAAGCTGTCTCAGCCGGCGCCGGGATCGAGAGGTTGCGGCCAGCAGGCTCTATTGAGACGCCGCCGCTTCCTTGGCTTCGGAGATCCGGGCGCCCGACAGTATATTCCGCATGCCGTAATTACCCTCATGGCAGGCGTATTCGTAGATGCCTTCCTTGCGCGACCGCATCTGGATCTCGCCGCCCCAGACTTGGGTGTAGTACGCCGGGTCGTCGACCTGGAATTCGTAGAAGATCTCGCTATCGGAGACCCGCGTGAACCGCTCGGTCACTTTGCCTTTGTCGGAGAGGTAGATGGGCCCCGCGGCCGCCTGCTGAGGATTGAGATTGCGCGTCTCCACCACCAGTGTATCGCCCTCCCACCAGCCGATGGAATCGCCGATCCAGGGCTTGATGGCGTCGGGCTTGTGCTTGGCGCGGAGCGGGATGATGCGCGCGTCGTGGATCATCTCGACCATGATCATCACATGATCCGGCGTCTGCACGATCTGGTAGTTGGCGTTGTAGACCGGGTTCAGCATCACCGGCCCGGAGAGCACAAGACAGCGCTCGGAATTCGGCATCTGCTCCGGGTCGGTCATGACGCCGCCGTTGAACATGTAGTTGCGCGGCCGCTTGATCTGCGCCTGATAGTCCGAGACGCGCTTGCGTCCTTCCTCCGACAGGGGCGCCTGGCCATTGGCCGGCGTCGTGATCCAGGACGAGCGCAACTCGCCCTTGATCCGGGCCAGCGACGTCCCGGGCTCGAGCCAGAAACTGTTGTAGCCCTGGTTCTCGAGGCGAGCGCCCGCGCCGCCTTCCGGAGGCTTCGACGTGTCGATCGTCTCGGCCTCCTGGCGAGCGGCGGCGGCGTTCCAGAAACTGCCTTTGACGATCTTGTCCGCC
>Ga0210377_10003523_pt1 | contig 13455 bp, 17 predicted proteins | sample PLM4_65_b1redo_FD_155480 | JGI IMG/M metagenome (GOLD analysis project Ga0210377, IMG submission 155480) | Groundwater sediment microbial communities from an aquifer in East River, Colorado, USA - PLM4_65_b1 redo | ecosystem: Environmental > Terrestrial > Soil > Riparian zone | place: USA: East...
TCATCTTATTTGGATGTGACCAAGCCATTTCCATTTGATGATGATACATTTCGGTATGTCTTTTGTGAGCATTTGATTGAACATCTTTCTTACCAAGAAGGATTGTTTATGTTGCGTGAGTGCCGGCGTGTGTTGCGAAGTGGTGGCATTCTTAGAGTGGCAACTCCGGATTTGGCTCAGTTGCTTGGTTTATTTAACAATAAGCTATCACAAATTCAGCGGCGCTATATCAAATATCTAACTGATAACTATGCCCCCGACACTAACTATCGACCTTGCCATGTGATCAATATCGCATTTCGTACCTGGGGACATCAATTCATATATGATGAAGTTACACTAGGTGACGCTTTGATAAAAGCTGGTTTCACTAAGGCCTTGGTGTATGATGTTGGAGATTCTGATGATAGCAATTTGGTTGGGATAGAAATGCATGGCAAGACTATAAGAGATGAAGAATTAAACATGTTTGAAACGATGGTGTTTGAGGCATCGTAAATGAGTGATGAATGCCATATCTATTAGTCTGTCCCAACGACAATTGGAGACTGCTCGCCCAGAGGATTTGTTGCGACTGGCCAAATACTTAAGGTTAAAAAGTTTCTATCATCTACCTCACCAAGGACTTGCATTCGTGGTATCGATGGTTTTAGCGGATAGGTATTTGGACTCTTTATAGAATTCTTTCCAGCTCTGGATACATCAACCTTAATCGATTTGGACTACCAACTATCTCTGTAGTTGTAATCCTACATATCCGAGTACAAGAAGATGAGTATACCATCGATGGGTCATTGGAATATTTGCTTCCCTGTAACCAAATCGGCAAACGCTCACGCGCCTTGTCTAAAGATGTTGGTAAAAATCCATCTTTTATAACTACAATTAGCTCTGAGTCTAGGTAGTTTATGAATGCCGCTTTTACGTGACCGGCCAATAGTAGAACCTTTACCATATCGCTATAGCTTAAAGTTCTTCGGTCAATCTCATCATCTAAGTCCATACAATTTCATTGTGGAGCCGGCGAGAATCGAACTCGCGAATCAACGTTGCGAACGTTGCATGATCCCTCTTCATCACGGTCCCATCCACTCCATCATGGTAGCTTACAAGCCTCCATGAACTTGTGAGTCATAGCATTATCTAACACTCCAAACTTCCCAAAGTATATCAAATGTCCAATTTCATGTGTCAAGGCTGAGGTCTGCAACGTTAGCGTATCCATCTTGTAGATAATCATCTGGCCATCAAACGCTGAGAACTTAATGGCGAATGTGATTCCGGCAACTCTTTGCCCAGTACATGGATTAACCCCAACGTTATCCTCAAAAACTATCATGTAGTTCTTGTTCATAATCGCATCAACCCCGGCATCCCAGGAAATTGCGGCTTTCCATAAATCCTTAGCCTTTTGAATTTCGGCATCTACTTCTTCTTTGGTAATCTTAGTTCGTGAATTATTTCTAACTCCCCAACCACAATCTGTGATGAAGTCACAAGAATCAATTGTCTTCTTGCGCATAATCAGGATAATCGCATAAATGGCAGCGAATGCTACGCAGACAGTTGTCATTAATGCCTTCGCTTGGAACTGCGCGTCTGACATCCAGGTAGCTACGTCAGCTACAATGGCGATGACAGCCAACATTCCAAAAGTCACAAAATCCAATAGTGTAAAAACCTGGGGCTTATTCATACTTCCTCCAGGAATATGCTGAACTATTGCTTGTGGTTTTCCGCTACTAATTTTGCCGAATCACGTATATGGCAATGCTAGCAATACCGATTCAACCAGATATTTCAAGACTCTTCCAAGAATTTGACCTAGATATGGAAAGAGACCCCTCGAATCATATAACCCTATTCTATTTCGGTGATGACTTACCAATATCTAGAATATTGAAAATTATTCCAATCATCTTCAATATTACCGAAGACTTAAGGCCGTTCTTAGCATCTGCCTCTGAATATTCATTCTTCGAATCTGATGATGTGTACCCTATTATATGCCCAGTAAAATCCAAAGAGCTTATGAGCCTTAGAAATAAAATACGTCATGCGTTGGATGATGATAAAATAAAGTACGACAAAAAATTTCCAGAGTATAAACCACATATTACATTAGGATTCTCAAAAGATAAGCCGCCGAAGAATACCAAATTCCCAAAGGTTGAATTTACTATCTCTCAGTTATCTTTGTATTGTGGAGATACAACGGATACAAAGTTATTTATCAACTTCCCATTTACAATAAATAAAGCTTCACAACTTGATGCGTTATCAAATAGATTCCTTAAGGAAGCTACTAGATATTGATTATTGCTTTACCAATCGGCAGTCAACTTGAGGGATCACGTTACCATGGCTATCGCACCAATATTGCCTACATAGTACGCGGTCACGCGATTGGCCACAGCAACCAGTACTGCTGAATACATGAGATTCACGCACCTGATTGTACCAATGATTCTCGGCTGGATACGCAGGATCGAATCGTGCTGGATAATAAGGCGCACGGCCATATCCATCGCAGGTCGGGATTCCACAGCCGCAATTGACCACCGGAGATGAACAGCCACAATCGCTAGTCTGGCACGTGCGGTTGAGATCAGTTTCATAAATTCCAAGCTGACCCCAGTAGATGTCTTTCAGCGCGAAGGCTTTCCCAGTTGGTCCGAAGCAGTTCATCTCCACGTAGACCATGCTTTCACGAACGAAAATCACCACATCCATCTCGGTTCGGTTGGCAGTTTCCCTGAAGTCCCTCATGACCAGAACCCGCTGACGCATTGCTCGGACGCTCTGCGGGTAGCTCGGGTCTGCCGCAATCCGCACATCCAGTTCCTGTCCGGTGATCGTCTCGTCAATGTGTAGCTGAATTTGTAGACGATTCTGCACACTTGATGATAGGTCGTTGTTGACCATGACTATTGCGCCGGGTAATGCGATGGATCCCATACCCCTATGCCATGGTAATAGTTAGACAGTAAGATATGAGCAAATTTGCGAAAATTGCCAGACTTGCCAAGGTGTATCACAGGTGTGCTTCATTATATTCTTTTGCAGATCTGCGCCAAAATATGGCTTTGAGAATTTTCCATAGCTTGCTGCCTACGTTTCTCTCGCAGACAGAGCCAGAATACACCGCATTAGAGACCCAGGGCAGAATGGCGTTTGATCTAGTTCCAGGCGCAAAAGAGCTGCTAAAATATGGAACTGAGGCAGTCGTTCTTGAGATGGAAGCTTATAAGTCTGATTTAGCTGCATCGGCAAAAGACGCATTGGACATTGGGGATTATAAAAAAGCCCTTGAGATCGCAAACCAATGGACCTCTAAAGGAAAGATTAAGGTTTGGGACCAGGTCACACTGAGGCTCTCACAACTAGAAGAACATATCAGAAAAGTAGAAAAGCAAGGTGTTGGCTCTATAAATGATGCGAAATATCTAGCATCAATTTTAAACATCGTTGATAGCCTCACTCATTACACCGGCCCTTTTACTGAACGGTTAGTTGAACGCGAGAATATACCAAATACCAATAGTTCGCAGAGAGTAAATGAACTAATTACAATGCGTGATATTGCAGAGCTTTCTCCTGAACATACCATTGCTTTGATGAGACGATACTTGCCAGACATGCCAAAGGAATATCGAGAAGCTTACAAGGAATATGTTAGACTGCATCCGGCCAGCGAATATAGTGTGGCGGTAGAGGCCCTCAAGAAACAACAAGAACACAAGCGCCAAGGCGATAACTTGATGGCTATCAGAAAGAGTACCGAAGGACTTGACGCTCCAGGCTCATCATTGCAGATCTTACCATCAGTCTCCGCCATCCCACGCAAGAGTCCGCCACCACCTCCGCGTCCCAAGGCTCCTCGAAACGAAAGTGCCGAACGACCGGCCGCTGAGCTGTGATAATTAGAACTAAGCATACTTGACAGATGAAAATCATACTGATACAATCGTTCTCATGATCGCCACAGAGACAGGACCTTTGTTCAAGGGAGAAATCAAAACTGACTGTGGCGGCAAGATCTTCTTTGGCCGTATGTGGGCTGATGAAGAGACCGGTGAGTTCGTTCGCGAATGTGGCGACAGAGACATAAGCATCATCTTCAGCGTTATGGAGAGTTCGCACGGAAACATCGGGGACATCAAGGAGATGTGGTATCCTGTAAGCTCAACTACCGAGCAATCAGAAAAGTTTACCCAATTCACTCGCACTGTAGTTGCCGAACTAAAGGCCGGTAAGAACATCTTCGTCCATTGCTTGTTTGGCTGGAGCCGAACTTCACACGCACTTGTGGCGCTTATGATCGAACTTGGCATAAACAAAGAACAAGCCGAAGCTACAGTCAGGGAAGCTTATCCTGTCTCAACCACATTGAACATCAAGATGGATAGTGCCAATGCATTGACTGGCCACAAAACTCCGCCGCCATCTCCTCCACGAAAAAGATCGGCTGCCTAATTGCACAGCTCAATTACCACTGCCTTAATATGATTGCAGCCACACTGCAACGCCTGGAAGGCAAATAGCATTGACATGAGCTGAGCAAACTGATATCGTCAGCCAATATTTCATTCTGTCGCTAAGACCATGTGCTAAGGAGACTTCTGTGTTGGGCAAATTCACTAGTCTTTTCTACAAACCAGACGGCGAACCAGAGACACCCGAACAGCCAAAGGAAGCCACGAAGGCCACAGCCACAGCAAAACCAACAGCCGTAGTTGCGGCAGCCCCAGCGACGCCAGCGCGGGCGGCCCCAGCGGTGCGGGCGGCCCCACCAATAGCGATCCCCGGCCAGATTGATCCTGACATGGCCAAGATCCTCGAAGACGCAATCCTAGAGGCCAATATCCCGGGTTTCGACTACATCGAATTCCGCGATGTCCTAGCCAACATGGCCAACATCGGGCTTCCGGAGCCGAAGCTATTCCAGGCCGCTTTCGCCTCGGCCCAGATCGCCAAGATCACCAAGGCCCAACTACTGGAGGCCGTTGACTTCTACCTCAAAGTCATAGCCACGAAGAGTCAGGAATTCCACGACTACGTGGCCGGCCTAGCTGCCACAGACGTCAGCGGCAAAGATCAGACCATTGCCGACCTCAACAAGTTGAACGAGCAAGACGCCTCCCAAATACAGCAATTGACGGCCGCAATTGGTGAGCGTAGAAGGCAACAAGACGTACTCCGAATGGAGAAGGCTCAAGCCGACCTCGACATCAAGAACAAGACAGCGGCCTTCGAAGCTACTCAAGCAGCCATTGTTGAAAGACTCAATTCCGATCGCAACAAGATCAATACCTACATACAGTAAAACCAAATGGACACATCGAAAATCAAGAGTTTCTGGGAGAAGCCCGAAGGTACCGGCGGGATGGTTCTCATCGGTACGGCCGCTATAGTTGGTGGAATGGCAATTCTCAGCCATTTGGATCAGCTCATCAAACTTGCTGAGAACACCCTATACTTTGGCTTCCTGCTCGGGACAATCGGCGGGATTGTAGCCTTGCTGATGAATGATCGGTTTCGATTTCTGTGTGGCACGGCATTTCAGTCATTGGCGCGGTTTGCCACCAGCATATTCATTGCCATCGACGCCATTGGAATCCTCAAGAACTATCTTGTCCAGATGGTCAAGAAGATGAAGAAGATTGGTGGCTACGTTACCAGACTTGCTGGCCAAGTAGGCAAGGTCGAGCGCGATATCAATGCGCGCAAGGAAAAGGTGGAGGAGTACTTGCGAACCGCAGCGGCGGCCGAAAAGCGCAAGGACATGTCAACGGCAGCTCTGCAGGGAACGTTTGCCGCTCGCGAAGTGGAGTTCATCAAACGGCGTCAGGTCAGCCTCAACAAGATGAAGCAGACTTTGGAAATTCTCGAAGAAATGGAGAAGCGCCTCAACATCCTGTACCAAGATACAGATAACCAAGTGACAATGTTGGTTGATGAGTACCAAGCCGTCAAGGAGTCCTACAGCGCCATGAAGGGTGCGTCAGAACTCATCAATGGTGACGATGCAAAGGCACTATTCGATCAGACATGCCAGTACGTTACCGATCAGGTTGGAATGAAGCTTGGTGAAATGGACCGGTTCATGAAGCAAGCCGAGGGCTCGCTGAAAACCATGGATCTCAAAAGCGACGTTCTCAACGATCAAGGTTTGGAGTTGTTGGCAAGTTGGAAGAAGGACGGCGTTTTGAGCTACGAAGCGGGTGAGCTACAAGCTGGCCGCGTGCGTATCGCTACCGAAGCAGCAACAGCGCCATCCGTCGCCGAACTCGAAGCGGACGAGATGGCCCAGAATGCAGCTCGCGCTGCCGGCGACCGCCCGAGCTCCTTCTCCAAGATCTTCAATAAGCAGTAACCATTCTACGAATACCCAATACAACAACCACAGACACAATAGGACTATCAAATGGGAATCCAACCAGCAGGCAAAGTAGTGATTTTGGTAGCTGTCGTCGGCTCTCTTCTCGCCGTCTTTCACTATCGCGACAAAATCCTCCCCAAGGGGCAACAGGCCGGAGATGTCACGGGCCTCATGGCAAAGGGCTCCGACTCGGGCGAACTCTCCGACGGCAACGCGGCTGCGCCTGCCAATAAGTGCCTCGAAGTAGGTGTGGTGACCTGGGGCGGCTACGTCGGCGGCCAATATTGGAACCAAGGCTTCAAGGACAATGCGAATTCGCGCTACCGCAAGGACGGCATTTGCGTGAATTTCACTGTCATGGATGACTTCGCTGCGTCACGCGCCGCATTTCGTGGCGGCAAGATGGACGCCATGTGGTCTACCATCGATTCGTTCCCCACGGAGTCTGGCGGCATCGAGGGCGGCGTGAAGTTCATCTTCCAGGCTGATTGGTCCCGCGGCGGCGATGCCATCGTTGTTCGCGCTGGAATCAAGTCTGTCGCGGATCTGGCAGGTAAGAAGATTGCTGTTGCCGAGGCTACGCCAAGCCATACCTTCCTTCTGTGGATGTTGGATATGGGCGGGCTCAGCATGATGGACGTCAACATCATCAAGCAGAACAGTGCGATCGATGCAGCCACCGCCTTCAAGTCGAACAACGTCGATGCGGCCGTTGTATGGTCGCCGGACGATGACGGCTGCGTGAATGCGGTCAAGGGAGCTTCGGTGCTCATCAGTACCAAGAAGGCCACCCACATCATCGCCGATGGCTTCTTCGTCAAGGAGAAGACCTATCAAGCACGCAAGGGCGAATTCGCCAAGTTGGTGCGCGGTTGGTTGCAGGGCGCGAAAGAGATCAACGACAGTCCAGCCGCCAAGGCTCAGGCTGCGCAGATCCTGCAACAGAACCTCACGGGTGTGGATCCGGAGTTTGCGATGCGCGCCATCAACAACACTCGTCTGGCCACCTACGGGGACAACCTGGAGTTCTTCGGTCTAGTCCCCGCATACACTGGGGTAACCGGCAAGCAGCTCTACGAGAAGATGACGACCGTTTACGGCAAGCTCAATCTCGCGCCGACTCCGCTGCCTTGGGACAAGATCGTCGATCTGGAATTCATCAAGGGACTCGGCCTAGATGCAACGCAAGGTGGTGTTGCGGAACAGAAGGCGACCTTCACTGCCCCCTCGGCAGCCGTGGCGCAGTCCAAGGCAATTGCCAGCAAGCCTGTCAAAGTCTCCTTTGCAAGCGGCAGCTCGGTGTTGGACGAAAACGCCAAGGGCATTATCGACATGCTCTTCATCGATGCGGCCAAGGCCTTCCCCAGCCAGCACATTCGCATCATTGGCAACACGGACAACACCGGCAATGCTGCCACCAACACGCGCATCAGCAAGGAGCGCGCACGAGCTGTGGTGGAGTACTTGGTCACTCAGCACGGCTTCGACCGAAATCGATTCTCCCCACTGAATGGCGATGGTGTTGGCCCCAGCAACCCACTTTGCTCTGACGATACCCCGGCGTGCTTGGCCAAGAACCGAAGGACCGACTTCCAAATCCTAGAGAACTAACCACATGTCATCCCTCTTTGAGATACGAGGGACGCCAAGTCCGAGGATGTCAACAGCCTTACAAGTTGCTGGCATCCTTGCTTTGCTGTCTCTTTGGGCTGGTGTCTGCGCAACTGGTTGGATCGGTCCGCGCATCCTACCGTCACCTTTGGCGGTGCTTCGAACATTTCCGGCCTTGCACTTCCAAGATGCAATGGTTCGGAACCTTCTGTACTCGTGCTTCCTCAACTTTGCCGGCTATGCAGAGGCCGTTGCCGTGTGCTTGCCGCTCGGATTCCTGATTGGGATGTTCCCGATCTTTAATGGAATGTTCAGCAAGCCGGTTGACTCGATTCGATACCTTCCACTGACGGCCTTAACGGGGCTCTTCATGGAGTGGTTTGGAATCGAAAACACGATGAAGATCCAATTCCTAGCCTTTGGGATCAGCGTCTATCTGCTTCCGGTGGTGGTTCAGCGAGTTCGAGAAGTTCCAGTGTTGTATCAACAGACAGCATTCACATTAGGCGCGTCCAAGTGGCAGATGTTCCGCACCGTCTTCTTTCCACATGTCCGCAGTCGAATAGTGCTGGACATTCAGGTACTAGTTGCGATAAGCTGGACCTACATCATCGTTGCGGAGATGATGAACAACACAGGTGGTATTGGCGGTTTGCTCTATGGCTCAGCGCGAGCGGGGCGTACCGACAAGACATTCGCACTTCTAGCGGTCATCATCTTGGTAGGCTACGTCCAAGACAAGATATTCCTTGGGCTGGATATGCTCCTAAACCCACACAAGTATTCGTGAGGCTATATGGCAGCTCAATCTGTACAAATGGTGAATACAGAGCTTCCAGATATCCTGGAGCTTCGCGAAGTACGACAGGTCTACAAGGACCCGAACGGCAAGGAGCACGTTGTCATCGAAGGCCTGAATCTTCTCATCGAGGATTTACCAGGAAAAGGTGAGTTTGTTGTCATTCTCGGGTCTTCTGGTTGCGGGAAGAGCCACATCCTTCGCTACCTCAGTGGGCTGCAAACTCCCACGTCTGGCGATGTTCTGATCGACGGCCGGCCTCGACTCTCGACAGACTACGTTGGTATGGTTTTTCAGGCCTATTCATCTCTGGAGCACTACACCGTCTTAGAGAACGTTGCCCTCGGTCTGAAGTATCGCGGCGTGGCCAAGAAGGATCGCGAAACAAAGGCCATGGCGATGATCGAGAAGGTTGGGTTAAAGGGGCACGAGCACAAGTTCGCCAAGGCCCCCACGCTCTCTGGCGGTCAGTTGCAGCGCGTGGCAATTGCACGCAGCTTGGCGTACGACAGCAAGATCCTGTTGATGGACGAACCATTCGGGGCTCTCGACATCGAGACTCGTGGCAAGATGCAAGACTTGCTCGCCGAGATTTGGACTAGCATCGAACCTACCATCATCATGGTTACTCATGCTATTGATGAGGCAGTGTATCTAGGAGATCGTATCTACGTCATGGGAGGCAGTCCCAGTAACATCATCAAGGAATTCGTATCGCCATTACCACTAGTTCGCAATCGACAGATGAAGAGAGAATCTGCATTCATTCATATGGTGCAGGAAATCGAAGACTTCATGATGTCACTGTGAGGAGATGTGAATCCATTTGAACTGCTGCCTCCGCCATTCGTGCGGATGCTAATGATGCGACTCATCCACGACATACAAGAAGAGGCCGGGTTAGATGACGGCCCATGTCAATGCCCAGATTGCAGCGCCGCAAGGCGTGCGCAACAGGATGACCCAGAACCAACTCAGACACTAACCACGTCAGAACCGACAATCCAGAAAGAGAATGATAACACCATGGCATCGCCGAATCAGACCGCCGCACAAGCCGCACAAGCAGAGCAAGAAGAAGCCGCCAAGCTTCGAGATCTTTCAATTGTGCGACACGGAACCAAACTCGTAGTCCCAGAGGGTATTGGTTTGGATACGGCTATCAAGGCCCTGTCCCTCAAGCAGCGGGAAGAAGAACAGATGGTTGGCATCAATATCACGCTGCCAATCGAAGTGGCTGAGGGTATGGTGGGCTTCCTTCGCGTTCTAGAGCGCGAATACGGGTTCGTTACCAATACCGGAACGCAATCGTTCTTTGGCAACCGCCCTCCAGAGTACCTTGGCATCGAGACCACGCCTGGAAATCGCGAATCAATTCCGGTTGGGCGTCTCATGATTCCAGGTATTTCTGGGTATCTAACTCCAACATTCAACGTGCAGCAAAACCGCGTTGTGTTCAAAGTGGACGGTGAGGTCAAGGGCAAGGATCGCCACGTTGTGGACAAGATCATGACTATGGTGGAAGCGGAGTGTAAGAAAAACTCCATCTACAAAGGCCGCGCCATCATGACCTCTTTCCCAGAGGTGGAAGATTGTTCCTCTTTGGAAGACACCTTCCCAACTTTCGCCAAACTCAATCCCATCAGCCCCAACGAAGTGATCTTCTCCAAGGAAACGGAAGATCAAGTTACCGTTTCGCTCTTCGTGCCCATCCTGCAAACGGAAGCTTGCCGCACCCACAACATCCCGCTCAAGCGTGGTATCTTGCTCGAAGGCCCGTATGGCACCGGCAAAACCCTCACAGCGGCAGCCACAGCCACTCTCTGTGCGGCCAACGGATGGACCTTCATCTATCTGAAGGACGTCAAGCGCCTTGCGTATGCTTACGCATTCGCCTCGCAATACCAGCCGGCAGTGATCTTCGCCGAAGACATTGACCAAATCATCAACGGTGAAGATAGCGAGCAAGATATCAACGACATCCAAAATGCCATGGACGGAATTGATTCCAAGGGCATCGAGGTCATCACGGTTCTCACTACAAACTTCCTCGAAAAAATCACGCGAGCAATGCTTCGTCCAGGTCGTCTTGACACCGTTGTCAGCGTTCGCGCACCCGACCGGGAAGCTGCCATTCGACTCGTGCGCATGTACGCCAGAGAATTGTTGGACCCGAATTGCGATCTTGAGGGTTCCAATGTTGGCGAGGTTCTGGCGGGCGAGATCCCTGCCATCATCCGCGAAGTGGTGGAGCGCTCCAAGCTTGCAGCGTTGCGGCGCAATAGTGGTGTGCTGACATTGACTCCCGACGATATCGAGGTGACCGCCAAGAGCATGAAGGCGCACATGAGCCTTCTCAAGACGGACGAGCCTGACGATCGTTCTGAGCGCGAAAAGGCCGCTCAAATCCTCGCCGATGGCCACGTGAAGGCCGCCTCCCTAACAGTTCATTCCTCTACGTTCGAGGCAGAAGAGGCACGCAAAAACAGAGGCAACACGGCACTGCCATCGATTGGATCCCGCGCCTCTCTCACGACCGACTAAGTGAGAACGAGATGGGGCTCGATATTACAACCAAGCTCGTCATTGGCTTTCCCTTCAAACCGGGAGAGGTGATGAGAGAGGTGCCGCAAGGGTGGAAGAAGTGTCCACAGCAGCACGTTATCGAGCCCCACTCGTCAGCTTTGTTCTGCGGAATTTGCGGAAGCCGTCTTCAAACAACCATGATCAGGGCTTTCTCTGATGAGTTCACGAAGTACGCCGCATCAGTTCGCTACGACGCAGAATCGTTGTTCAATCGATGGATCAGTTGCCCCAATGATAGGGATTGCCAACTGCATCGAGTGGATCCTTTGCAGTACAGCGAGGCAGATGCGAACGTCTCCATCTTTGCACTCGGCTTCAAACTGATCGGGTTCAATTGTTCGAGGCCACGCGACATGGCCTTGCCAGCAGGCGTCAGTCTTGAGAAGATCCAAGACACTAGAGAATTGCTAGAGGCGGTAATGGGTGGACTCGGAATCGACAAGCCTATCAAACTCTACTTGTGCGCACAGATATCATATTAACATGAAAACTCAAATCTTCTTGGCAACAACATTCATTTCATGCGCCGCAGCTGCAGCCGACCCCCAGTCAGCAGAGACGCCAATCCCGAGCTACTTCCGCTTCGATCAGGACTACATGTTCGGCACGCAACTCTGGGCGGGCGCAACCTACCCTCTCACGAAAGCGTTAGGCCTGTCCGCTGACATCTACGTTCCCGAGAACTATCCAGGCGTGAGCGTTGATTCAACCGGCGCTCCCAAGCTCGTCAATTCCTGGTGGGGCGAGTTCGACATTGGACCCGCACTCACTCTTGGCCCGCTCACGGTAACCCCAATGGCGGGCATTGCTTTTGATTGGGCAGCAAAGCGTGCAGTTGCCATCAACGCTCCGCAGCTCTACACCATCATCAACCTCGACAAGATCTACTTCGAATCCTGGGTCTGGACGGTTCTGTATTCACCATTTCATCATCCAATTTACAGCAACTACATCCACACGCGCAATTGGGTACTGTACAAGGCTACAAAGTTCCTTGGGGTGGGTCCGCAGATGGAGTTCATGTACAACCTCAATACTCAAGGCTACGGCGTGAAGGGAACCACAGCGGCACCTCTCGGCGGCCACGTTGAGCTGGCCTTTGGGGCCGGCAATTCACTTGGCCTATTCCTCGGCTATGAGATGAGTCGTCGAGTGCGCGCAATGAACGAGGGTGCAGCCGAGGGCCGTTTAACCTTCGTGCATAACTTCTGATGGCTAATATCGCTTGCAGCAAGTGTGGCCTGACCAACCAAGACCACTACAAGAGGTGCTTTGGTTGTGGAGAGCCGCTAGCCTCTCACCGCAAGCCGCTGGTAGAGAGTGCCACTGCACAGGGCCGCTACTGCTACGTCACCACGTATCGAGATGGGGGCTCTCCGATTCAGGCGCAATTGCTCTTCCATGATCCAGAGGATGCGAAGGAGTGCGCGCGAATACTCAGTGACGCAAAGAAACCGAGCAAACCATGAAAGTGCTTTTTGAACAAGCTGGACAGCGCCTTAGCAGATTACCTGACTACATGGAGAATGAGATTGCTCTTGCCCTGGTGGCTGGTGATAGTTTGTCCATTGGATTGGTCAGATACAAGATTGAATGGCGTAGAATAAATCCAGGATATGGATCTTCTTCTCCATCAATTCTTTTCTCCGTGATCGAATTAGGATCGGATTGATGGGTTCGCGCAAGATTCATATTATGCGCGCTGGACACAAGGTTACTTTGTGCGGAAGATGGCCCTCTGACAAATGCCAAACTGTTGAATTGCACCAAGTATCAGATTGGGCTGAAACACATTACTGCAACAGCTGTACATCCGCATCTTTGCGCACGACAGACCTGGAGTCCATCAATACGGCGCGCAGACAGTTGCGTGTTTCCGAACAACGCTGTCTGGCTGGGACCCCTCGCGCCACACCTTCGTGGGTCTCAATCTCGGGATGGCCAAACTCAACATTGAAGTAACGCTGTAATTCAACCGGCTGAACAAACGATGTTAGGAATGAAAAAGTTCCTTGACATCGTTTTGCGTTTGATGCACCCTACAATTCCCGAGCACGAGCCCGATCTGTTGACTGGC
>Ga0210377_10003524_pt1 | contig 13454 bp, 12 predicted proteins | sample PLM4_65_b1redo_FD_155480 | JGI IMG/M metagenome (GOLD analysis project Ga0210377, IMG submission 155480) | Groundwater sediment microbial communities from an aquifer in East River, Colorado, USA - PLM4_65_b1 redo | ecosystem: Environmental > Terrestrial > Soil > Riparian zone | place: USA: East...
CTGAGAAGACTGTCTACGAGGAGATCTCACAGGGTGCAGAGAATCTCGAGCTTGGCAAAAGAAAGATCAACGCGCGCGGCTATGTTTCCACCTTCAACTTTGCAGGGTCAGACCAACAAAAGAAAGTGGGCATCCTCTCCGGCGGAGAAAGGAACCGCGTCCACCTGGCGAAGACCCTCACCGAAGGCGCGAACGTTCTGCTGCTCGACGAACCCACCAACGACCTGGACGTCAACACCCTGCGCGCGTTGGAGGAAGCCCTCGAAGAATTTGCCGGTGTGGCGCTGGTCGTCAGCCACGACCGCTGGTTCCTGGACCGCATCTGCACCCACCTGGTCGTCTTCGAAGGTGACTCCATCGCGAAGATGTACGTCGGCAACTGGTCAGACTACGAGACAATGATGCAGGAGAAGTTCGGGAAGGATTTGACTCCGCATAGAGTCAAATACAGAACGTTGAAAAGATAAACCAAAGTGACAGTCACCTTATAATGCCGCATGTTAGTGGCATCGTCTGTGGCACAGGAGATCACTGACTTTCAAGGATTTGCTTCAACGTTTGAAAATCCTTTTCCGTATCCTTCCTGATCGAGCCAGCCATGAGTGGCTCCATCATGCGCATCAAACCGCTGGTTTGCAGGGAAAATTGATATGTGACGCGCGTCCTGCCCTGCTCGGCATGGAAGGCATAATCAACCGTCGCTTGCGAACCCGTGATCGTCTTCGTTGAGAAGCGCTTATTTGGCTCAAAAGCTGTGATTTCCGCTTGAAACTCTGACTTGCTCGGTCCCGTCTGCCGCACCTCCCGAAAGCGCGCGCCCACTCGAATCGGTCCTTCGGTCAATGGCTCGTGTTCAAGCAGGTCGGCTTGCCACGCGTGCAGGTTCCGCACATCGGCAAGATAGGCGAAAACCTTCTCCACGGGCTGGTTGATCAACACGCTAGTTTCATACTGGATCATGGGAACTCCTTGTTTGGTGTAAACGGTAAATTCGATGCACTAATGGTATAATGAATTTGAAAAAATGTCAAGCATGAAAAAGCCTCCTACGCCCAAACGCAAATACGACTCCACTCGCAGGCAAGCGCAGGCGGAGGAAACCCGCCGCCGCATCATGGATGCCGCGCGCACATTGTTCATGGAACGCGGCTACGCAGGCGCGACGATCAACGAGATCGCCAATGGGGGGGGTGTTGCGTTGAAAACGGTCTATGCGGTGTTCGAGAACAAGCGTAACATCCTGATAGAACTGCTGAACAAGTCATCGTCCGATAGAGGCGAAGAACATCTCCCCGTGTTGGAACGTCCCAGCGTAAAAGCCGTGACACAGGAACGCGATCCACGCCGACAAATGAAAATGTTTGCTGAAGTCATCGCAGGGAATCTCGAAGGCGCAGCATTCATCAGTGAGATCATGAATGTCGCCGCCAAGACCGACCCCGATATCCGCGAACTGGTGGACAGGCTGAACAAGCAACGCTGGCAGAACATGGCGTTTGCGGTCAAGCAGTTCACGGCGAATGGACCCTTGCGGGAAAAAGACGCGGCGTCTGCAACCGACACCGTCTGGACGTTGACCAGCCCCGAAGTTTTTTTGTTGTTGACACGCGAACGGGGCTTGTCAAAGAAAGAATATGCGGAATGGCTGGCAGATAAATTAGCCAGAGCGTTAATGCCATAAGTGAAGCATCGCAAAACAGTCCTTGCTTCAAATACCAATTCCTACTTTTTTCGCGCACAGCGCCGCAGGACGTTGCTTAACAGTATCAATCCGACCCAGTGGATGATTGTCGGTTATGGAATTCCTGCCATCGCTGGTTTCTCGACCGCATCTGCACTCACCTCATCGCCTTCGAAGGTGATTCGGTTGCGAAGATGTACGTCGGCAACTGGTCCGATTACGAGACGATGATGCAAGAGAAGTTCGGCAAAGACCTAACTCCACATCGTGTGAAATATAGGATGTTGAAGAGATAAAAAGCCATCCCGTCATTGCGAGCCTGCGATAGCAGGCGAAGCAATCTCCTCCTCGACGGGGGAGATTGCTTCGGGCGAAAAAGCATCGCCCTCGCAATGACGAAGTACTACTAAAAGAGACAGTCACCTTTGCGAAGCACTCCCGAAGCAAAGCGCAGGGAGCTAAGGTGACTGTCTCTTTTTTCGATAACTTTCGTTTCTATTTTGCTGCTAAAACAAATTGGCAACAACGCCTGCAATCAGATTGATAACAAAGGCAACCACCGCCACGATCAGGGCAGTGATCACGGCGTTACCGGTGGAGAATTCAGCCGCTTCCCGGATGCCGATCACGTAGCCGATAAAACTAAGGACCAGGGCTACAAAACCGACAATACCCGTCAGGCATAACAAGGCAGGGGTAATAAAGCCAAGTAACGACAGGAGACCGACCAGGTTGAAGACGTACACGTAGCCGGTAACGCGCAGCATTTCGTTGGTGTCGGTCTTGCCTCCGAAGGCTTTCGCGACCGCTGCCAGCAAAAAGGCAGAGACATACCAGGTGATCAAACCAAATATGATGGCGACCATAGCACGCAACAGTCCACTGACCATCGAGCCGCCAGCTACCATTTGTCCCACAAACCCTCCAACGAGACCGTTCAGCACTGCCACAACGATGACGATCATCATCGCTTCCTGGGTCAAGCTTTCATCATGTGCCACAGCCTTGTAGGTGGGTGGCTTGAGGGAAACAATTCCCATAATTCGTTCGAACATGGCATTTACTCCTTTTTGTGAAAAACAAGATTGGGTTGACGAACGACAGTCAGAGGCGGGTGTGAATGTTTGGTTGTGTGCCTCCTTCCTGCTGAAGTCTGACACCGCTATGTGATAGAACAATCATCTTTGAAAAGAGATACTGCCAATTTCGGTTACCCAATGCATAACCGACCTCTTGCAAAAGTGTTCCCGCCGCAGTCCTTGCGAAGTATCCTCTTGGGACCGGCGGCAGGGACGCCGCCTTAAGCAAAGATTTTCCGGCTTATGCAAGAGGTCCAATATGAAACTATACCCGTGGGCATTATATGATGCAGAAAAATTGGGAAAGACCTGACTCCGCATCGGGTAAAATATTGAACGTTGAAACGATAATAATTACATGACGACATGCCGTGTACTTGGGCGGACATCTGGTCCGTCCTTTTGTTTTATCTGGAAAAGAGGAATTATGAAACGAAGCTTCACACTCTTAGTTGCAATGGTTATATTCCTGTCCGCCTGTGCAACTCCTGCCGCATCCACATCAGCGCCGACAGAACAGGTTGGTCCAGCGCCCACCTCCCAGCCTGTGGAAGTTGTCCCCGTGGAAAGTACAGCGACCACCGTCCTGATTCCCGAAGCGACCACGACGCCCACACCGGTGCCTCCGTCATCGCATTGGTATTGGGCGGTCGATCTGGATACGGCAAAAATCATCGCGGTGAACCAGCTCGGCGAAAGACGCGAGATCGGTGCTCTCGATCCCTCGGAAAATGAAAATGCCTCCTATCTTTCCATTGACAATGAGCGCGCCCTACTCTTCCTCGATTCAAATAATAACCTGCGCCTTTATCTGCTCACCCCGGACGGGATGCAAAAGATCGCGCTTCCTTCCGATCCCTTTTATTTCAACGCGGAATCATGGCAGCCCAGCCGTGCGATCCTTGCCACGTATGAGGATCACGTTCTCTTCTCGTATGTGACGGATGGCAGCTCCAACATCATGCCTGATCGCGCTCCCATCCTTCTCGTGGATCTGAAAGCGCTTACCGCCAGACTGATCGATGAGTCGGTCAGCCGCGGCTCCTACAGTGACAGCCGTGCCTGGATCCATGCCTCTGCGGACGGTCGCATCCTGCGTTACCTGAATGGCGACCAGGCGAAAATGGACATCCGTGAATTGGACATGCTCACTGGCGAAGCGCGGACACTTTTCACAACGACTGGTTCATCGTACTACATCTACGCTTCGCCTCAAGGTGACACGTGGTATCTAAGTAATGCAAACCTCATTCAGAATATTGACGGAAATCAAAAAGATCTTGCGGATGAGTCGCTGACGTTTCGTCCCCTGAAGGATGGCAAGGGTATTGTATATCCGCTCGATTGCGTGGACGACTGCGAGATCAAGCTGATATCGCCATTCGCTAATGAGGCTGAACTCACCTATCATTTCCCCTGGACGATCGAGTTCGGTACTTTCTATGGTGAGGTCGGTCAATGGTTACCCGATCAAAGTTTGTTGTTGGCTGGCAAGCCTTTCGCGAATTTCTCAAACCCACCCGCTGCCGCGGAAGCCTATCCTGATCTGACCGGTAACGATAGTCCGCTTTTTCGACTCACGCCCGATGGTCAGGCGCGCCTAGTGGGCATCTACACCGGCAACGTCTCGGATGATGGTCGATACATTCTCTTGCGGTCATCCAACCAGACTTCGTTCTTCGTCTATGATGCTGTTGCCGACCGTCCGCTCTTTGACATGCCGGTTGACCCCGCACTGGAAGGTTTCCTGCCAACAGTCAAATTCCTGGATACGGGCATCCTGGTCAATTTAACCGCCTCCGTAGTGGGTGACAAGAACGCCTATCGAAGCTTCTACTATGTTTATTCCTACAAAACATCCACTGCTATGACATGGGAGGATGTGAACCTGGAATACAGTGGCTGCCCCGACCTGCTCGAAGATGGTTCCGTTGTTTGCTGGCTATACCGAATGGACACGTTCAATTTCGATCTGGTCCGTTATGACCCTGTCACCGAAACAAAGACTACCCTGCTGGAAAATGTCTGGCTGATTGATTTCACCCCATGATCGCGCCTCCTTGGTCGCACCTGCATTGCCCTTGAAGGAGAGTTCATTGCAAAGATGTACATCGGCAATTGGTCCGATTACGAAGCAATCTCCCATTTAATGTACGGATCAGTGATTGGCTGTACATTTTTTGAACCACTGAGACACGGAGAAAAACAAGGGTAAAACTCCGTGTCACAGTGTCTCAGTGGTAAAAGGTTTTTGTTCAACCTTTATCTGACCAATACACAATCTCCCATTTAATGGGAATTTTTCATCAAGAAGCTTTCATCATTTAAGTGGAGATTGCTTCGGGATTTCGACGCTACACCTGCATGATTTGCTAAGCAAATCACGTGCTGGTGCAAGTGTCGTGTCTCAACCCTCGTAACGACATGCCATGCGTTAATCAAAATTCCTCTCTCGTGCCAGTTGCCCCGCTTTGGCACGAAAGAGGTTGGAGGAAGGAAGTTCAAGATAGATGTACTACTACTTTTCTTCTTCAATATCCACACAGGCTTCATCGATGGCTTCGATCACAACCGCACCTTTGGTCTTTGGCACGTATCGCCTTCCGGCGCGCAGCATGTAATCTTGACTCTCGCCAGCGCATGTGACCCAAATCACGCCATTCTTACACTCAATCGCCATTCGGTGCTGGGTATTATCCAGGTTTAACACCTGGTGTGGGTGCAGAAGCAATTCGACTCTTGGGGTTCTCGAAGTTAGATTCATTTGGTCTCCTATCACTAATGTTTTTGTCATTTACAGTATGACACAAGCCCACATGGCAGTACAGAAGCAGTTTACAATAATTGTAACCAGTACAGTTGATGATAGAATAGACTGTACTGGCTGAATCATGCCCAACTGTTAGGGTTTTTATGCCCACCTCCACTCCCAAAATTCTGCGTTATCAGGAACTTGCTGAACGACTTGCTGAGCTTATTCGACGTGGCACCTATCCGCCTGGTGAACGCATTCCTTCCGTCCGCCAGATGAGTCAACAGCAGAACCTGAGCATAAGCACCGTTCTGCAGGCATATTCTCTGCTGGAGGCGCGGGGGGTCATTGAGGCTCGTCCGCAATCTGGTTATTACGTTCGTGCCCGCATGGAGGAACGCTTGCCGGAACCGGAAACATCTTCGCCGCACCGCGACCCCAGTCACGTTAGCCTGCACGAATTGGTTATGATGCTCATGCGTGATTCGGCGAATCCTGATCTGGTTCAGCTTGGCGCGGCGCTCCCACATCTCGATCACCGGCTCATTCAAAGAATCAATCGCATTATTGTGAAAATCATTCGCCAGCAGGGGGTGGAGGCACACCGGTACCAATTCCCGCCAGGGCTGGATGCGCTGCGCGTCCAGATCGCGCGGCGGATGGTCAATGCCGGTTGTAATCTTTCCCCCGCAGATATCCTGATCACTTCAGGAGGGACAGAAGCCATTGATTTCAGCCTGCATGCGGTTTGCAAGCCAGGCGATATCGTTGCGATTGAGTCGCCCTCCTATTTTGGTACGCTTCAGACGCTTGAAGCACATGGACTGCGCGCGCTCGAGATTCCCACCCATCCGCGTGATGGCATCAGCCTGGAGGCATTGGAATTTGCAATAGAACATAACCCAATCCGCGCAGTCATGGTGATATCCAATTTCAACAATCCGCTCGGCAGTCAGATGCCCGACGATAGGAAAAAAGCGCTGGTTGATCTGCTGTCAAAACACGAAATCCCGCTCATCGAGAACGATGTTTGTGGTGAGCTGTACTTTGGCGAGAAACGTCCCCTGGTCTGTAAAGCGTTCGACACAAAGGGACTTGTGATAGTACTCTCCTCCTTCTCCAAGGATATCAGCCCAGGGCTTCGCCTTGGATGGGTCGCGCCGGGACGTTACAGCACCGAAGTGGAGTGGATCAAATTTACACTCAGCGCCTCCTCCCCGACCCTGCCACAGATGGCGGTTGCCGAGTTTCTGGAAGGCGGCGGTTATGACCAGCATCTTCGTCGCATCCGACGCGAATACGCCCGCAATGTTGAGCTGATGTCTGACGCGGTCATGCGTTACTTCCCTGAGGGTACGCGATTAACGCGCCCATCCGGCGGCTTCGTACTCTGGGTCCAGTTGCCAGAGAATGTGGATTCGCTCGAACTATACAAAACGGCACTGCTGGGAGGAATTACCCTCGCACCGGGCCATGTTTTTTCAGCGACTTATCAATACTCGAATTTCATCCGGCTTAATGCCGCAACATTCGACTATTCCATGGAACGCGCGTTGGAACATTTGGGGGCAATGATCAAAGAACTGGCAAAAGCCTCACCAATTGTATAAGATCATCGTCAGCCATTATCGCGGGTTCCTCGACCGTATCTGCACTCACATCTCGTGAAGTATCGAACGTTGAAGCTGTAAGGTGAGATACTATCTCGCCCTACAACAGAAATAACGATCATATGTTGTTGCTAGGAGGGCTGATGGTCGAGTAGCCATGAGCATTTGTCCCCGGCACCTGCATCCGGGGCAGGTGTGCGAATGGCGTATCGAGACCCAGCCCGTCGTGGCAATCTTCACAGAGGCGGTAAAGACTGCTTGATCGCAAAAATCCCGTTAAATGGGAGATTGCTTCAGGATTTCGCCCTCGCAACGATATTCTGTGTGTTTGGGCGAACTTTTATGCTTGTCCCACTTGAGATCGAAGCACCTCTGAGACCGCTTCTGCCATGATGCGGTCCACTTCAATGGAGGCGAGCCGGGGCTTTTCAGTCTCCAGATCGGCTTCAATCCTTTTGGCAGCGTTGATGATCATCTCTGTAGCCAGGTCAGGAGAAACCTTGCCGGTGTTGATGACCAGGTCAAAGGCATAGATGGAACTCCATGAGACCCTGTAGAACTCTTCCACAAAAGCCACCCGCACTTTGTCACTCTGTTTTACGAGGGACTCCGCCTGCTCGAAAGGGATGCTCTGCTGTGCCATCACACGCCGGACCCGCACCGGAAAGGGAGCTTGTAATCGAACATGGAGGACATCTTCAAATTCGCTCAAAACTTCAAACCCGCTGCGCCCGAGAATGACCACATTGCCATGATGAGCCACGGCTCGAATGACGCGGTTTAGCATGTCAACCATTACATCACGTTCTTTCTCACGTTGTGCATCAAACCGCTCCCAAAATGTGGGCAGGCTGGCATATTCCTTGTCGAACTCCACATACCCATACTGACCAAGGATGGTCCCGATAAATTTCTGGTCCACGAAATGGTGATCCAGGGCTTGCGCCACCTGGTGGGCAATATGATCTCCTTCACTGCCGAATTCTCTGGAAATAGTGATCACGGACATGGTTGCGACTCCTTTCCTGATCCAATCATTTTGCGAAATATGGATTCGTAATGTGCATTACAAGTATTCAGTCATAGTATTGCACGAACTTAAGGTGATTTCAAGAGTTGTCCATTGAACTTTTGTACGGACTCCTGGAGCCAGTAGTAGCATAACATATTTGTAAATCCACAGTTCCACAGGGTCCAGTATCATCGGCATAACAAAAGGAGGTCAACATGTCACTGTTTGATCTATTCAAAAAATCACCTAAAAAAGAACCTGAGAAAACGACTGCCAGTAAGGCAGCAAAGCCATCCAGCGATGAGACGTTTATGTCGCCGGAGATGCAGAAGAAACGCTACGATGCCGCCATGGAGTTTCTAAAAGCCTTCCAGGAGAGAATGCCGTTGGTCGGTGGGAAGCCCCATGCCGGGACCGTCCTTGCCGTGGCAGCCCGTCTCGCGGGCACCAGCCTGTACCGGGCGCTCAACTATAAAAACGATGCGGCTCCCGGAACCGTTATCCTTTCGAAAGAAGTGGACGAAGCCTGGCCCCAACTGGCAAACCTGTTCGCATTCTATTGCAAGCAGAATGGAATCGACGTGATGGCGAAGCCCATGGTCACGAAGTTCCCTGATAAGGACAAACCGCTCATGTCTACGGAACAGGTTTTGCAGGAATATCAGGATCAGTATCACGCGATCATGAAAAAATATGGGCTGGACTATCTGAACGGGGCTCGTGCCGGTATGGTTGTCTCTTCGATCATTTTTCAATATCATTACAAAGCCGGGGATATTGCTCCTGATGTAGCAGCTGGTATTGTGTCGATGGGCATCGTGGAAGGCGCCAAGACGGCGCCTCCGCCGCTAAAACCGGAAGGCGCGACTTCTGCACCTGTGGCAGGAAGCTCTGCACAAAATGACCAATTCTCTGATATCTTGAAAAGTATTGCAGCAAATTCTATAGATGGTTCCGGTACCAGGCTGGTATTGGGGGATGGGATGGACTCCATGCAGGATGCGATGGTTAACGGTGGAAAATATATTTTGGTCCACCCGGGAGTGGTGAGTCAACTTCAACAAAAGAACATCGATCCGTACCTTGTCTATGAAGCCGCGCTGCGCATTGAAATTGGAACGAAGATCCCACGCATTGATTTTGTAAAGACAGATGTTGATAAGCTGTTCAATGAATGGTACGGCAAGTCTCATACGCAGGCTCCCATCCACGTGCGGTTGATTCTCTGGCTGAAGAACAATGCCAGTACATATGGTTATGAACAAAATGGGAATAGCTGGGTTTTGAAACCCTGATATATAAAACTTGGTTGAGATGCTCTCGTAGGGACGACTGACCGTCGTCCCTATTTTTTATAAAACATCACGATCTGTTCCGCAAAATCGATCAAGCTCTTTCGAAGCGACTCGGGCTCGAGCACTTCCACGGCGCGACCCAGACCCAGCAAGCGCGAACGCGCCGTGACAAATGACTCAAACGGCAGATCGAGCGTGACCCAGCCATCGTCATCCGGGATGTGGGAGCGGGGGAGTTGTCCACGGGCGCGGTCGCCGACGTATTGTGCCAGCATCGGAAGCGCCTCCGCTGCGACCCGGACTTGTGCACAAAACGGAGGCTGTGACTCATACTCGCGGCACCAGCTTTCCCAGAACGCCTCCAACTGGAATTCGGGCGGGCGCGAAAAAACTACGGGCGTCACCTCCGCCTCGACGATCTGCGAGACGCGCGTTACATGTGGAGTCCCTCCGCGTCCATAGACGAGATACCAAATGTTTGCCTTTGCCACCAAACCATATGGCTCGGCGTCCTGTTCGAATTCCGTGTTGAAGAACTCCCAGCGGACTTTAATATGCAAACAGCGATCCTGCCACAACGCCTGTTGAATGGTTTGCAGGCATGGCACATCTTGTTCCGATTGAAACCACCAGGATGAATCCAACAGAATGCGTTGACGCGTACGGGCTTCGTCCGCACGGCGCGTATCGGGCAGCGAGGCAGAAAGCTTGAGCAACGCGGCTTTGAATGTCTCGTCCATGCCGAGTTGTGCGAGCGGTGCAGGGATGTTCATCATGAATAAGGCACGCGTCTCGTCGGGGGTGAGTCCTGTCAGCGTAGTCCGATATTCCTCGATCAGCCTCACCCCGCCTCCAGGTCCGCGTGAGGCGTAGACGGGCACTCCAGAAGAGGAGAGGGCGGTGATGTCCCGATAAATGGTCCGTTCCGAAACTTCCAGTTCATCCGCCAGATCCCGCGCGGACATTTGCCCGCGGGTTTGAAGCAGCATCAAAAGGGAGAGTAATCGGTCTGCGCGCATGATTCCATTCTATCAAAAATTCCTGACAGGAGATGTCAGGTACTCCTGATAAGATGTGTCTATCTTCGAAGATAATCATGATTACCGCCGCCGCGGACGGACGGCGGAAGCAAAGTGGATATGGAGTAAAAATGAGTGACCTTGATGTTCGTGTTGTGAAACTGCCCGCCATGCGGGTGGTGTGTGTCAATGGTTTCGGAGATGGACCGGAGGGGATGGCGTTCGATAAGATGAGGGCGTGGGCTAAGGCGCACAACCTGCCCGTGGGTGTGTATCGCATCTTCGGCTATAACAACCCCGATCCTTCGCCCGGTTCACCGAACTACGGCTATGACGTCTGGCTGACCGTGGATGAGACGGTGCAGGCGGACGGTGATGCCCGCATCATCGAATTCCCTGGTGGTTTGTATGCAGTGACGCGTATCGAAGTAAAGAACCCGGGCGATGAAATTCCCAGCGCGTGGCAAAAGCTGGTGAAGTGGATGGAAGCCAGCAAGTACCGCCACGGCAGGCACCAGTGGCTGGAGGAGCACATTGGTCCGCTGGATGATACGGTGAATGAGTTGCCATTCATGCTTGACCTGCACCTGCCGATCACGGAATAATAGAGAAGTGACAGTCACCCGGCTCCCGTCATTTCACTTCGGGAGTGCTCGCAAGGGTGATTGTCACTTTAAATGTATAATCCACCCATGCCTAGAAAAACGTCTGTGGGTCAGGAATTGACCATTGTCATCCCCGTCTATAACGAAGCCGAATCGCTGCCTCATTTTTTGCCGGAACTGATAAAGACCTGCAAGACGAAAAAATGGCAGTTGATCGTTGTGAACGATGGTTCCAGGGATGACTCTGCCAAAGTTCTTTCACAGTATGAAAAAGAATCGTATATAAAGGTGCTGCACCACAAAGTAAATCGTGGATATGGTGGTGCTCTAAAAACGGGATTGTCGGCAGTCAGAACTCCCTATGCCGTCACCATGGATGGGGATGGTCAGCATCAGCTCTCTGATATTGAGGCGATCTACCAGTTCGCCATCAAAAATGATGCTGATCTGTTGATCGGTTCCCGCTCTGAGATGGAGCATGTGAATCGGTATCGCGAATTTGGCAAGTGGCTCATCCGCAGTTTCACACGAATTCTGGTGCCGTTGCCGATCCATGACTTGAACTCGGGTTTCAAGCTGTATCGAACGGAATTGGTCCAGCGTTATTTGTATCTGTGTCCCGATGCCATGGCGTTTAGCGATGTCATCACCCTGTTATTCTTGAACCAGGGACATTTGGTGTTGGAATTTCCCATCTCTGTAAGGAAACGCATCGCCGGTTCCAGTTCCATCGGAACACATACCGCGTTTCAGACGATCATTGAAATCCTGGGGCTTGCCATGCTGGTGAATCCCCTGCGGATATTCCTTCCGCTTTCGATCTTTTGTATATTGGTAGGGTTGTTGTGGGGGATACCGATCATTCTGGCGGGGCGGGGCGTCAGTGTCGGTTCCATGCTGGCGATCGTGCTCGGTGCACTCTTTTTCTTTTTGGGGTTGATTGCCAGCCAGTTGGCATCCATCCGTTTGCACCTTGCCCTTAAGAATGAGAATAAAGATCCCGAATGACCCCCGCCTTACCCCTTCCAGCCTATATATAAATAGTTCATGCCCCACTGGGTCATAAACGGTTTGCGGACAACGCGCTTGAAACCGGCGCGTGCCAACCTCGCGCGAATTTCCTTTTCAGATAGAAAATACGCCTCCCCTGCCTCCATACCGCGCTCGGAATCCATGTCCACGCGGGTGCCGAGGAAACGGTCGTAGAGCCAGACCACGCGATGGACGAGTAACTCCACAATAGGCAATCCCATTGTCAGGATGATATTTCCAGCCGGTTTCAACACACGCCAGGCTTCCGCCAGCTCGGCATCGCGCTGGTCTTCCGGGGCGTGGTTGATGTTGGCAATAAAAGTGACCGAGTCAAACATTCCATCCGCAAACGGGAAATGGCTCAGATCGGGAACAACATTCTCTTCGCTCAACCCTTCATAAGGGAACAGGTCAATGCCTTTGCCATTCCCGTTCAGGTATTCCTTCACAAAGCGGTTGCCGTAACCGCAGCCTACATCGAGGCAGTAACCGGTCACCTGCGCGGCGACATAGTCGAACCGTTCGGATGCCAAAGAGGAGAGCCCCCAGCGGTCCTCATGGAAAAGGGTAAAAGCCCGCAATGGGAAGGTGACAAAGTCCTTGATCTTCTGGATGGTATTTCGGCGCATATCGGTTGGATGTCTTCTGATTTGAAAATTTGAATGGGTCGGTCACATTATAATGTGCCAATCGCTTTCAACACAGTTTCAAGAGGCTCGATGGGATTCGCTCAGAATGCAAATGACACAATGACCGGCAAAAAATGGATGGCTCTGATTCTAAGCCTGGCGATCTCTGCCATGTGGCTTTGGGTATGGTTTTCCCCGTGGCAGGCGAAACTCCATGATCTGGTCTGGTTCCGGTTGGGAATTGCACTCGTGATATTCATGGTCCCCGGCATTTCTCTTTATGGTCTCCTTGCCCACAAGAGTCCAAGTTGGGTGGATCGCCTCACGTTTGGGTTCGTGATCTCACATCTTTTGATGGCGTTTGCAGGGACAATGGGGCGGATCTTTCACCTCTCCTTTGATCTGATCAGGAACTTGATGATGGCACTCGGGATCGTTCTGCTGCTCCTGGCGCTCTACCCCGCCCTCTCGCGTGGATATTCCTTTCGGATGGACCGGTCTTCCTTCAAGAACATCGCCTCCTTCTGGACCCTGGGGCTGGTCGCCGTTTTAGTGATCTTGATCGTCATCCGACGCGAATTCTCCGACGATGACCTGTCCTATCTTGCCTTTCTCACCAATACGCAGCATTCCACCCACCTGAGTTTCAACGATATCTTCTTTGGGCTTGCCGAGCCGGTGACCTCCCGATTCTGGCTGATGAGCGCACCGTTTGCCCAGGCATTTCTCGCCGACCTGAG
>Ga0210377_10003525_pt1 | contig 13451 bp, 11 predicted proteins | sample PLM4_65_b1redo_FD_155480 | JGI IMG/M metagenome (GOLD analysis project Ga0210377, IMG submission 155480) | Groundwater sediment microbial communities from an aquifer in East River, Colorado, USA - PLM4_65_b1 redo | ecosystem: Environmental > Terrestrial > Soil > Riparian zone | place: USA: East...
AGGACGCCGGCCTCCACCGGCAGGCCGGCCGCGCGCAACGCCGCGAACCCCTTGCCACTCACCGCGGGGTTCGGATCCTCGCAGGCGGCCACGACGCGGCGAATGCCCGCCTGGACGATCTGCTCCACGCAGGGCGGCGTGCGGCCAAAGTGGCAGCAGGGTTCCAGGGTCACATACAGCGTTGCCCCCGCCGCGTTCGGTCCGGCCTCGTGCAGGGCGGCCGCCTCGGCATGGTCCGAGCCGGCGTAGGCGTGAAACCCCTCGCCCACGACCTGACCATCCTTGACCAGGACCGCGCCCACCATGGGGTTGGGGCTCGTCCGCCCGCGGGCTCGACCCGCCAACTCCAGCGCCCGGCGCATCCAGATCTGATCGGCTTCTGACATGCTGACCGCGTTCCCGCAACCTGGCGTCAGACAACGATTTGCTCGACGAAAGTAACATCGTGCCGGAGGAGTGTCAAGGTGAAAGCCTGCCGCCACAAGGTGGGTGTCCGTGAGGTCGGATAGGGGGAACCATGGGGAGAGCCGCGAGCCGAGATCCTAGACCTGCTCTGGAGACCCCATTTGGCTTGACTCTGGCGAACGTGCGTGTTACGAAAATCCGGGAACAGCGAAAAGTGAGGATGGGTATGGAGTTGGAAGGGTACTTTGAATCCCAGCGACTTGCCGCGTAGGGCTTCGCTGCCTCTGGCTATTGATGCCCCGCAGCTTGCTGCAAGGGAGTTCACTCCAAGGGATGTTACGCGGAAACCATGTAAGACCCCGAGGCAGGGCACAGGAACACGTAACCCCCTGGAAACTTGCCATCTTGACCGGGGGAAGCACAGGTGTCTTACGCCGCCCCCGAGGCAGATAAGGGTTCTTACGCGGAAACCATCTAATCCAAGGTTGGGCGGCCTCCGTCACACACGAGGTCTCGGAAATGCCAGCCGCAATAAACAAGAGTAAGGAGTCTTCAAATGCGAAAACGCCAACTGACCGACGCGGAAAAACAGCAGGTTCAGAGCTCCTGACCTCGCGTAATCATTGTTGCATCACCGGGGGCTCGTAGACCAGCCGGAGCGTCGTTCCCGGGAAGCAGGTCTCGGTGGCCGTGAGGGCCTCACAGAGGGCGGCCAGGGCCCGGTTGCTGCGGGGATTCGCCAGGCTGTGCAGGCAGATCCGCAAGACCCCCGCCGCCGCGTCCGGGAGGAGATCGGCGGGGCTGGTGAAGATCTCCCGGAGGAGGGCCCGCCCCTCCTCCTCGGTCCGGGCGTAGGCGGGACCCACGAGCCGGGCGAGGGCCGTCTCCGCCCGGTAGGCCGTGAGCTTGATGCTATCGGTGAGCAACTTGGCTTCGGGGGCGAGGCGCACCACGGTGGCGGGCGGCTGGAGCTCCCCGATGGGCACCCGGGCCGGGAGGCTCTGGAGCCGATGCTGGAGGCGCGCGGCCCGGGCCTGGAGGCGCCGGATCGTCTGGGCCAGCTTCCCGTGGGCGATCTTGAAGCCGCGCATGGTGGGCCGGCGGCCCTCGGGGTTCGCCAGGGCTTGGGCCCCATAATCTTGCTCCCGGGTCTTCCGGGTCTGCTGGACCTTGGCGAGGGCACGCTTGAGCCGCTTCCGCTGGGGATTGGGCACCGTCCGGGTGGGATCGGCCGGCTCGGCGGCGTAGGTCACCAGGGCATCCAGGGCGAAGCTGTGGCGCAGGTAGCGGAAGAAGTTCTCCTGCTGCCAGCGGGCGAACATCCGGGCCGCCACGTCGAGGGCCGCCAGGTCCGTCCGGCTGGTGAGCACCGCCGTCTGGTGGCCGCTCGCGGTGAGCCGCCGGACTTCCCGGAGCTGCAGGCCGTTGCGCAGGCGGACCCGCTTCTCGGCAAGCGTATAGGTCACCGCGCGGCCCGCCACCGTGCCGCTGACCTCGGCGAAGGCCGGGACCGGCCAGCGCCGGCTCTTCCCCTTGCGGTAGGTCAGGAGGTCGAAGCCGTCGCGCACCAGCTCCGCGAAGAACGTGGGGCTCCAGCCCTCCCGGTCGAAGACCACGGTGACCCGGCGGGCGGGCCCGACGAGCCGGCGCACCTCTGGCAGGATCTGCGTCCGGAGCATCCGGAGGAGCCCGTCGTTCGCCGGGGCGGTGACGCGGAAGACCGGCGCCGCGTCCTGGTCGTTGACGAAGACGTCCGTGGTGGCGGGGAGGCAGAGACGCCGGCGGGCCACGTGCGCCTCGGGGAGACGATGTTTGTGCCCATGGTAGGGACGGACGTGGCCATCCACATAGAGGAAGCCCACGGTGTCGGGATCCTGGGCGAGCCAGCGGGCTGCCAGCCCCTGGTGGAAAGCCTGGGCCCGGTGCTGGTCGGCCAGTTCATGGAGCTTGCGCCGCAGGGTTTTCACCTCGGGGACCCGGTCCAGGCCCAGGAGCCGCCCGACCTCTCCGGGGGCCTGGCTGGCCAGTTGCTCGGGGGTCCGGACGCGGAGCAGGGCCATCAGGGCCAGGGTGAGGAGGACGGCGCGGAGACCGTAGAAGCCGTGCCGCAAGCAGCCATAGACCTGCTCCCCCACGGTGAGGAGGCCATGCTGGACCAGGGCGGGCAGGACACACAGCACCCCCGCCCCCCGGACGCCCTCCGCCGCCTCGAAGCGGGGGGCCGCTTCCGGGAGCCCCCCGATGGCCGCCAGGGCCCGCTCGACCTCGCGATGCACCGCGATCCCGCCCCGGGGCTGCGTGTCCCGGTCGCTCCGCTGGCGGGGGCCGATCCCCGCGGGGGTGGGGGCGGTCTGCGGCCGACGCAGTTCGCCCCGCTGCAGGGCGTGACGGAGGATCGCCTCGCTCACCCCGAGGGCGGTGGCGGCGGCCCGGATCGAGCGCCCCTGCTCGAGAAGCCGTTGCGCCTCCGCCTGCTTCTGGGCGGTGAACTTGTGCCGGCCCTTGGGCCCCGGCCGCTGCCCGAGGAGGCTCGCCACCCCGCCGGCCTGGACCTTCCGGGCACTGCGGAACAGGGTCGTGCGGTGCAGTCCCAGGGCGGCCTGGAGCTCTGCCTGGGTGGCCAGCCCGAGGGCGTCCAACTGCACGGCCGCGAGCCGGCGCCCCACCGGATCGGTCTCGGCGTGGCAGAAGACCGGCACCCCCGCGGCGAAGTAGGCCACCTGACCGTGGGACCGGTGGATGGCGAGCGTCGCGTTCACCTCCTGGGCCCCCTGGGGATGCACGGGCAAGCGGTACTGGGTCGGCATGCGCACCTCCTATATATGCTGCATAGAATATTGCGCACACCGCCCCAAAAATCCAGGGAAATCAGCATGTTCTCTGAATCATGTCAGGAGCTCTGAGGTTATTGAAGCGCAACGCGAAAGCGACGGCTCTTTGCGGTGCTTCATATCTGGCGAGGTTATCAACTTACAAACCGACGACATTGAATTTGACCATATCGAGCCTTATTCCAAAGGCGGCGATACGAGCGTTTCCAATATCCGCGTAGTTCTCAAAACGTATAACCGGCGCAAGTCTGATCAGTCGCTCTATGAGGTTCGAGATAATCTGCGATTAGAAAGACTTTTTATCGAAAAGAAAAACTCGATAAAACTGCAAGACATTCTAGGGCTAAAAGGCATAGACCATCGCTCTATCCATACAACCTCGCAGGATGGCAAAGTTACTATTACCGACGGCCCTGACTCAAGAACGTTTGATTTGTTCACAGACCCCATTGTGGGCGTCCCCTACTTTTATGGGAGAGTGCCGTTGAAGTGGTTGCAGAACGATGACCAAGAGGGTTTGCAACCGAGAGTAATTGACTACAAGCGTTTGATAATTCTGCGTGACCACCTCAAGAGCCACCCGCAGATGGCCCCGGCTATCGCTCGCCTGAAAGATAGAAGTATTCGCTTGTTTGATGGGCAACACAAACTAGCGGCCCAAATCCTAAACAACGCACCGGACATTGATATCAAGGTTTATGTTTCGCCAGACGATGAGGATGCGGCAAAAGCATTGTTTGACGCCTTGATGATAACCAACCTTGAAGCGCACTCGAAACTCCGCCAAATACCCTTCTATACCTCGACGTTGCTGGAGCGGCTATCCGTGATTTACAGGGAATTTTGGGAAGAGTTCGCTATCCAAAAACCAGCGGCACAACATTCCGAAGCAAATTTCGTGAACTTTCTTATTACCGAGAAGAGATTCACCAGGGCGAAAGCCAATGACGTGTTCCGCGCCGCAGTAAAAGACAGCGCGCTTTCTCAGTCTGCGCTTGCGCCGTTTATTGCAGAAGCATCGAAAGACCCATCTTTCCCCATCACGCAGGAGATAATGACTACAGCTATCTTCCCGCATTGCCTATATCTTCAGCCTTCCGCCGCTCTGTTCGACACCGCTGAAGATTATCGGAATCAGGAAGTAGCCAATTTTCAAGCATTGACCGAATTGATCCTTGAAGAAGGTTTTTTGAGAGAGTGGGTTCAGCGACAATCCAGCACGACCCTGAGCAATGTGCAGTTGAAAGCGCGGCGCATTTGGCATAAGGGTTCGGTGTTGACGTGGAGTCCTTATCTCAAGGACATTATCATCAACACCTTCAATATCAGAACCGAAGACGAGCGCACCAAACTATTGTACAGACCCGAATTGACAAGCGGTGACAGGGAGCGCATAAAGACGTACTTGGCACGGCTATTCAATCATCACATGTGGGATATGCCCGAAGGGGAAATTGATAGCATCTTGGTTTCCGCTAAAAGGCAAGAAGACTTATTCAGGCGCAATGGCCTTACATCACTGCATGTTCTCACAGGCGGGTAAAATCTAGCGGGCCGCCCAACACGGGCATGCAGGCGATGGGGCTTCCGCCCTCCGCTTCGCTCCGGGCTACAGCCCCGCGCCTGGTGCCTGCCGTTAGACACCGAAAGGAGCCCCATATGAAACAATCGATCATGGTCTTTTCCCTTCTTATTGTTGTTGTATTTGCGTCCCTTGCCTTATCATCAGCAGAATCCGGAGACGAGAATGCCGTTCTGATGGCGAGAATCACTATGCTTGATGGTAGCGTGCTAGTCATGCAGCAGCCACGCGTAGAATACTCTTGGGCTGAAGTGGATGATTACCGCAGGTATTATAACCCTCCAACCCAGAAGTGCTATAGTTCTGTATGGTTGTGTTGGGGAGGGTATAAGAATCATAATGCTGTGGAACCATTGAAAACTCTTTCGGAAGTCCTCTTCGATTATGGGAAATCCACTCACCCAACGGTGGAAGTATTGAAGCTTCGTAAACTCACGTTTATACACAAAGACGGTACTAAGACTGTCCTTGCGGTACCCGGCCCGATTGGGAATGACGGGCCTTCATCAGACCATGTTGATCAGGATCTCTGTACTCGAGGAGGAGCAACGTCTGCGAAGGAGGCTCCCGAATCCCTGCGGACGGACGCAGGCATACCCATCACGGCAATGATCTACGGAGGCTTACGACTCGTTGGCCAATGCGGTGATGACAAGAAAAGTCCACTCTGTGAAGTAAGCCTTTGTCTCGTTGGCTATGTGAACCCAGGCGACCGGGCAAAAGCACCGCGTCAGATCAAGTTCGAGTAACGGGAAGGTGTCTAACATCCTGCTGCAAGGGATGGCGCAAGAACCGCGCCACCCCTGAGCAGAGCGTCAGGCCTCAGGAAAGCGCCCGATGAGCAGCCCCGTATCGGAAATTAGCGTGGCGCTTGCCACTCAGAACTCCCGCGGTCGAGACGCTTTCGAATACGCGCTGTATCTGTCGCTCAGCATGCGAGAGCTTTGCGAAGCGTATTTCGTTCATCTTTCGAATACCGAAATCAGGAACAATATCGTCAAGCACATACTCGCGAGGCGAGATCGAAGGCGCGAGCGAGTACCGCGAAGCTTCATAGGGAAGCTATTAACACAGTTCGAATCAAGCTCCAAGCGAACGCGCGTTTCGTTGGGCACGACACTTAGAGATCTTGGTGACAGTCTAGGAAGAGAGCAATTGCGCCAGTTCTTCCTACATCAGATAATGTCAGAGCACGTCCTCGACAGAAAGCGGGCCTACGCTGTAGCCGCGAAAATATACGATCAAAGTGTCGATCGGTTGCTTTGGGACTCATGGCGCACATATCAGGACGACGGGTGCATGAGTGTGCTCGCAAGTAACTCAGCAGGCGCAAATCTTGCGGCCGACTTCACCGATATTTGGCGCTCTAGTGACTTGCGCTTTTCGATCAAGAATAGCGTGCTCAAGAGGGTGGCCAAACACGACTTTGCCCTCGTTTCCTTCCTGAAGGACGATCGGCCAATCTCGTATCTGTCGGCATGTGTCGCAGCAGGCAAGCCGATCTCTGATGAGGAGGCAATATCCATTGCCAAGACCGCAGACACCCTGCGCGGCTTTCAGTACGCTCTGTGGTGCCTTGGCATGTTAGGCAAGCGCGAAGCGCTGTATAGACTCCTGGCCGACGCGACCGAAGTCGAGAGCCGCATGCCAATTGAATTCTGGGAAGCACCCCTGTTCGAACATGTTGGGCAAGAGCCGCCAATCGCTGAGGCCTAACCCCTCCGTCGAGGCGAGGCCCAACGGCGTTCCGCCGTTGGGCCTCGCCTCACGTCGAACGTTAGGCTGCACCGAGGACCGTCTTGCCATGAAACGGACTGATGAGGACTTCTGCCGCAACGCGTTCGACCTTCAGCTACGCGCATGCAATCCCGCGCTGGTCACCTCGTGGCAGGAGGTCCCACGCCACGAAGAGCCCCCCGACTACTGGCTTACGGCCAAGGGCACGCGGTACGCCGTGGAAGTCACCAGTCTGTTCCGGATGTTCCCGACAGGGAGATCCCTGGTCTCGGCTCGAGGTCTCATGGTTGCTTCAATGCGGACAACCAAAGACATCGAAAAGCGCGCGCGCAGCCTTGGAGTCCTTCATGGGGCCTATGTCGTTACTGCCAAACCAGTCTCCGATTTCGCGGGCAGACTCGACACTCTTGTCGCCGACGCCCTCAGGTTCATCGAGAACGCCGCGGATACCCCAACTGCAGAGAAGGCTCGTCTTGCAGGAAGCGACTACCACGCGTGGAGCATCCAGAAGGTCCATACCAACAAGGACATCGTCTAGTTTGCCTTCTCGCCCGGTGCCATGTGGGAGGGCCAAGTCGTCGACCTCCTCAAGGACCAACTTGCAGCCATCCTGGCTGAGAAGGCCGAGAAGCTAGGCAACGTCAGTGCGCCATGCGTCCTCTTGGTACTCGACCGCCTCCTTTACGGCGGCCTAGGCCAGTGGCAACAAGCTTCCCAGACGCTATCGGTCCCCACTTACTTCCATTCGGTGGTTCGCGTGTGCTGGCAGGACGGTGCGACGGTGCTCTGGTCCCGTGGTCAGATTGGTCCCCCAAACTGCTAGCATCCGCTGCAAGGGTGTGCCTAACACGCCGCTACATCAAAGTCCAGAACGTTGCATTATAGGTATTATAAGTAGGCGAGGGGGGACCGTGCCAGCCATTCGCATTGCCCTCATCGGGGACTACAACCCGACGGTCATTGCGCACCAGGCGATTCCGAAGGCCATAGAACTTGCTGCGGGAAGTATCGGGAAGCCTGTTGAACCGACTTGGGTTGGGACCGCGACCATCGGCCAGGATGTGGCCGGAGTCCTGTCCGGCTTCGATGCGCTCTGGTGTACCCCGGCGAGCCCTTACGCGAGCACCGAAGGAGCCCTCCGTGCCATTCGCTTTGCCAGGGAGACGGGGCGTCCCTTTCTGGGAACGTGTGGGGGCTTCCAGCACGCGCTGCTGGAATACGCGCGAAACGTTCTCGGGCTTCGAGAAGTCGGCCACGCCGAGGTAGATCCGGAGGCGGCCATGCCCTTCATTGCCCCGCTCTCGTGTGCCCTCGTCGAGCGGTCGGGGGCAATCCTTTTTCAAGACGGATCACGGATCGGCGCCATCTATGGGAAGGCTGAGGCCGAAGAGGAGTACCATTGCACCTACGGCCTGAATCCACGGTATGAACACATCCTGAGCCAGAGCCAGCTCAAGATTGGTGCGCGGGATCCCTCGGGTGAGGTGAGGGCGGTGGAGCTGGAAGGACATCCGTTCTTTCTCGCGACGTTGTTCCAGCCCGAACGGGCGGCACTCAAGGGCAAGGCCCATCCGCTGGTGAACGCGTACATTGCCGCGGCCGCGGAACGGAGGGCTGTCGGCTGAGCAGCACATGCATTGGTTGACAGGAGCCCGAAGGCATATTACGCTTGTGCCATCTTGGTATTATCGCATTGGGGAGGAGCCGATGCCAGCGAAGAAGCGCACGAGCGTTTTCTTGAATGAGAGCCTGCTCAAGAAGGCTCGAAAGGTCTTGAGGGCTTCCACCAATACCGAAGCGATCACCAGGGCCCTTCAGGAGGCGCTGGTGAATAAGGAGATTGAGGCGACTCTCAGGGAGTTGATCCGCAAAGGGCGAGGCCGCTTCGTGGATGTCTACAGGTAGCGCCTGTGGCCATTCTCCTCGACACAAATGTCTATCTCTTCGCTATGAAGTCCGACGAGGGGGCAGATCTGTTTGAGCGTCGCTTTCTGCCTCTCACCTTTCAAACGGCCCTGTCCAGTATTGTCGTCGAGGAACTCTACGCTGGGGCTCTGGATGCGCGTGGGATCCGCTTGGTCGAGCGACACGTGGGGGCTCTGGAAAGAGCAGGCCGTGTCGTGACGCCGACGTTCCAGGACTGGAAAGAGGCAGGCAAGCTCGTCGCGCAAATCACCCGCAAGGAACCCGGTCGCAAGCCCAAGATCCAGCAGATGCTAAACGACATCCTTCTGGAATTCAGCGCTCGGCGCATTGGGGCGGACCTCTTTACCTTCAACCGGGACGACTTCGAACTCATCCGGCGTCACAGGCTGTTCTCCCTCAAGACGCTTTCCTAGGAACTGCAGCGTCCCCTTCAGGCCTCCGCGTCCCCGAAGAATTCCCCAGTTCTCCGTCTGCGAGCGCTGTCCGACCGGACGGGTGTGCCTGCTCGCTCCAGGGTTCTGCCGCTCCAAGCGCGGGGCAGTGAGATGGGCAATGTGGCCTCGTGTGGATCTCCGGTGCGAGGAGAGCGGTGGGCAAAATCAGGAAAACAGCGCGGTGGCGAACTCGTGAGGGTCGAAGGGCTGGAGATCGTCGGGAGCTTCGCCAACCCCCACATACCGCACGGGGAGTTGGAGGGTCTGGGCGATGGCCACCACCGCGCCGCCCTTGGCCGTCCCGTCCAGCTTGGCGATGACCAGGCCCGAAACTCCCACCGCCTGGTGAAACTCCCGCGCCTGGGCGATGGCATTGAGGCCGGTCGTGGCATCCAGGACCAGGAGGGTCTCGTGCGGGGCGCCGGGCACCTCGCGGGCGATGACTCGATGGATCTTCTTCAGCTCCTCCATGAGGTTCTGCCGGGTATGCAGGCGACCTGCCGTGTCAATCAGGAGGCGTTGGACTCCGCGGGCCGTGGCCGCTTTGCAGGCGTCGAAGACGACGGCTGCCGGGTCGGCGGAGGTTTTGTGGGCGATCACGTCCGCCCCAATCCGACGGCCCCAGATCTGGAGCTGTTCGATGGCGGCGGCACGGAACGTGTCGCCGGCGGCCAGCAGCACCTGCTCCCCCGCGTCGCGATAGCGCTTGGCCAGCTTCGCAATCGTTGTTGTTTTTCCAGAGCCGTTCACCCCCAGGAACAGAGTGACATGGGGTGGCGTCGCCGGCGCGGGACGTGGGGGGGCGCCGACCGTCAGCAACTCCGCCACGCGCTGTGCCAGTAGGGTACGCATGGCGTCGGCCGTGGTGACACCCTGGCGCCAGAAGGCGACACGGGCCGGTTCCAGGATGGCCGCGGTGGTCGCAGGACCCAGGTCCGAGGCGAGGAGGGCTTCCTCCAGGTTTTCCAAAGTTGCCTCGTCCAGGGGTTCCCCACCCAGAATTCCTTCCAGCTTCGTGCGCAACCCATCTCGCGTCTTGCGCAACCCGTCCCGCAGACGGGAGAAGAAACCGGAGGGGGCAGGCGGGACCTCGGCGGGCATTAGAGAGATTGTTCCAGGGCGAAGGCCGTCCGGCGCGCCTCGAGGAGACCACGGCCCAGCGTCGCCTCCGGACCCAAGAGCAGGCAGAGGCTGCAGGCGTTCTTGAGCGGAATCATGGCGAGTGTCATGTGCTCAGCCTCCAGGAGCACCTCGCCGATCCTCCCCTGGCCGAGCCGTTCGGCGGCGGCCAGGGTGTCCCGGAGGAGCAGGCTGGCGCCGGCACCGGCCGCCTCCAGGTCCACGCCGGGTGCCAGGCTTGCCTGGGCGATAAGGATCCCCTCCGAATCGAGGACGATCGCACCGCGCAACCCTGTCACTCGACTGACAAGGTTTGCAAGGATCGCTTGCATGTCTGTGGACATCTCGGAAACTCAAAAGCGTTCGGTCGTTCGAGAGTTCGGTGGTTCGGTCGTTCATGGAGAGAGCAATTCAGGCATCGAGCTGTTCCGTTCAGGCTGGAACAACCGAACTGCCGAACAGCCGAACCATCGAACGCTCTTTCGGTCAGGCGGCTGCCTGCATGCGGACCGAGATCACCTTGGACGCGCCTTCCTCCTCCATGGTGATCCCGTACAGGATGTCGGCCGCCTCCATGGTGCGCTTGTTGTGGCTGATGACGATGAACTGGGCGGTCTGCGACATCTCTTTCAGCAGCGTGACAAACCGCTCGACATTGACATCGTCCAGCGGGGCGTCCACCTCGTCCAGCAGGCAGAAGGGGCTGGGCCTCGCGGTAAAGAGGGCGAGCAGGAGGGCCAGCGCGGCCAGGGCACGCTCGCCCCCGGAGAGCAGGGACAGGACGGTGGCGCGCTTTCCCGGGATGCGCAACAGCATCTCGACGCCCGGCTCCTCGTCACTTTCGCCCTCCGCCGGCTCCACCATCCGGAGCTCTGCGTTGCCCCCGCCGATGAGCCGTCGCCAGTAGTGGTCGAAGTGCTGGTTCACCGTGTGCAGCGTCGCATCGAAGAGCGTCGTGATCGTTTTGTTGATCTCGGCGATCGCCTGGCGCAGGGAGGCAACGGAGTTCGTCAGGTCCGTGGCCTGGCTGGTGAGGAACTCGTGCCGCTGGCAGAGCGCCTGGTACTCCTCCAGGGCGCCGAGATTGGCAGGGCCCAGCTCCACCAGTTTGGCCCGCAGCTCCTCCAGCTCGGCCTGCGCGGCCTCCACCTCCCAGGTGGACTCGGCGAACCGCTCGCGGAGCTCGGGCAGGCTGACATTGTGGTCCTGCCAGAGCCCCTGTTCCAGGTGGGTCATGGCCGTCTTCAACTCACCGCGGCGTGCGCCGAGGGCGGCGATCTCTTCACCCAGTTCCGTCTCCTCGCGCCGCCGTGTCCGGAGCGTCTCCTCGAGCTGCCGGATCGCCTCCTGGGCGGCCGCCCGAGCCTCTTGCATCCGGACCAGCGCCCCCTGGGAACCTTCCTCCTCCCGGTGAAGGGAGGACAGCTCCTCGCGCAGGCGCTCCTGGTCCTCGACCAACCTGCCTTGCCGGAGGGTGAGATCCGCCGACTCCTGCATGAGGCGGGCCGTCTCCCCCTCGGCAGCTTGAAGCTCGTGCTGCATCCGGGCCAGATTACGAAGCGTCTCGTCGCGCTGGGCGATGCGGGAGGCCAAGGTCACCCGTTGTTCAGCCTGGTGAGCAGCCAGCGTCTCGCGCTGCTGGCGCAAGGCCGTGACCTCGGATTCCCGCGCGGCGGTCCGTTCGCTCACCTGCCCCGCCTCGCCTTCACCCTGGGCGATGACCGCGCGTAGGCCCGCCAGATCCCCCGCGATCCGATCAAGATCCGCCTCCACCACCTGGAGCTCGATTCCGAAGAGCTCCAGTTGCTGGCTGAGACGCGCCTCCTCAGCGCGTTTGGCCGCCAGATCCTTCTGGATTGCGAGCAGGTCCAGTTCCGCCTGGCGCTCCGCGGTTGCGGACGCCTCCACGGCGCGCTCGGCAGTCGCGACGTCCTCGGACACGATGCTCAGCGCCTCGCGCAGGCCGGCCAGACCGAGCTCGCTGGTGGCCAGGGCCTCCTCCAGCTCGCGCATCTCGCGGCGTTGTGCCAGGAGGCCCTGCTGTGCGGGGGTGCCCCCGGTAAGGGTGCCCCGGTGCGTCAGGACCTCGCCCGCCAGCGTCGCGACGGTGAATGGCCCGGGAAGTTCGCGTGCGACTGCCTGGGCCGCGTCCAGGTCACTCACGATCACGGCGTCCGCCAGGAGATTCAGCAGCCAAGGCTCGCTGCCCTGCGGTGCCCGCAAGAGGTCGAGCGCCATGCCCTCGATGTGTCCCTGAAGCTCCTTGGGCAGATCGGCGAGTTGCGCCGCCAACTCCCCGTGAACCTTCTGGCCCCACGCCCCTTCGCCGGTGGGCATGGGACTCACAAGGGTGGCCCGGCCTTGTCCGGAGCGGAACAGGTGGGCGAGGGCTTCCTTCGCCTCGGCCCATGTCTGGACCCGTACGCCCTGCAACCGGGAACCCAGGATGGCCTCCAGCGCCTTCTCGTGGCGTGGGGTGACCTCCAGGATCTCGGCCAGGGGCCCCAGGATCCCGGAGAGGCGACGATCGCGCCCCGCCTGGAGCAAGAGGCGGTTGCCCTCCTCGAAGTCGGCGAACTGAAACTTGAGTTCGTGGAGTGACGCCAGGCGTCCGCGCTGACGCTCCACGTCGGCGGTGAGGCCGGCGATCTCGGCCTCGAGGCGTCGTCGCGCCTCACGGGCCCGTTCTGCCTCCACCTGGGCGGCCTCGCGCTGGGCCTGAAGGATACTGCGGCGCTCCAGCAGCTCCAGGCGACGGGCCTCGTCGGCCGAAAACGAGGCCTCGGCCCCCTGCCTTTGGGTGGTAGCCTCGGCCTGTTGCAGGCGCAGTCGCTCCGCCTGCGCGCCCATCTGCCGGCTCCGCTCCAGGAGGGTCGCCAGTTCGTTTCGCTTCAGGGCGAGTTGCGTGGCCTGGTGGGCGGCCTGCCCGCGCAGCCGCTCCAGCTCTGCCACGCCGCTTTCGACGGCGGCCTCGGCCTCGCGCAGCCTGTGCCCCTCTTCCGCGAGCGCTGCCTCCAGGTCAGCGACCTCCTGTTCCTGCCCGGTCGCCTGGGAGGCACCGGCTTCCAGCCCTGTGAGGAGCCCACGCACCCGCTCGCCCAAGGAGGCCAGAGCCGCCTGATTCTCCGCCTGTCGCTGAGCGGCAGCCTCGATCTGCTGGGTGAGGTTCCGGAGTTCCGCCTCGCCGCGGTCGATCTGCCCGCGGAGCGCATACAGCGCTTCCTGCGCAGTGGCCACGGCCTGTTCCCGCTCCAGGTCCTGGAGGCGACGCGTTTCCAGGTCCGCCTCTGTTGCCGCGGTCCCGGCGCGGAGACCGGTCAGGTTCTCTTGCAGGGGGGCGAGGCGGGTCAGGATGGCCTGGAGTTCTTCCCACAGGGCAGCGTGCTCGCGGAACCTCAGGTACAGTTTCAGCTCCGT
>Ga0210377_10003527_pt1 | contig 13446 bp, 9 predicted proteins | sample PLM4_65_b1redo_FD_155480 | JGI IMG/M metagenome (GOLD analysis project Ga0210377, IMG submission 155480) | Groundwater sediment microbial communities from an aquifer in East River, Colorado, USA - PLM4_65_b1 redo | ecosystem: Environmental > Terrestrial > Soil > Riparian zone | place: USA: East...
CGGGCCTCGAGATCGCCGACCTTCTTCGCCTTCCGTGGCTTCCCGCGCCGTTTCTGCGCCATGTCGCTCCTCCTCCCCACCGTTATCGCTTGAGCTTCAGTGCGTTGCCGTCGCCGTTGACGTCGCCGGCGGCAACCTGTCTCAGACCGATCAGGACCGCGATGATCCCGCCCTTCGCGTCCTTCCGCGTCGTGAGGTCCTTCGCCGCCGACTGCTTCCGCACGCCCGCCGCCCCGCTCCGCTTCGTCTTCGCCTTCATCGCTCTGCCTTCACCCTCCGAGATTGGCTACCGGGGTGATCTGTAGGCAAGGCGCGTTCCAGACGAGAACGCGGCGCAAAGTCTCGATCTGTCGTGCCGGAGCCCGGGGTGGGGCGGTGGGAACGGGCGAAGCACCCGAGGGCGGGTCGCGTCGAGCCCGGGCGGCGCGCCGATGCTGGGCGCGGCCCATTCAACGTGACGCAGGGCGTCGGTCGGTGAGGGTCTCCCGCAACATCCGTATTGGCTCGAAGGCGTACGCGATGAGCCGGAGGCGGTCGACGACCACGTCGGCCCGGCCGCCCATCCCCGCCATGAGCTGGACGCGCGTCTCGCCCTTCTTCAGCTGCAGGGTTTGCTCATCGAGGCCGACCAGCACGCGGAAGACCTGGCGGTCCTTGATGGTCACGCTGGCCGGGCTCACCCAGCGCACGGTGCCGTGCCTGATGCCGTAGCGCTGGTAGGGGAACGCGTCGTAGAGCAGGCGCACGTGCTGGCCCGGCTTGATGCGCCCGGTCCCGATGGGCGTCACGCTCACCTCGGCCTGCAGCTCCTCGCCGGCGCAGGCCAGCTCGGCCAGCACCTCGCCGTCCTGGACGACCGCGCCGGGCGCGTTCACCGCCAGGCGCAGGACGGAGCCGGCGCAGGGCGCGGACAGCGTCAGCTCGGCGCCGTGGGTCTGGTCCAGCTCGTCGCGGAGCGACGCCGCCCGGATGCGCGCCTTGTCGGTGTCCTCGGTGAACCGGCGGTCCGCCTCGCGCTGCTCGGAGGTTCGCGCCGCGGCGTTCTGGCGTAGCCCGGCCAGCGCCGCCTGGACCTCACGCGCCTCGCTCTCCATGCCGGCCACGCCGAGCTTCCACTCGATCTCCCACGTCTGGTGCTCGGAACGCAGCTGACTGAGCTTGAGCTTGGAGTTCTCCAGCGAGCGCTCGAGCTGCTGGCCCTCGACCTCCAGGCGGGTGGCCTCCAGCAGGCGGTTGTTGTACTCCAGCCAGGAGATCGCGCCCTCGCGGTGGAACCTCTCCAGGCGGTCGGACAGCTCCTTGGCGACGCCGTACTGGGTGCGCTTGAGCCCGATCTCGCGCTGGGTGATGTCGATGTCGTTGCCCTGGATCTCGAGGTCCCGCCGGAAGCGCGCCTCGCGGACCTCGCGTAACCCCTTCTGTTCCGCCAGCTTGTCGCGCAAGAACGCGGCACGGGCACTCAGCCGGCGCTGCTCCTCGGCGTCGGCCCGCCGCTGGCTCTCGTAGCGCTGGCGCGCGTTGAGCCGGCTCTCCTCGGCCCCGCCCATCTGCGTCTCCAGGCTGCGCAGCTCGGACGAGCGGTCGCCGGCGGCGGCGGAGCGGATGACGAAGGCCGGCGCGCCCTGGGCCACCTTCTGGCCCTCGGCCAGACGCACCGCGACCACCACACCGCCGCGCGAGGAGCGGATGGGATCGGCGCCGTGTCCGGGGACCAGCACGAACTGACTGGAGATGGTGTCGGGCAGCTTGATGAGCCACGCGGCGGCCACGGCGGCCGCGAACACGACGAGGAGCATCACCGCGAGGCCGCGGGCGGCCCAGTGTGGCGGCTCGCCCTCGAGGAACGGGTTCTCCTCGGCGAGGGCGGTGGATGGGCGGGTGTCGTCGGCCACGGCGCTCAGAGCCCGAGCTGCTGGCTGACGAGATAGAAGTACAGGCCCTGGCGCTTCATCAGGTCGTCGTGGCTGCCCTGCTCGACCAGCCGGCCCTTCTCGAGGACGAGGATGAGGTCGGCGTCGCGCACCGTGCTCAGCCGGTGGGCGATGACGAACGACGTGCGCCCCTCCAGCAGCCGGTCGATGTTCTCCTTCACGGCGCGCTCGGACTCGGTGTCGAGCGACGACGTCGCCTCGTCCATGATCAGCACTGGCGGCTGGTGGAAGAGCGCGCGGGCGATGGCGATGCGCTGGCGCTGCCCGCCCGAGATGGCCAGGCCCGACTCGCCGATCCGCGTCTCGTAGCCGAGCGGCAGCCGCTCGATGAACTCGTGCGCGTTGGCCACCCGCGCCGCCCAGATCACGCGGTCCATGTCGGGCTCCGCCTCGCCGAAGGCGATGTTGCGGGCGATGCTGTCGTCGAAGAGGTGGTTCTCCTGCAGCACGAAGCCGATCTGCCGGCGGAGGTCGCGGTAGTTCAGCGTCCGCAGATCCACGCTGTCGTAGAGGATCGTCCCCTCGGTGGGCTCCAGCAGCCCGGCCAGGCACTTCACCAGCGTCGTCTTGCCGGAGCCGCTGCGGCCCACGATGGCAACCATGCGGCCGGCCGGCACGTCGAGCGTGATGCCCTCGAGAATCGGCGGCGCCTCGGGGCCGCCGTAGCGGAACCCGACGTTACGCAGGTTGATGCTGCCCTCCAGCGTGCGCACCGGCTGCAGCCGCGCGCGGTCCGTGCCCTGTTCGGGCTCCTGCTGGAACACGTCGTCCAGCCGTCCCAGCAGCACGGTGGCGAGCTGGAAGTTGTCCCACAGGCTCAGCATCGTCGTGATCGGGGCATTGGCCATCGCCACCAGCGCGTTGAACGCCACCAGCGCGCCGATCGTGAGCCGGCCGTCGATCACCTGGTGGGCGCCGACCCACAGGAAGATCGCGGAGGTGAGGAACGTCACCATGCCGACCGAGCCCTCGTAGACCATCACCGTGAAGTCGGCCTTGAACTGCCGGCGGGCGATCCGGTGGAACTGCTCCAGCATCCGCTCGCGGAAGGCGACCTCGGCCCCCATGGCCTTGACGGTCTCGATGCCGCGAATGGCGTCGATCTGGTGGGAGGCGTAGCGGCCGAAGCCCTCTTCGAGGTCGTCGAAGATCGGACGCAAGCGGCGGGCGGAGAAGCGCATGAGCGCGAGGTAGAGCGGCGCGGTGATGAGGAACACCCCGGCCAGCAGGGGGCTGTACACCAGCATGAGCGCCAGCGCCGCCGCGAGCTGCACGACGGCGGTCAGGCCCCCCACCGCGCTGTGCACCATGAACTCGCGCACCTGGCGCAGGCCCGACAGCCGGCGCTGGATGTCGCCCGTCCGGCGCGAGGTGAAGTACGACATGGGCAGCGCCAGCAGCCGGCGCGTCAGGTAGTCGAGCGTGGTGGCGTCGATGCGGACGGCGATGAAGCTCAGCAGGTAGCGCTGGACGATGGTCGCCACCGTCATGAAGACCAGCGCCGTCAGCATGGCGAGCACGATGATGTTCAGCAGGCCGGTGTCCTGCTCGACGAGCACGCGATCGACGATGACCTGGGTGAAGACCGGCAGCAGCATCGCCAGCGCGCTGCCGACCACGGCCAGCCCGATCGCCCGCACGATGATCGGGCGGAACGGCCTCACGAACGGCCACAGCCAGGCGGCGCTGGGCGCCTCCACCGGCGCCTGGGCGAAGGCGTCGGTGTAGTCGAACAACGCGGTGTAGCCGCTCCAGCGGCGCTCGAAGTCCGCCCGCGGCAGCCGGCGCAGGCCGAGCGCGGGGTCGGCGATGCGCACGTGGGTGTCGGTGACGTCGTAGAGCACCACCCAGTGGTTGCCCTCCCAGTGCACGATCGCCGGCAGCGGCATCTGCGGCACGTTGCGCGGCGAGGCCTTCACGGGGCGGGCGGCCAGGCCCAGCTCGGTGGCGGCGCGGCAGAGCGCGCGCAGGCTGGTGCCGTCGGTGGAGGTGAAGCAGAGCTGCCGGATGCGGGCCAGGCTGACGGCGCGCCCGTAGTGGCGGCACACCATGGCCAGCGCGGCGGCGCCGCAGTCCATGGCGTCGAGCTGGCGCACGTGCGGGAAGCGGCGGATGCGGCGGCGGCCCTTGACGAAGCGCCCCTCCGCCGTGGCGAAGGGCGCGGCCGACGACTCCTCGTCCTCCTCCCCCGTCTGGGGGGTCGCCGCCTCCACCTGGCGCGGCCCGACCTTCTCCTGCACGCGCAGCTCGGCGGGCAGCGTTTCCTCGGCGAAGTCCAGCGGCACGCGCGCCAGCGCCCGGTAATCGTACTGGGCGATGCGCTCCTCGAGCTGCGTGCCGAACTCGGGGTACCGCGCGAGCAGACGCCCGAAGGTCGCCTCGGTCAGCCGGAGCAGCCGGCACGGCCCCACCGCCTCCACGGTGGTCGCGCGCGGCTCGCCCTTGAAGAGCGACAGCTCGCCGAAGAAGTCGCCGCGGCGCAGATAGCGCAGGTAGCGCCGGGAGCCGTCCTCCTCCACGAACACCCGCAGCCGGCCCTCCTCCACCACGTACATCGGTCCCGGCGGGTCACCCTGCCGGATGACGTGGTCCCCGGCCGCCACCGTCTCCGTCTCCAGATCGGCCAGCATCGTGGCCAGGGCCTCGATGGGCAGCCGGGCGAACGCGGTGTAGGAACGGAAGAAGTTGTGCAGGCGCCGGTGCGAGGCCTGCAGCTCCAGGTACTGCTTGAGATCGGGCGCGGAGGTCAGCAGCTCCTCGAAGGCGGCCCGGTCCAGGCGCAGCGCCTCGACGTCGCTGCTGGCCCGCACGGTGGCCATGCGCGTGGTGCGCTCGAGCAGCGCCATCTCGCCGAAGGCGTCGCCGGCGCGCAGCACGTTGAGCGGCACCTCCTCGCCGCTGTCGCCGCGCTTGACGACCCGCGCGCGGCCGCTCAGCAGGAGGTAGAGCGCGTCGGCCGGATCGCCCTCGCGCACGATGACGGCGCCGAAGGTATAGGTGGCGCGCACGAACCGGCGCGCCACCTGCGCGCGCACGGCCGGCGGCAGGAACTCCAGCAGCGGCAGCTTGCCGAGGGCGGCCTCGGCTACAACGTCCAGTGCCATGTCACCCGATTGGCAACCTCGCGGTCGACGGTGCGGGCCAGCAGCGCCTGCTCGGCGCGGGCCTGCACGGCCGGGTCGTCCTCCGCCGGCAGCCGTTTGGCCTCCACGACGAAGACGAGCTGGTGCTCCTTGAACGGCAGCGGTCCGATGAGCTCGCCGGCCTGGGCGCCCACCAGCGCGTCGCGCAGCGGGCCCTCGACCTCGTCCAGCCACCACTCGATCGTCTCGACGCGCTGGCCGGCCTCCTCCGCCACCTCGCCGATGGGGCGGCGGTCCACGCGCACGCACGACGCGATCTCGCGCGCGACGTCCTCGTCGGGGGTGAGGACGCTTTGCATGACGACCCGAACCCAGTCCAGCCGGCGGGCGGCGATGAGCGCGCGCAGCGCCTCGGGCGTCGCCACTCGCTCGGTGAACCGCCGCCATCCGCCCTCCAGCCCGGCGAGCGCGCGCAGCTGCTCGCGGCAGGCCGGCCGCGGCAGATCGGGCAGCGAGCGCTCCAGCACGTCGTCGGGCACCGTCGACTCGCCGGCGTCACCGTCGACGGCCGTCGCGTCCGCGTCCTCGGACCCGCGGGCGTGGATCGCGGCCCGGGCGGCGAGGCGCCCGGCCAGGTCGGCGGCGAGGCCACCGCACAACGCGTCGCACACGACGGCGGCCGCGACCTCGTCGTCGTCCAGCTCGAACTCCTCGCGGATCTCCTCGAGGTCGTCCGCCCAGCGCTCGATCAGCAGTCCGCGGCGGATGAAGTCGAGCCACGCCTCGACGGAGAGCCCGCGCCGCTCCAGCCACGCCTCCAGATCGGCGGCGGCGACGAGGTCGCGCGCGTAGCGGAATTCGGCGGCGGCCGTCTCGACGTCGGCCTCGTCGAGCGCGTCGTCGTCATCGTCGTCGAGCTCGTCGAGGCGAGCCAGGCAGGCCAGGCCGCTGCGCACCCGCTCCTCCAGGGCCGTCCAGTCGCCCCAGAGCAGCCCGGCCAGGACCACATCCTCCCAGACGTAGGAGGTCTGGCCGACCGTGAACAGCCGCTGCCCTGACAGCGTTTGCATGCGGCCCTACTATAACCGAGCGCTGCGGTGCGCTGACCACCGGCCGGCTTGCAGCCGTGGGGCGGGTCAGGCGCGCAGCCGGGTCAGGAGCGCGGACAGCGAAAGCTCGTCGAGCGAGCCCAGGCGGAGGTCGGCGGCGCTGAGGTCCAGGCGCGCGGTGAGCGGATTGGGGACGGCGACGCAGGCCAGTCCGGCGCGCTTGGCGGCCAGCACCCCATTGGGCGAATCCTCGAGCGCCACCGCCTCCCCGGCGGCGATGCCGGTCGCGTCCAGGACCGCCAGGTAGAGGGCCGGGTCCGGCTTCACGCGCGGCACGTCGCCGGCGCAGCGCACGACGGCGAAGGCCTCGCGGAGTCCCAGCCGCCGCAGGTGACCGTCCACCCAGCCCACCGACGACGACGACGCCACCCCGAGCGTCAGTCCGAGCCGGCGAGCCTCGGCGATGTATTCGCGCACGCCGGGCAGCACGGGCCGCTCGGCGATGAGGGCGTCGGTGCGCACGCGATGCCGGAGGGTGAGCGCGTCGGCGTCGAGCGGTCGAGCCACCAGCGCCTGCAGATCGGCGCACGGGTCGAATACGTCGGCGGTGCCGATGCACTCGGCCCACTTCTCGAACGCCAGCGCGTGGCCGTGCTCGCCGTAGATCTCCTGCCAGGCGTCGTAGACCGGCGCCTCGGTGTCGAGGATCAGCCCGTCGAAGTCGAAGACGATCAGCCTCACGTCAGGTAGAAGGGCCGCGCCGCCGCGGGCGTGTAGGCGTAGCGGCGGAGGACGTCGGGATCGGGATCGGCGCCGAGGCCGGGGCCGGCGGGCGGGCTCACGACGCCGCCGGCGCAGCGGATCGGCGCGGTCAGCAGCGGCGCGGCGAGCTGACCGGGCGGCATCTCGACGTAGGGGACGCCCGGCGTGGAGGCCGCCACGTGCAGGGTCGCGGCCAGCCCGGGACCGAAGTAGAACGAGTGCGGCACGAAGGTCACGTTGGCGCTCGCGGCCAGCGTGGCGATCTTCTGCATCTCCGACACGCCGCCGACCTTGGTGATGCTGGGCTGCACGATGTCGGCGGCGCCGGCCGCGATGATCTCGCGGAAGGCGAAGAGGGTCGCGTCGTTCTCGCCGCAGGCGATCGGGATGCGCACGGCCTGTCGCACCCGCGCGAGGCCGGCGTAGTCCTCCGGCGGCCACACCGGCTCCTCGAGCCAGCGCAGCGCGTAGCGCTCCAGCCGCCGGCCCATGCGGATCGCTCCCTCCACGCTCCACGGGCAGTTGGTGTCGAGCATCAGGTCGACGTCGGGCCCGGCCGCCTCGCGGGCCGCGGCCACCGAGGCCTCGTCGGTCTGGTGGAGCTTCACCGCGGTGAAGCCCATCGCCAGCGCGGCGGTGACCGCGCGGGCGACGTCGGCCGGCGTGTCGTAGCGCAGCAGGCTCGCGTAGGCGCGCAGACGCGGCTGCACGAGACCGCCGAGGAGCTGATAGACCGGCACGCCGCGCGCCTTGCCGGCCAGGTCCCACAGCGCCAGCTCCACGCCGCTGACGGCCATCATGGCCAGGCCGCGCCGCCCCCAGATCATCAGCGCGCGGTGCATGCGATCGAGCAGCAGCTCGATCTGCGCGGGATCCTGGCCGACCACCAGCGGCGCCAGCGCGTCGTCGACCACGCTGGACACGCCCAGGGTGGCGCCGTACGCGAAGCACTCGCCCCAGCCGATCAGGCCGTCGTCGGTGGCGATGCGGACCAGCACCTGGCGGCCGATGCCCGCCTCCCACGACGACGGCGGCGTCATCGGCGCCACCGGCACCGTGAGCGGCAGCGCGCGGACCTCGGTGATCATCATCGCGGGCTCACCTCGCCTGCGGCTGCGGCTCGCACTACCATCATCGTCTAGAACTCCCCCAGCCCGTACTCGGCCCAGCGCTGGCGCACGCGCGCCTCGTCGGCGGGCGCCGGGCGGACGGTCGGCGGGAAGCGCTCGCCGCCCCACTCGGCGCGGCGCTCGAACTTCCACGAGCGAGTGGCGTCGAAGAGCACGCGGTTCCAGAGGCCGGTGCCCAGCCGGCTCACGTCGCGGTCCTCCAGCGGCGTGGAGGGATCGATCGGCGAGCCGAAGATTCCCGGGAAGACGACGAGCCCGCCCTCGCCGGCGTTCATGCGGTGGGCGAGCGCCCAGTCGATCTGCTCGTAGGACGACGCCTCGATGTCGTCGTCCACGACGATCACGTGCTTGTAGCGGTACTGGGCGGCGCTGTTGCCCCACAGCGCGGCGGCGATCTGCTTGGGCTGGCCCTGGTAGGCCTTGCGGATCTGCACCACGATGTTCACCCCGTTGGTGATCGGATGGACGCAGACGTCGCGAACGCCGGGGATGCCGGCGCCCTTGAGGATGTTCCAGGCGATGCCGGCCCGCTGCACCGCCGACATCACGCTGTTCTCGCTGTAGGAGCCGGGCAGCGTGCCCTCCAGGCAGCCGCGGAAGATCGGATCGCGCCGGTGCGTGATGCACGTCACCTTCATCGTCGGCCGCGGCGTCGGCACGTCGGACAGGTGGCCGGTGTACTCGCCGAACGGCCCCTCGCTCTCCCAGGTCGCCGGATCGTCGCTGATGAAGCCTTCGAGCACGATCTCGGCCGAGGCCGGGACGTCCAGGTCCACCGTCTCGCAGCGCACCAGCTCGGCCGGCTCGCCGCGATACGCGCCCATCACGTCCCACTCGCAGACACCGGTCGGGATCGGCGAGCCGGCCAGGAACGGCATGATCGGATCCCACCCGATCACGCAGGCGACCGGCATCGGCTCCCCGCGATCCGAGTACTTCTGGAAATGGTGGCCCCAGTGCTGGCCGCCCTTGATCAGCAGCATCGGCGTCGTGTCCTTGCGGCCGATCATCCCGCGGTAGATCCCGACGTTCATCACGCGTGTCTCGGGATCGCGCGTCACGATCCCCGAGAACGTGTGGATGTAGCGCCCGCCCTCCAGGTGATGCCACTTCGGGACCGGGAACTCGTTCTGGTCGACGGCGTCGCCGCGGATGATCACGTCCTTGACCGGCCCCGTCCTCACGATGCGCGGGGCCAGCGTCGCCCGGTTCTTCTCCATCACGTACGCCAGCAGCTCGGCGTTCCCGACGTCCTTGGGGAGGCCCAGGGCCAGGACCAGCCGCCGCCGGTCGCCGAGCGCGCCGGTGAGGAGCTTCGTGCAGCGCCCGGTCTGGTAGCCGGTGATGTTCTCGAAGAGCAGCGCCGGGCCCTTCTTCTCGAGGACTCGTCGGGCCACGGCACCGAGCTCTCGGTCCCAGTGAACCTCGGCGTCGATGCGCTTGAGCTCCCCTTCCTTCTCGAGGAGCTGCATCCACTGACGCATGTCCATGAAGCCCATCACGCAGCCTCCGTGGCGCCGGCCGGTCGCGCCGCACGCTGTGAGAGCAGGACGACGACGAAGCACGCCAGCCCGGCCAGATCGCTCCACACGCCGGGAAAGATCAGCAGGAAGGCGCCGGCCAGCAGCACCGCCCGCTCCCAGGGTCGCGCCGGCGCCCTCAGGTACCCGATGAGCCCGGCCGCCAGCATCAGGATACCGAGGGTGGCGGCCGTGGTGCGCAGGGCAATTTGCACGACGGTGGCCCCCTGCATGAGCAGGGCCGGATCGTAGGCGAACGAGAACGGGATGATGAAGCCCGACAGCGCCAGCATCATGGCCGTCCACTGGGTGCGCCAGACGTCGGCCCCGGCGATCGAGGAGGTGGCGTAGGTGGAGATCGCGGTGGGCGGCGTGAGGTCGGCCAGGATGCCGAAGTAGAAGACGAACATGTGGGCGACCAGCTTGGGGATGCCGAGCTGCACGAGCGCGGGGGCGGCCATGATCGAGGTGATGATGTAGGTCGCCGAGGTCGGCAGGCCGGTGCCGAGCACCAGCGCGGCGATCATCGTCAGCACGAGCGTGGCCAGCATGTTGCCCTGGGCCACGTTGACGATGCCGCTGGCGAGCTTGAGGCCGAGCCCGGTCTCGGCCACGACGCCCACGACGATGCCGACCGTCGCGCACGCCAGCGCCACCGGCATCGCGCTGAAGGCGCCGTCGACCAGGACCGCGAGGATCTTGCGGAGCCCCATCCGCGTGTCGCGCCGGACCTGGCTCATGACGAACGCGGCGACGAGCGCCCAGAAGCCGGCGAACAGCGGCGAGCGACCCTCGATCAGGAACCACACCAGCACGGCGGGGCCGGCCAGCAAGTGGGCGTCGCGCCGGAGCACGGCGCCGAAGCGCGGCAGCTCGGCGCGCGGCAGCACCGGCAGCCCCTGGCGGGCCGCCTCGAAGTGGACCATCGCGCCCACGGCGACGAAGTAGAGGACGCCGGGAATGATGGCCGCGAACGCGATCGTCCCGTACGACACGCCCAGCGTCTCGGCCATGATGAACGCCGCGGCGCCCATCACGGGTGGGATGAGCTGGCCGCCCATCGAGGCGCACGCCTCGACGCCGGCCGCGAACGCGGGCCGGTAGCCGGCGCGCATCATCAGCGGGATCGTGAAGGCGCCGGTGGTGACCGCGTTGGCGATCGCGCTGCCGTTCACGGTGCCGAAGAGGCCGCTGGAGATCACCGCCACCTTCCCCGCCCCGCCGCGGGTGGCGCCGGCCACCGCCAGCGCCGCGTCGGTGAAGAAGCGCAGCAGCCCGCCGTGGGCCATGACGCCGCCGAAGAGGACGAAGAGGTAGATGAACGTCGCCGACACCAGCGTCGGCACGCCGAACACGCCCTTGGTCGTGAGCATCTGCTCGTCGACGAGCTGCAGGAAGGACTCGCCGCCGTGCGAGAGGAAGCCCGGCAGCCAGGGCCCGACGAAGACGTAGGCGACGAAGGCCAGGGCCATCACCACCAGCGCGGGGCCGATGTGGCGGTACGCCGCCAGCAGCAGCAGCAGCGTGAAGAGGACGCCGACCGCCACGTCGAGCAGCCCCGGCGCGTCGACGCCGGCCATGCGCGTCTTCAGGCGCTCCTGGTGGGCGACGTAGTGCGCCGCGCAGGCGACGGCCAGCAGCGCCAGCGTGCCGTCGAGCCAGCGCCGGCGCCGCCGCCTCGCCAGCGCGGCGGCGGCCGCCGGTGAATCCGGCGTGGGATCGGTGAGGAAGGCCAGGGCGACGGCGAAGGCCACGTGCACCGGAAGCTGGACGAGCAGGTCGAAGAGCCCGGCGGCGGCGGTGTAGAGCTGGAACAGCGACCACGCGATGGCCAGCCAGACGCGCGGCGCGCGCAGGTCAGCCATGGTGCACGACGTCGCCCCCGACCATCGTCAGTCGCGCCGTCAGTCCGACGAGCTCGTCGAGCGGCGCGGTCAGCGGGTCCTGCTCGAGCACGGCCAGGTCGGCCGCCCACCCGGGCGCCAGCCGGCCCCGCTCGTGCTCGGCGCGCGTGACGGCGGCGCCGCCGCTGGTGAGCGCGGTGAGCGCCTGGGTTCGGGTGAGCCGCTCGCCGGGCCCGACGACGACGTCCGTGCGCATGTCGCGCCGGGCCACGACGGCGGCGAACGCCACCCACGGATCGGCCGGCTTGTTGTCGGTGGCGATGCCGAACGGAATGCGGTGGCGGGCCAGGCTCCGATGCGGCAGCAGCTGGTCGCCGGCGCCACCGAGCCGGGCGACCTCGTCGACGGCCGAGCGGTAGAGATACGAGATCGGGTTGGTCGTCGCCACCAGGCCGAGGTGACGGATGCGCGCGAGCTGCCCGGGCGTCGCGGCGTTGAGGTGCACGAGCACCCAGCGCCCCGCGCGGACGGGGTGCCGGGCGGCGATGGCCTCCCACACGTCCAGCACCTCGGGCAGGCAACGCGTCACCAGCGTGTTGACGCGCACGCCCAGTCGCGCGGCCAGCGTCGCCTGCAGCGTGTACGCCTCGCGCGTGTTGGCGCTCTCCACGAAGCCCGCCCAGCCCGTGTAGGGCTGGGCGTCGTGCAGGATCCGCGCGACACCCGCGTCGCCGCCGTAGTGCAGGCAGATGCCGGCCACGCGCAGGCGGTCGTCGCCGAGCCCGCGGCCGCCCGCCCACGCCGCCACGTCGCGCAGCCCCCTCTCGGCGTCCACCGACGCCCATGTCGGGCTCACCGCCAGCGTGGCCCGCAGGCGCAGCGTGCCGCGCTCGCGCGCCTCGCGATAGACGGCCAGCACCTCGGGGGCGATCCCGTGGCCCTCGTAGACCGCGGTCACGCCGCGGGCGGCGTACGCGGCCTGCGATGCGCCGAGTGCTCGCAGCCGATCGGCGTGGGTGAAGCGCGGCGCCTCGCGCATCAGCGTGACCTCGAGCACCTGGATCAGATTGTGCTCGATGAACACGCCGGTCGGCTCGCCGGCGGCGTCCTTCACGATCTCGACACCCTTGGGCGGCTCGGTGTCGCGCGTGACGCCGGCCCGGGCCAGGGCCCGGCTGTTGGCGACGGCGTAGACGGGCGGCTTGTTCCAGTAGCCCCAGATGCCGCGGATGTAGACGGGATGATCGGGCGCAACGGCGTCGAGGTCGGCCCGTGTCGGCCACCGCCGCTCGGCCAGCCCGTCCGGCGCGTCCTGGTAGAACGGCGGGGAGCCGACGGGCATGGTGACGATCCACGATCCCTTCGGCGTCCTGGCGGCCTGCCGGCGCACGAGCATCTGGATGTCGGCGATCGAGCGGCAGCGGGCCAGCGACGGATACTGCGACTTGAGACCCTCGCGATCGAGGTGGGCGTGCGCGTCGACGAGACCGGGGATGACGGTGGCGCCGCGGAGGTCGAGGACCTGCGTGCGCCGATCACGCCAGCGCTTGACGTCCGCGCCATCGCCCACGACCGCGACGCGCCCCCCGGCGACGGCGAGCGCCGTCCCCCGCGGGCGGCGCGTGTCGAACGTCAGGATCCGGCCGTTGGCGAAGATCCAGTCCGCGGCGGCTATTTCATCCACCCCTTCTCGCGGTACGCGCGCTCGGCGCCCGGATGCAGGGGGATGCCGACCTTGTCGGGCTGCCACGCGGTCCGGGGATCGAACTCGGCCAGGCCGGCGTGGCCCCGGACCAGCGCGTCCTTGTTCTCGACGACCGTCTTCGTCACCGTGTAGGCGATCGGCTCCGGCAGCTCCTTGTTGGTGATGAGCACGGTCGGGAAGCCGACCGTGCTGACCGGCTCCGACTGGCCCTTGAACGTGTCGGCCGGCATGGTGGCCGCCGTGTAGCCGAGCGGCAGGAGCGCCTTGGCGGTGTCGGCGTCGAGGCCGAGGAACTTCACGTCGACGGCGGTGACGATCTCGCTGACCGAGGGATGCTTGGGCGTGATCACCGCGAACAGGATGTCGGCGCGCCCGTCCTTGAACGCGTCCACGATGATGTTGTAGCCGACGTGCTGGGTGGA
>Ga0210377_10003528_pt1 | contig 13444 bp, 11 predicted proteins | sample PLM4_65_b1redo_FD_155480 | JGI IMG/M metagenome (GOLD analysis project Ga0210377, IMG submission 155480) | Groundwater sediment microbial communities from an aquifer in East River, Colorado, USA - PLM4_65_b1 redo | ecosystem: Environmental > Terrestrial > Soil > Riparian zone | place: USA: East...
CTGGCAAGCGCCGCCCGCCCCCCGCTGCTCAGCGAGTGTTTCGTCCGCTGAGTCGGCCCGCCGGCCAGACTGGCCGCGATTGGCCGCGCTGGCCACTCGCGGGCGCCCGCGTACGAGCGCTGCGCACGTGCCACCGGCATGCGGCTTGCTCCGCCCCGCGCCCGACGGTCGGGGTTCAGGAGAGACTGGCATGCAGCCGATTCGCACGATCCTCTGGCTCAGCCGCGGCGAGGAGCTCCCCATGGACCTCGCCGGTGAAGCGCCCACGCTCGACTTCGTGTGGGAGCGCAGCGTCGAGGGCGCGCTCGCGCTCGAGCTCCAGCATTTCGACGCGCTGGTGATCGATGCCGCGAGCGCCGGCGAAGCGCTCGCGACGCTGCGCGGTCTGCGCAGCGCAGCGCGGCTCCCGCCGCTCCTGGTGCGCGTCGCCGAGTGCGAGGCGGACACACCGGCGCAGCTGCTCGCGGCCGGAGCCGCGGACGTGCTGCCTCGGGAGTTTGAGCCCGAGCGCGCCGCGGCGGATCTGCGGGCGAGCGTCGAGAAGCTCGCGCGCGGGCCTGCCCGGCACGCCGCAGCGGCGCTGCCGTCGCCCGCGCGCGTTCCGGCGCAGGACGGGATCGTGGGCGAGAGCCCGGTGATGCAGCAGCTGTTCGGCCTGATTGCGTGCGCGAGCCGCGCTCGCGCCACCGTGCTGATCTCCGGCGAGACCGGGACGGGAAAGGAGCTGATCGCAAACGCGATCCATCGCGGGAGCCCACGGGCCGCGCGGCCCTTCGTTGCCGTCAACTGCGCCGCCTTCCCCGACACGCTGCTGGAGAGCGAGCTGTTCGGCTGCGTGAAGGGAGCCTTCACCGGTGCCGATCGCGACCGCGCGGGCCTGTTCGAGACGGCCGACGGTGGCACCCTCTTCCTCGACGAAGTGGGCGAGACCTCGGGCGCCTTCCAGGCCAAGCTCCTGCGCGTGCTGCAGGAGCGCGAGCTGCGGCCGGTGGGCGGCACGCGCGCTCGTCGCGTCGACGTTCGCGTGATCGCCGCGAGCAACCGCGACCTCTGGCGCCAGTCGCAAGCCGGGTCTTTCCGAACGGATCTCTACTACCGCCTCGCCGTTTTCCCGATCGAAGTACCGTCCCTGCGCGAGCGCCGCGGCGACATCCTGCCGCTCGCCTCGCGCTTCCTCGAGCTGCATGGCGACGCCTCGCAGCCGCGCCAGCTCGCCCCGGACGCCGCGCGCCTGCTCGAGGGCCATACCTGGCCCGGCAACGTGCGCGAGCTCGAGAACGAGATCCAGCGCGCGCTGGCGCTCGCCGCACCCGGCGCGCTGCTCGAGGCCGGCCATTTCTCGGCGCGCCTGCGCGAGCCGCTCGAGCCCGTCGCAAGCGATTTTCCGCCGGCCGGATCGCTGCGAGAAAACCTCGATCGCGTCGAGGCCTGGCTGATCCGCCGTGAGCTCGACGCCCATGGCGGTCGTCGCGCGGAGACGGCGCGCCGGCTCGCCATCACCCGGGAGGGCCTCTACAAGAAGATGAAGCGCCTCGGCATCGCCTGACGGACGCGCGGCGCCAAGCGGGCGACGAGACGACGCGCGACGTCCGCTCTACAGTTCGCGGGCTCGGCGCCCGCGGCGCCGCTGCCGGGGAGGCCTGCGCTTGAAGTTCGCCCTCTTCTACGAGATCCCGGTCGCACGTCCGTGGGACGCCGGCAGTGAGCACCGCGCCTACAAGGACACGCTCGAGCAGGCCGTGTTCGCCGAGCGCTGCGGCTGGCACGCGTTCTGGAGCGTCGAGCACCACTTCCTCGAGGAGTATTCGCATTGCTCGAACCCGGAGGTCCTCTACGGGGCGATCGCGGGCCGGACCTCGCGCCTGCGCCTCGGCTATGGCGTGCGCCTGATGCCGAAGCCGTACAACCACCCCGTACGCACGGCGGAGTCAGTGGCGGTGCTCGACCTGCTCTCCGACGGCCGCGTCGATTTCGGCACCGGCCGCTCGGCCACGCGCGCCGAGCTCGAGGGCTTCGACATCGACCCGCAGGAGACGCGCGCCATGTGGCAGGAGGCGATCGAGCACGTCGTCGCCTGCTGGACGAACGACGAAGTCGCCTTCGAGGGCAAGCACTGGCGGCTGCCCAGGCGCCGCGTGCTGCCCAAGCCGCTGCAGCGCCCCCACCCGCCGATCTGGGGCGCCACGTCGTCCGACGAGGGACATCGCCAGATGGGTGAGCTCGGGCTCGGGCTGTGCTCCTTCGCGGTGGGCGTGGCCCCCGAAGAGGTGAAGAAGAAGATCGACCTGTATCGCGCCGCGATCGCAACCTGCCGCAAGCCGCTCGGCCACTGGGTGCACGACCACGCCGCGACCTTCACGATGACGCTGTGCGCAGCGAGCCAGGCCGAGGCGTGGCAGGCCGCGCGCGAGTCGTTCGAGTGGTATCCGAAGGCGGGAGCGCGGCTGATCGGAAGCCTCGCGCACTGGATGGCCGAACAAAAACGTGAACTCGGCAACTACGCCTACGCCGCCGACCTCGCGAACGTCGATCGCAGCGGCGCGCTCGATCTGCTGACGCTCGAGTACCTGGCGGGCGCCGGTGCCTGCGTGCTCGGAACGCCGGAGCAGTGCCTCGAGACCTGCCGGCGCTATGAAGCCGCCGGGGTCGACCTGCTGCTGTGTCTGGTGAATCCCTACAAGATTCCGCATGCGCAGGTGATGCAGACGATCGAGCTGATGGGGAAGCACGTGATCCCCCATTTCCAGGACTGAGGGGGAGCATGGACCAGTTCTCGCGACGGGTGGCGGTGGTGACGGGCGCTGCGAGCGGGATCGGGCTGGCGCTGGCGCGTCGGCTCGGCGCGGAAGGCATGCGCGTGGTGCTCGCCGACATCGAGGCCGGACCGCTCGAGCGCGCGGCGAAGCAGCTTGCCGCCTCGGGCGTCGAGACGCTGGCCGTGCGCACCGACGTCTCGCGCGCCGACGACGTCGACGCGCTCGCCAGACGAACCTTCGACGCCTTCGGCGCCGTGCATCTGGTCTGCAACAACGCGGGCGTTTTCGTGGGCGGGAACTCGTGGGAAGTGTCGATCGCCGACTGGCAATGGGTGCTCGGCGTCAATTTCTGGGGCGTGGTCCACGGCCTGCGCAGCTTCGTCCCGTTGCTGCTCGCGCACGGCGAGGAGGCGCACATCGTGAACACCGCCTCGATGGCGGGCCTCGTGAGCCTGCCGTTCACGGCGCCGTACTGCGTCAGCAAGCACGCGGTGGTGGCGCTCTCCGAGTCGCTCTATCACGAGATGGCGCTGCGGGGATCGAAGCTCGGCGTGTCGGTGCTGTGCCCCGAGGTCGTTGCCACCCAGATCGGCGCCTGTGCGCGCAACCGACCGCCGGGCGCCGCGAGTCCGCCAGCGGCCGAGACGCCCGAGCAGGCTCTCGTGCGCGCAGCGCTCGAGAAGTCGATCGAGCGCGGCATCCCGCCGGACACGATCGCCGATCGCGTTCTGCGAGCGGTGCGCGAGCGGCGCTTCTACGTGCTCGCGGAGGACGACTGGCGCCGCGCCGCGGAGCTGCGCTGCGACGACGTGCGGCAGGCGCGCAACCCGAGCTTCGCGCCGCCGCAAGGCTGACACGCAAGGCGGAGGTGCAACGTGAGACTGCGAGTGGCGGTGCTGGGGGCGGGATCCTGGGGTACGGCGGTGGCGATGCTCGCCAGTCACAACGCGCCGACGGTGATCTGGGCGCGCCGCGACGGCCTCGCCGAGGAGATCAACGGCGCACACACGAACGAGCGCTACCTCCCGGGCCTGCGGCTTCCGCCCGCGCTGCGCGCGACGGCTTCGATCGAGGAAGCGGTGCGCGATGCCGACGTGGTGGCGCTCGGCGTTCCCTCGCACGGTCTGCGCCCGGTGCTCGAGGAGGTGCGGCGCCACATCCGCCCGTGGATTCCGCTCGTGAGCCTCGTCAAGGGTCTCGAAGAGGGCAGCCTGCTGCGCATGACGCAGGTGATCCACGACGTGCTGCCCGATCACCGCGCCGGCGTGCTCAGCGGTCCGAACCTGGCGCGCGAGATCGTGGCCGGCTTTGCCGCGGCCAGCGTGATCGCGATCGACGACGAGATGAGCGCGCGCCAGCTCCAGGAGGTGTTCCACTCCGGGCTCTTCCGCGTGTACACCAATCCCGACGTCGCGGGCTGCGAGCTCGGCGGCGCGCTCAAGAACGTGATCGCCATCGCGTCCGGGATGGGCGATGGCCTCGGCGTCGGCGACAACACGCGCTCGGCCGTTCTCACGCGAGGGCTCGCCGAGATCACGCGCCTCGGCGTCGCGATGGGCGGGCGGTCCGAGACGTTCTCGGGGCTCGCGGGCATGGGCGATCTGATCGCGACCTGCATCAGCCCCCAGAGCCGCAACCGCCACGTGGGCGAGCAGCTGGGCAAGGGGCGCCCGATCGACGAGATCGTCTCGCAGATGCACATGGTGGCCGAGGGCGTGAAGACGGCGCGCGTCGTGATGGAGTGCGCAAAGAAGTTTGACGTCGAGATGCCGATCGCGCGCGAGGTCTATGGCGTGCTGTACGAGGGCCGCACCGCGCGCGACGCCTACCGCGGGCTGATGCGCAGGCGTCCGGGTGCGGAGGGGGAGCCCGGCTGAGCCCGGCCGGTCCATTGCGAGCGCAGCCGAGCCCAGCCCTGTAGGGCAAACAGCAGGAATCCGAGCGAGAGCAGGAGCTCGACGGGCTCCTGGTCGAAAGTCGAAACGAAGCCGAAGCGCAGGCCATCGGACCCGATCCAGCTCTGCGGGGTGTAGTCGAAGACCAGATAGAACAAGGCAACGGGCAGGAAGTAACTGAACAGCGAGGCCGGCGGCAGGATCCAGCGCGCGAGCTCCAGGATGCGCGCCGGACTCCGCTCGGGTATCAGCGCCCACGCCAGGCCCCCGAAGAGCCCCGCGCCGATGTAGGCGCCATGCAGGAAACGCTGTAGGAACGGTAGGTTGTGCAGGTTGATCTCACCCTGCACATTGCTGGTGAAAAGCTCGGGGGTCGGCACGCCAAACACACGTTGGCCCCAGCTGATCTCCTCCAAGCAGAAGAGCACGAGCGCCAGCGCCAGCAAGCTCCAGAGCCCCGCCAGCGCACGCTCGCCCCGCAGCCGCAGCCCGCGCGCAACGACCACGGCAACGCAGCCTGCGCCGAGGTAGGCCACGCTGGTCGCGTCCTCGACGAGACCGTCCTCTCTCACGAGACCCGTGTAGGCGACGTGCTCCGGACCGAGCACGCTCTTGAGCGCGACGCAGGCCATCAACACGCCGAGTGGCAGCAGCCCGCACAGCGGTCCGAGCAGCAGCTCGGGTTGCAGCGCGACCCGGGGCAGAAGCTCGGCGAGCCCGAGCAGCGAAACCCCGGCGGCCAGGCAGAGCGCGCGGTAGGCGAGCAGCGACTCGATTCCGATGGGCGTGAGCGGCTTGCCGCCGTGCAACGCGCTGGCCACGATCTCCGGGGTCAGCAGCAGCGCTGAGGCGCAGGCCAGGAGCCCGGCGCCGCGCAGCCCCCAGCGCCAGCTCACGAGCCAGCGCGGGCTTCGCGGCAGCCTGGAATGCGCGGGGACGGCGACGGCCATGCCGGTCTCCTGATGCCGATGACGCGAAGCTTATCGCTGGAAGCGCGGCGATGCTTGAGGCGGAGGGCTTGCTTCCCAGCGCGAATCGCATGTCTACGCACGGGAGCTGCCTACGGGCTGCACCGCGCCTGCTTCAGAAGAACCAGCTGCGCCGCGCGCGGCGTCCAGCGTCGATCAGCGCGCGGATTCGGGCCTTCACCTGCTCGACCTTCTTCTCGACGGACGCGTCCTCCTCGGACGGATCGCCGCTGAAGCGCATGGGCTCTCCGAATCCGATCCGGAATTTCACGGGTAGCGGCAGGAAGCCCGCGAGCCCGAGCCATGGGAAGGTGAGCGTCACCGGAAACGCGGGCGACCCCAGTAGCCGGCCGACGCTGCGCAGGTTCGCGAGGCCCGGCGACTGCTCTTCGGCCCCGACGATCCCGACCGGCACGATCAGCGTGTCCGTCTCGAGCGCGAGCCGCATGAAGCCGAGCCCGAAGCGCTGCAGCTGGTAGCGCTGGCGGAAGGTCTTCACGAAGCCGCGCTCGCCCTCGGGAAACACCATGATCGCCTCTTCCTGCTCGAGCAGGTGGGCGCAGTTCGTGGGAGTGCCCACGACGGAGCCCACCCGGTGCATGAAGACGCTGAAGAACGGGAGCGTGGGCAGGTAGTACTCGCCCATGCCCCGCACCACGCGCGGCGGATCGCCATCGAGGAAGAGCGCCATACCGAGCATCGCGCCGTCCCACGCGAAGGTGTTGCCGGCGTGGTTCGCGATCAGCAGCACCCGCCCTGCCGGCACGTTCTCGACTCCGCTCGCCTCGACCCGCAGCCAGTAGCGGTAGACGAGCGCCATCGCGGCGAGCAGCGGCCGGGCGTACTCGGGATCGAAGCCGAAGGGGTCGAAGCCGTAGGCGTTGAGACGCGTGGGAATCCGCGCGATGCGCTCGTCGACGTCGCGCGAGATCTCGCGCAGCGGCGCCGGGAGCCAGCGTCCCCAGGCGCTGCGGCTCGCGCGGGGACGCGCGGCGGCGACGAGACTCCGGTCGCTCACGCGAGCTCCGCGCGAAAGAAGGCGAGCAGCACGTCCCAGGCCGCGACCGCCGCCGTCGCATCGAAGGCAGCGTGGCGGCCCGCGTCGAGGAATCCGGCGGAGACGCCCGGCACGACCCTCACGGCCCCGCGCCGGCCCGCAGCGCGCAGCCGCGACTCGAGCTCGCGCGCGGCGCCGGGCGCTGCGAGAGCGTCGCGCTCTGCGAACAGCCCGAGGCAAGCCGCCTCGAGCTTGGCGACGTCCGGGTCGAGGCGAGGGTGCACGGGCCAGCACGCGGCCACGGCGCCGACGCGGCGGCTGCGGGCGGCGAGGTCGAGCGCGAGCGGCCCGCCCCAGCCGAAGCCGAGAGCGCCGACGCGCGGGCCCTCGCAGGCGTCGCGGCCGAGCAGCGCGTCGACTGTGGCGTCGAGCGCGTCCGCCGCACGCGCCGGGTCGAGGGCTTCCGCGAGCCCGCGCGCGTCATCGGGCGACTCGAGGGCGGGGCTGCCGAGCCAGTCTGGAGCCAGCGCGACGAAGCCCTCGCGCGCCAGCCGATCGCACACGTCGCGGGCGAACTCCCCGAGCCCGTCGGCCTCGTGGACGACCAGCACCCCGCGCCCGAAGCCCGTCGCGGGCTCGGCGAGATAGGCGCGGCGAGGCTGCGCAGCGACGCTGAAGGCGAACTCGCTCCCGGCGCGCGTGCGCGGCATGCCGCTCCTTCCGCGTGGGCTGTGCAAGCGCAGCATAACCCTTCGGCGCGCGAGCGGTACACTGCGCGCGATGCACCCCGAGCCGGACGCTCTCGCGTTCCAGAACGTCCCGCCCGCGGTGCTCGGACTCGTGCGCACGCTCGCGAATGCCGGACACGAAGCCGTGCTCGTCGGCGGCTGTGTGCGCGATCTCCTGCGCGGCGTTCCCGTCTCGGACTTCGACGTGGCGACCGCGGCCAGCCCCGAGAGCGTGCTCGCGCTCTTCCCGCGCGCGATCCCGATCGGCCTCGCGCACGGCACGGTGATGGTCCCGAGCCAGGCCGGGCCGGTCGACGTCACCAGCTACCGCGCGGGCCCGAATCTGCGCGATGACCTCGCGCGCAGGGACTTCACGCTGAACGCGCTCGCCTGGTCGCCCGAGAAGAGTCTGCTGATCGATTGGTTCGGCGGCCGCAGCGACCTCGCGCAGGGGCGGCTGCGCGCGGTGGGCTCGGCGCGCGAGCGTCTCGCGGAGGACCCGCTGCGCATGCTGCGCGCCGCGCGGCTGGTGGCGCAGCTCGGCGTGCGTGCCGACGCGGAGCTCGAGCGAGCCATGGCCGATGCGCATGCCACGCTCGCGCGCGTCGCGCGCGAACGCGTGCGTCGCGAGCTCGCGCTGCTCCTGCTCGCCCCCCACGCGGGCGCGGGCCTGGCGCTGCTGCGGCGCACGCAGGTCGAATCCGTGCTCGCGCCCGGCGCCGCGGCCGATGCGGCCGAGGTCGTACCCGCCCTGCCCCTCGACCTCGAGCTGCGCCTCGCCGGTTGGCTGCGCGGGGCGCGGGTTGCCGCCGTGCTGCGCAGCCACCGCTATTCGCGCCGCGTGATCGCGCGCGTCGAGCACCTGCTGCGCCTGCACCCGATCGAAGAGGGCGCGCACGCGGCGCACGCTGCCTCGCTGCGGCGTTTGCTGCGGCGCGCGGGTGAAAATGAACTGGATGCCCTGGTCGCGCTGCGCCACGCCGAGCTCGAGCGCGGCGAGGCCGCGCGCCGCAGCGACGCGGCCGCCGCGCTCGAGCGCTTGCGCGCGCTCGAGCAGGCGGTAGCGCGTGTGCGGCGCTCGGGAGCGCTGGCGCTTCACCGCTTCGATCTCGCGATCCGCGGCGACGAAGTGATGCGGCAGCTCGGGGGCGGGCCCGGCCCGCACGTGGGTCGCGCGCTGCACTTCCTGACCGAATGCGTGATCGAAGACCCCGCCTGCAACACCCCCGATGCGCTGCGCGCACGCCTCGCCACCTGGAAGGCCGAGCGCAACACGGCGCAAACCCGCCCCTCTCTCGCTTGAAATTCGCCCCCCGGTGAACTCCGCTCGCCGCCGGCACGTCCCGGGCTTCTCGCCTGCGGCACGTCCCAGGACTTAGCTCGCCTGGCGGCTCGTTCCAGGACTTCGCTCGCCTGGCGGCTCGCTGCGCGCTTCGCTTGCGCTAGAGGCGCCCCTCCTCTCGCCTCCACGCCCGCCTGACACAACCGCCCTCGTCGCACCACTCACGGGTGGCATCAGACGTAGAGGCCGCCCGCGCGCGGCAACGAGGAGGCTCCTTCCCATGTCGCGATCCTTCTTCCTTCGGAGGCTGCGCCGCTACGTCGCCGCGCTTCCGCCGCTGGTCTTCGGCTTCATGGGAAGTCCCGCATTCAGCGCGGTCATCGACGCGACCGGCTTCACCGTCGGGCAGACGAGCGCGAACTTCAGCAACGCGACGGTGACCGCCACCGGCGGCTCCTTCACCAAGGTGACGTCGGTGGGCAGCGGCTCCACGACCGTGGTCGGCATCAGCACCGGCTTCGTCGCGAACGAGGCCGACATCGACGGCGAGCTCTTCACGATCAACTTCAGCGGCGGCGGCGCCGTCGTGACCGAAGTGACGCTCGGCCTGCTCTTCAAGAAGGGGGAGTGGGGGGGGGCCGCCGACGAGCAGGCGCGCCTCAAGCCGACCACCGGCAGCACGGGGGATTGCAGCACCCTCAACTGCCTGCTCTCCGCCGACGGCACCTTCAAGAACCTGACGGCCGGCGTCAGCACGCTCTCGCCGGCCGTCGAGGGCGAAGGCGGAATCTTCAAGATCCTGAATCCCTTCGGCAGCACGGTGATCAGCAAGCTCGAGCTGCTGCCGTTCAACGTCGGCGGCGCGAACTCCGACTTCGGGCTGGTGAGCATCACGTATACGACGGTGGAGGCAGTGCCCGAGCCGGGCACGCTGACGCTCGTGGGGCTCGGCTCCCTCGGTCTCGCGCTCGCGGGGCGGCGGCGCACGACGCGCGTCTAGCCCGAGCGACGCTCCCGGCGAAGCGACCGCGGCGCAGCCTGCGCGCGCAGTCGCGCGCGTTCCGGGACGGGCGCGCGGAACCCGTTCCAGTGGCCTCAAAGACCGATTTCAGTTACTTCCCGCCACTGCTCTCGGCGGATTGCAGTATCGCCCGAGCGTGCTTCGCCGCTCTGGCTTCGAGTAACACCATCACCACAACGAGATTCAGCAACAACGAGATGGCGAAAGCCAGCGGGTTCGATGTGAGTCCGGCGACCGAAGTCGGAACGATCGCAATCGAAACGAACAGAACCATGTCTGGATGACGTGAGCGACCGCAAAGAACAGGTAGAAACCAGGGGAAGGCACGGCTGCGCCAAACTGCCGCACTAGCCCGCGCCGTAAATCCTCTCCCGCAGCCGGCGCATGCCTGCGATCCAGCGGTCGTAGTCGCTCGCCTTGCGCTGGAAGTAGGCCTTCACCTGCGGGTGCGGCAGGATCAGGAACTCCTCCTTCGCGAGCCCCGCGACGACGGCCTCGGCCACGGCCTCGGGCTCGATCATGTCGGCGGTGAGGTGCTGCCCGCCGACCGTCGAGGCGACACCGCCGAGCATGGCCGTGCGCACGCCCTGCGGACACAAACAGGAGACGCGGATGCCGCGGCCGCCGTAGCTGATCGCGAGCCACTCGGCGAAGCCCACGGCCGCGTGCTTGGTGACCGAGTAGGCGTGCGCGCTGATGTCGGTGAGCAGGCCCGCGGCGGACGCGGTGTTCAGCAGGTAGCCGCTGCCGCGTTCGAGCATGCCCGGGAGCACGGCCCGTGCGGCGTAGACGTGGGCCATCAGATGGACATCCCAGCTGCGCTGCCAGACCTCGTCCGGCGCGAAGGGACCGCTCGCGCCATCGCCGAGGCCTGCGCCGATCGCGATGCCGGCGTTCGAGCAGAACAGGTCGATGGGTCCGTAGGCGGCGGTCGCGCGTGCGACCAGGCGCTGCACCTCGGCCTCGACCCCGACGTCGGTCGGGGCGGCGAGCCCACCGATCTCGCGCGCCACCGCCTCGGCCCCCGCAGCGTCGAGATCCGCCACCACGACGCCCCGCGCGCCTTCGGCCGCGAAGCGCCGGCAGAGCTCGCGGCCGATGCCGCTGGCCCCACCCGTCACCACCGCCACCCGCCCCCGCAGCTGCATGCGGCGATCCTATGCGTCCAGGCGCAGACCGGCCAGCGCCAGTGGCCTACCCCTGCGCGGGCTTCCTCAAGCAGGGCTTGTGCTGGTCGATACGAGGGGACGGCGCCCCGGCGCCGAATTCCGTTCGGGGCGGATTCCCAAGCATGCGGTACACGCGCTCGACTCACGGATGCCTCCGCCTCTCGAGTCACCTCGGCGCGATCGCCTGCGGCCTCGCACTGTCCGGCTGCTCGTTCCTCGGCTCGCTGGGCTCCTCGCTTGCGCCCTCGCACGCTGCACCGGACCCGGTTCACGAGATGGCCGTCCACGACCCTGAGATCTACCTGCGGGCGCAGCTCGAGCAGATCCACGGCCTCGAGCGCGAGGTCCAGCGCCTGCGCGGCGAGCTGCACGAGGCCGAGAGCGCGATGGTCGCGATCGAGTCCGGGCTGCGGGGCGCGCAGACGCGTGCCGACGCCGTCTCGGCGCTGGCCGAAGCGCGCATCTCCGTCGAACGAGCGCGCACCAGCGTCCCCTGGCGCGGCGCGGAGATCGCCGAGCTGACGGAAAAGCTCGAAGAAGCGGAACGCCAGTTCCAATCCGGGAACAGCGGCTCGGCGGTGTTCTTCGCGTCGCGCGCAAAACGGGTTGCCGACGCGCTCCTCGAGGAAGCCCGCCGGGCCGCCGGCGTACCGGCCATGCGCAAAATCACGGCTCCGCGCGCGAACCTGCGCGCGGGACCCTCCACCGCGGATAGTGTGCTGCTCGTGCTCAGCCAGGCGACGCCCGTCCTGCCGCAGCGTTCCGACGGCGAGTGGGTGCTGGTCCGGACGCTCGCTGGCGCCGTCGGCTGGGTGCATACCTCGCTGCTCGAAGCGCGCTAGCGCGGGATTCCCTCGGCGCTGCCTCGCGGCCTCGCCCGCAGGCTCCGCTCGGCTTCGCCTCGCTGCGCGTCGGCCGACTCTCGAGTCGGCCTTCAAGCTCGTGGGCTCCGCTCGGCTTCGCCTCGCTGCGCGTCGGCCGACTCTCGAGTCGGCCTCCTAGTCGCCCGCGTCGGCGACGACGACGCAGTCCTTGCCCAGCGCCTTGGCGCGGTAGAGCGCGCGATCCGCGTCGTTGAAGAAGGCCTTGTCGTCGCCCCGGAAGGCCGCGACCCCGAACGAAGCCGTCACCTCGATCTCGAGCGGACCGTCGGCGTTGATCACCCCGAAGCGCGCGTGCAAGATCGCGAGGCGCAGCTTCTCGGCGAGTGCGACCGCGCCCTCCAGCGTCGTCTGACTGGCGAGCAACGCGAACTCCTCACCGCCGTAGCGCGCGAGCAGATCCATCTCCCGCACCACGCCGCTCATCACGACCCCGAGCTGCTTCAGCACGGCGTCGCCGACGGCGTGTCCGTAGCGGTCGTTCAGGCGCTTGAAGTCGTCGAGATCGATCACGATCAGGGCAAGCGGCTCGCCGGTGCGCGCCGCGCGCTTCATCTCCCGCGGCAGATGCTCATGGAAGAAGCGGTGGTTGTGCAGCTTGGTCAGGTCATCCGTGATCGAGAGCTGCTGGAAGACCTCGTTCACGCGCTGCAGCTCGTTGTTCTGCGCGATCAGCCGCGCATTCGCGTCCACGACCTCGAGCCGGCTCTCCTCGAGCGCGAGCTGATTGCGCCGCAGACGCGAGGACATTTCGTTGAAGGCGCGCGTCAGCACGCCGATCTCGTCGGCCGCGGGGCTCCCGCCCACCATCACGTCCGTCTCGCCGGTGGCGATGCGCAGCGCCGCGTCCGAGAGCGCGAGGATCGGGCGCACGATCGAGCGTGCGACCTGGAATGCGACGAGGCTGAAGCCGAGCACGATACCGAGGTTGAGCAGCATCTGCTCGCGAATCGTCGCGACCACCGGCGCGAAGGCGTCGTCGTACGGTTGCTCGACGACGAGCGTCCAGCCGAAGCGATCGAAGCGCACGGCGCTCCCGACCCGGTGCTCGCCGTCCGCGTCGGTGTATTCCTCGACCTCCGGCGCCGCCGCTGTCGCCGGAAGCGGGCGAGCGTAGGGGCGTCGTCGCAGGGCATTCGGCGCCACGAGCAGCGTCGCGCCATCGCTTCCCACGATCGAGAGTTCGAGATTGGGCCCCGCATCGTCCACCTGCAACAGCTGCTCGACCGCGCCGACTTCGATGAGTGCGTTCAGCGAGGCCACGCGTTGCTCTTTCGCGTTCAAGACCGGGACAGACGCGAGCTGGACGCGCCTCCCGCCGACCCATTCGATTCCGCCAAGCGTGGGCGCGCTGACCCGCGCCGCGCGCTCACGTCGCTCCGCGGGGACCTCGATCTCGGCGCCGATCCAGAGCAGGTTCCGACCTTGCGGGTCGAGCAGGAAGAGCGCGTCGTACTGCGGGAAGCGCTCCAGCACGTAGGAGAGATAGGTGCGCAGCTCGGTCCGGGAGGCCTCCGCCGCGGGCCCCGAGAGCCGGGCGGAGTTCGCCACGACGACCGCGCTGCGGGCGAAGGTCTCGACATCGAGCTGACGCTGCGCGTAGTAGAGATCGATGCGCTGGCTCGTGGCGTGCAGCAGCCCCGGAAAGTTTCCGTCCATCTTCTCGCGCAGAAACGATTCGATCGAGTGCGTCGAGATCCACGACACGACGAGCGACGTAATCAGCGCCGCGGAGAAGACCGAGGTC
>Ga0210377_10003529_pt1 | contig 13440 bp, 12 predicted proteins | sample PLM4_65_b1redo_FD_155480 | JGI IMG/M metagenome (GOLD analysis project Ga0210377, IMG submission 155480) | Groundwater sediment microbial communities from an aquifer in East River, Colorado, USA - PLM4_65_b1 redo | ecosystem: Environmental > Terrestrial > Soil > Riparian zone | place: USA: East...
AATTCTGGCCGGATCCGGAGCGCTTCGATCCCGAGCGCTTCACGCCCGAGCTGTGCGCGAAGCGGCCGCGCTTCGCCTACATCCCGTTCGCGGCCGGTCATCGCAACTGCATCGGGGGCACCCAGGCGATGCTGGAGCTGAAACTCGTCGTCGCACTGGTTGCGCAGCGTTACCGGCTCGACCTGGTGCCGGGCCAGAAGATCGAGCCCGCGCCGGGCACCACCATGTATCCACGCCACGGATTGAAAATGACGCTGCATCCGATGCCGACGCTGCAATGAGCAGCACGCCCGAATCCAGGAGCGAGAAAGCACGCGCCTTCTACGACGCAACCGCGACCGCCGGCGATTTCGCCTTCATGAACTACGGCTACGCGCGCCCCGGCGCGCCGCCGCTCGATGCGGCCGCCCCGGAGCAGTACTGCCAGCAACTCTATCGTCACGTGATCGGCACGACCGAGGTCGCCGGCAAGCGCCTGCTCGAAGTGAGCAGCGGCCGTGGCGGCGGTGCGGCGTTCGTGATGTCGGCGTTCCGGCCCGCCTCGCTGGTTGGCGTCGACATCAGCGAGCAGAACGTGGCGCTGGCGCGAGCGCGATTCGCGGCCGTGCCGGGCTTGAGCTTCCAGGTTGGCCGGGCGGAACAGCTGCCGTTTCCCGACGGCAGCATCGACGCGGTGCTGAACGTCGAGGCCTCGCATCTCTACGACGACCATCCGCGGTACTTCGCGGAAGTGCATCGCGTGCTAGCCGTGGGTGGCCGTTTCCTGTACGCGGACCTCTTCTGGAGCAACAGCGATCCCGAGCGGCTCATCGCCGATGCCGGGCTTGCAATCATCGACAGCGAAGACATCACGGCGAACGTCCTGCAGGCGCTCGATCTCGACAGCGAGCGGCGCGAGCACATCGTCACGAGCGGCATTCCGCCGGCGATGCAGGAGGACTATCGGAACTGGGCCGGGGTGAAGGGATTTCGCGCCTACAACCGCTTCACCTCGCGCGAGTGGGTGTATCGCTGCATTCGCGCGCGGCGCCCGCGCTGACTCGATCCCCGTGAGGCGAGCCCTGCACACGATAAGCCCGAGCTGGACGTTGCGCCTTGCGGCACTCGCGACGATCTCGATGCTCGGCTTCACCGCCGCGGTGTCTGCACAGAACGCCGCGAATCCGGTGACGCTGATCCAGGCGGGCCGCCTCCTGGATCGCCCCGGCAACGCGCCGCGCGGCGCGTCGACCGTCGTCGTGCGCAATGGCAGTGTCGAAGCCGTCCGGGACGGTTTCGTCGGCGCCGAAGCGTTTCCCGGCGCCACCGTCATCGATCTGCGCCAGCACTTCGTGCTGCCCGGCCTCATCGATTCGCACGTGCATCTGGATAGCGACCGTGCCGGACAGGACGGGCTCATCGAGTCACTCACCAGCAGCGACCCGTATTTCGCATACGAGGCGGCGCTCAATGCCCGCAAGACGCTCGAAGCCGGCTTCACGAGCGTGCGCAATCTCGGCAACACCGGTGGCGTGACGCTGGCGCTGCGCGATGCGATCGCCGCCGGCAAGGTGCCCGGCCCGCGCCTGCTCGATGCGGGCGAAGGCATCTCCTCCACTTCCGGTCACGGCGATTCGACGCTCGGCCTGAATCCCGACATCGCGGAGCACGTTCACACGACGAATCTGTGCGACGGCACGGAATCGTGCCGGCGTGCCGTGCGCCTGCAGGTTCGGCTCGGCGTCGATCTCATCAAGATCATGACGACCGGCGGCGTCAACAGCCGCATCGGCACCGGCGTCGGCCGGCAGATGTTCGACGACGAGGCCCAGGCGCTGATCGAAACCGCGCACCTCTACGGCAAGAAAGTCGCCGTCCACGCGCACGGCGCCGACGGGATCAACCTCGCCTTGAAATACGGTGCCGACTCCATCGAGCACGGCACCCTTCTCGACGACGAAAGCATCAAGCTGTTCCTCAAAACGGGCGCCTACTACGTCCCTACGCTTTCCACGATCAACGGCTACCTCGAGCGCCTCGCGAAGGACCCGAACGCCTATCCGCCGGAGGTGAAGGAGAAGATCGAGTGGCGTATCGCCATCACCGGGCAGTCCCTGGAGAAGGCGTGGGCGCGTGGCGTGAAGATCGCCTTCGGCACGGACGCCGGTGTGTCCAGGCACGGCCGCAACGCGGATGAATTCGAGCTGATGGTGAAGCACGGCATGCCCGCCGCGCAGGCGATCAAGGCCGCTACCGTGAACGCGGCCGATCTGCTCGGTATCACGGCGCTCGCCGGCTCCCTCGAGCCGGGCAAGCGTGCGGACGTCATCGCCGTGCGCGGCGATCCGCTCGCGGACGTCACGGTGCTGAAGCAGGTGACCTTCGTGATGAAGGACGGCACCGTTTACAAGAAGTGATTCGCGCTGCACGCGGCGGCGGCTGGTTGTGCGGAGGGGAACATCACCGCTTGCGCGTAAGGGCCGTCGGCCCGGACACGCCGCCCCCACCCTCCGGGGATTTGAAGAGAAGAACGGAGTGACTTCGATCAGCGCCAGGGTGCGCGGGGTGACGGACATGCGATGGCTCGGCCGGAAAACGGCCCACGAATCACCGCACATGATCCCCGCGCAGGCGCACCCGCGAGCCGCTCAGCCGCCAGGCTGACGGCATCGACCAACGCTGCTGAACGTCCGCTACCGCTGCGTACATGAGAAGCGGTAAAGCGGCGCCAACACGCCACCCATGCGGGCCGTTTCTCCGGACGAGCTATCGCGTGGCCGGCGGCCCGCCCCGAACGAAGCTATTTCTGGTAGTTCGCGCCGAAGCTGGGGTCGCATTCGTAGGGGTAGATGTACTCACCCTCGGCGCGATTCCAGACGATGTGGCGGATGCCGCGGTTTTTCAGCACCTCGGGGTCTTCGAACTCCTGGGAAGCGGTCAACGTCTTGCCGTCCGCGCTCAGGGAGAATTTCTCGATCACGTGCACGTTGTCGCTGTGCGCGAGGCCGTTGTTGGTGATGGTCGACGCGCTCAAGTGCGTCGTGTCGACAACCAGCGTGTCGCCGTCCCAGTGGCCGATGGAATGGCCAACCTTCGAGTGCGGCGCGTCCGCGGGCAGGTGCGGCCGCCCGTCCATGAACACGATGCGCACGAGGTCGAAGTACTCGAGCCGGATGATGATGAATTCCGTGCCTTGGTGGATCTCGAACGGAAACGGCCCCTGCATCGCGTAGACGATCGACGGCGGCGCGCACGCCGTGCTGACCGCCATGTCGTCCTCCGGCTTCCACTTCTGCGCGGCGGCGATCGCGGCGGGCCTGGGCTTCAAGCCGCCATAATCGCCAATGGGAAACTCGGCGGCCCCGGTGTCGTTGAGGAAAACCGTGTTCGGCGGCAAGGAATCGAGAAAGTCCTTGCCCGGAAGGCTCGCCGTGCGCGACAGCGCCCAGTATCCCGACAAGTCCGGCTTCTTCGCGACCGCGACCGCGGCGGCGACCGGCTGCGCCTGCCGCTGGCAACCCGCCACCACGACGAGCGCCAGCGCCGCGCACATCGACGCCATTCCCCGCATGGTGAGGCTCACTTGGAGTTCAGATCGGATTTCGGATCGAAGCTGATCGGCGTGCCGACCGTCGAGCCGTCCGCGCGCGTCACCTTTCGCATGCGGATGTAGTGCGTGCCGTTGCGCGCGAGCCAGCCTTCGATCGTGATCGTCTCGCCGAGCTGCAGGCTGTCTTTGGTCCAGCCGAGCCGGCGCAGGATCACCGGCGCGTTGGTCTCCGCCTTCCAGACTTCCGTCTTGCCGGACTTGCCCTTCACGTCGACCGCGATCGTGCCGTGCGGATTCGCGAACTTGAACTCGGTCACCTTGCCGGTGACGGCGACGGTCTTGTCGCCATCGAAGAACACGGCGAAGGAGTGATGCGCCACGGCCTGAGCCGCGGTGAGTGCGAGCAAGAGTGAGAGCCATCGGGACATGCGGTGCGCTCCTTCAATCATGGCGTCGTCTGCGCGAGACCGCCGCGCACCTCGTCCGCGGCGAACTGAGCCAGCTCGCCCTCGGTGAAACCCATCGCCTGCAGATAGGCCTGCCGCACGTGCGAGGGCTGGCCGATCTGAAACGGATACTCGAGCAGGTGACGGCCGAAGGCGGGATGCTTGCGCATCTTCTCGCGCGGCAGTCCGTTCACATAGAAATCGCGGCCGCCGACCGGCAGCGGCACGCGCACGTTGTGCGCGGGATCGCGGATCACGCTCTTCGGGTCCTCGCCGCGCGTGATCGCGTCGAGGTCGCGCAGGAAGCGCTGGCGCATCATCACGACGCCGCGATCGCTCGATGACAGATGCTCGCGCGTTCGATCCGCGACGACGCCCTGCCCTGCCCACGCGACGAAATCCTGGTTCATCACGTGGCTCGATATCCACTCGCCTTTGGCGTCCTTCACGGGCCCGCTCCAGTGCGGAATCGATTTCTGCACATAGGGCTCGCTCTCGGTCGGCACGCGCGAGAACATCCACGCGACGCTCAGCGTGTTCGCATCGTCGATGGGCACGCGCCATTCGAAGTGGTCGCCGAGGTAGAAGCCGTTCGGCCACAGCGCGACGCGGCCGACGGTCCACAGAGGATGTTTCTCGTCCGTGTCCTCGGTGACGCGCTTGTAGATGAGCCCGTGCTCGAATTCCTCGAACGCGATCCTGAGGTGCTTCGGCGCGTAGCCCTGCTCGCCACGCAGGCGCCGGCCCCAATTGAGGTGCATCCACTCGAAGTGCACCGGGTCGATGGAATTTTCCTGGCACTGGAGCCAGTTGCACGGCACCTGCGCGAACACGATCTGGACGAAGCCGTTGCGCCAGCTGAACGGCTCCCAGTCCGGCAGCTCCGGCGCCGGATCGGGGCCGAGGTAGGCCCACAGCAGGCCGCCCTTCTCGCGCACGGGATAGGCCTTGAGGCGAATGCGATCCTTGTAGCGCGCGTTCGGCGCGACCAGGTCGTCGAAGGGCTGCTCCAGGCACTGGCCTTCTGCATCGAACAGCCAGCCGTGATAGTGGCAGCGGATGCCGTTCGACTCGACGGTGCCGCACGCGAGATCCGCGCGCCGATGCGCGCAGTGGCGATCGACCAGGCCGTAGTGGCCTGCGAGATCCTTATAAAGAGCGAGGTCCTCGCCCAGCACGCGCGCCGGCCGCACGGCGCGCGTCTCGAATTCCGATGCCGCGCCGATGGGCATCCAGTAGCGGCGCAACAGGCCGCCCATCGGCGTCGTCGGGCCAACCTCGGTCAGCAGGCGGTTCTGCGCTTCACTCAGCACCGCGCCATTCGAAGCTCCGGGCCCCCGGCCGTCAAGTGCGCGGCCCGGCAGCGTCCGAAATCTCGCCCTCGCGTGCCGCCTCCGCGGCGTACCAATCGAGATTGCGGGTCAGGAGCATCGCGGTGGCGACCATGGCGAACAACACCACTGAGCCTGCGAGGAGCGAGTAGTTCTCCGAGGTCACCAGCAGGTAGAGCAGCGCGAAGATGACGCCGAACAGGCCTGCCGCTCCGACGCCCGCGCGGCGACTGCGGAAGGCGCCGGCGAGGTACACCCCGAGCAGCGCGCACAGCGCCACCGCCGCGGAGCCGTAGGCGAGCGCGAACCCGATCTGCTCCGCCATCGCCAGCAGCAGCAGATAGAACACGCTCAGTGAAACGCCGATCAGTGCGTACTGGATCGGATGCACCGGCCGGCGCGCGAGCCGCTCCCACACGAACAGGGTCAGGAAGCTGAGGCTGATGAACAGCCCGCCGTACTTCACCGAGCGCTCGACGCGCTGATAGAGATCCGCCGGCTGCACGATGTCGTGGCGGCGCAGCCGCCACGACGTCGCTACTTCTTCACGCGCGTGATCTTCGAGCCCTCGAGGGAGAGGTTGTACATCAGGCCCTTGTTCGAGGTGACGAAGCCGATGATCGGCTTCTGGCCGGTATTGGTGTCGAGCGCGGCGCCGGCGCCGAGGCTCGCGATCGCAACGCTGCCATCCACGCCCGCCTTCCAGCCTTCGCTGTCGCGGAATTTCTTCAGCGCCGCGGGCTCCATGAACATGATGACGACGGACTTGCGCTGCAGCCCGAGCTGCAAGCCGAAGCTGCCGCCCGCCAGCCTGTAGTAGTCCACGGACTTGCCGCCGATGCGCAGCACGCCCTCGCCGCCTTCGGCGCCGATGCCGATGCCGCCCTTCCACACGCGCGGGAACACCAGCACGGCGCGCGCCTGCGCGGAGAGCTCTCTCGCCGCGGGGGAGTCGTCGTAGAGTTTCTTGAGCGTTTCGTTGGCGTACGCGTTCAGCTCGTTGGCGGTCGCGGACGAGGCCGTCTGCGCGGCCATCAGACACGCGGCAGCCACAAAACCCAGCAGCAGTCGAGTCACGGCGGTACTCCTGACCGAAGCCAATTTGCCCTTCATCGCATCACGACGGCGCTGCTGCGGTGATCCAGTTCACGTTCTCTTCAAAGACTGTCGCACCGCTACTCCTGGATGTTGTAACGCGCGCGCGCGTCGCGAACAATCGGACCGATCGAGGATACGGAGTCGGCTATCAAACCGTTCTTGCCGGCATTGAACATGACGTCCGGCGACCAATTACAACCCGACTCGTCGGGGTCTCGATAGACGTACTGGACGCGAAGCGTCGCATCCTCGTAGCCCTCGATTTTGCGGGCTTCTCGCGTCAGGATTCGATTCAATTCGGCGCGCGTTACGAGCTTACGGAGCGGCCGTCGAAAATCCATGGAATTCTCCTGAACCACGACACCGACTCGATAGCCGAAAGGCTTCAGCAGTTTCTCCAACGTGCCGACGCGGGGATTACCTTTCCCCGCTTCGATGTCCGCAAGCACTCTCGGCGCGACGCGGCACAACCGGGCATATTCAGTTTGCGACTTGCGGGTGATCAGACGCATGAGTCGAATCACTTGCGGCAGATTCGTGTTTTCCTGGGGAATCCGCGCGGTCAATTCCCTCCGCAGGCGCTCGACTTCGGTGCGCGCCAGGCTTCGCCGTACTCTCTGCATCAAAGTCTCCGGATCGCGCTGAGCGCTCGCGAGAGCTGCTCGATCTCGCCGCGCCGTTGCTCGATGATGACAGCGTCGACCGCGCTCTCCACCATCACAGCTGGCAGTCGCTGCAAAGTACGCCCGAATTCGTGCATGGCTCCCGCAACGGCGCGCCAATCGACCACCCGTGCATCCGCCTCCTCGAAATGCGTTGCGAGATTCTCGAGCACTCGATTCCAATCGGTTCCGCGCGAATCCTCACCGTCCCAATGAATCACGCGAACAATCGCGCGCGCATCGAGAAACGAGGGTCCGAAGTCGTAGAGCGGCGCCAGTCGCAATGTGCCGTCAGTGTCCTTGAGTATCGCCGTGTTGCGTCCATGATTGTCGCGATTGCCGAGCGCGATATTCAGCAAATCCCGCCGCACGTATTCCAGAATCTCGGTGTCGAAATCCGTGAGAAACTCGGCGAGCGCTAGCAAGGCCTCGTGATGCCGGAGTGGAGCGTCAGTCGAGTCCAGGACTCCAGCAACCGAATAGAGGCTTTCAACGCCCAGGCGAACTTGCGTGCCGCCGATACAGCGACGGTCGAAGCGCGGAATCAGCAAGGCTCCGCCGTTGAACTCCGGCAGCGAATCCGTAACGCGCAGCCCGATGGCCGCGGCGACGCGTTGATACGCCGCCTCATGCCGCAGAATGACTTCGGCGTTCTTTCCCGCTTCGGGCACGGGAAACTTGAGCAGCAGGTGCCGACGCACGGCCACGGCGAGATTGCCGTGATCCGGATGCCAGCGGCCTTGTTCGTCTTCGACGACCCAGAACTTGGGCGCGTCGCCTTGGGTATCCGTCGCGCCGGCCACGGTTGCACCCCTTTCATTCGCGTAGTCGATGAACGCATCGCCCCGGGCGATCATCTCGCGCAACTCGAAACCTGGATGTTGCGGCGGTTCGGCCGGGTCGCGCGGCCGGATACGGATATTGCCGACGGGATTGATTACACCCTGCTGCAACAGGTCCCATTCGGTGAGCTCGCCGTCGGCTATTCGTTCGAGCCGTTCGCGCGCGGCACCCTGCGGGAGCAGGTCTATCAAAAAGGAGGGCCAATGCGGCGGGGTGCGCAGGCCAAGATCGACGGGAGCGTGGACGGTCAGCGCCCGATGATCTCGTGCGCCCAGATGAGCAAGCGCGTAGTCCGCCTCATAATTCAGCGATACGCGGCCGCGTCGTGACCGCTGGCCCTCGACGAGCAGTTCGACCGAGCCGGCTGGATGCCAAGCTCCCTCCAAGTGAAGATCTAGATTCATAACATGCGGAATAGTAGCGTTCAAATGCCACTCATGGCAATTAATATGCTCTTATTTCGCATGTTATATGCTACGGAGGCGGTGGAGAGCCGCCCCGAACGAAGGCAACTCTTCACACAGCGGGTAAGGCTGGCCTGCCGCGGATCAGGTCCGCAGCCTTCTCGGCAATCATCACCACCGGCGCGTTCGTGTTGCCGCCGATGAGCATCGGCATCACCGAGGCATCGGCGACGCGCAGGCCATCGAGGCCGCGCACTCGCAGCTCGGGGTCGAGCACGGCGTCGGGGTCGGAGCCCATGCGGCACGTTCCGGCCGGGTGATGCACGGTGTAGGACGTCGCGCGGATATAGGCCGCGATCTCAGCGTCGCTCTGAACGGCGGGGCCGGGCGCGGCTTCTGTCGCGGCGTATTTCCGGAATGGCGCGGCGGCGAACACGCGGCGGACGAGGCGAATGGCCCGAATCAAGGGATCGATGTCCTCCGGCACGCCCAGCAGGTTCGCGTCGATCGCCGGCGCGGCGAGCGGATCGGCACTGGCCAGCGTGAGCCGGCCGCGGCTGCGCGGATACAAGGCCACCGGGCTCACCGCGTAGCCATGCCCGATCGGAAACGGAAATCCCGGCTGCAGTTTCTTCGCCGGCTGGAAAACGAGCTGGACGTCGGGCCGCGTGAGCCCGTCCGCGGTCTTGAGAAAGGCGACCGACTCGAACACGTTGGACGCCAGCGGCCCGCTGCGCATCAGCAGGTATTCCAGGATGTGCGCGAGATTGCGCGGCATCGCGCGCCAGGAGATACCGTACGAATCGGGGTGCTCCGTCGCCATGTGCACCGGGCTCGCGAGGTGATCGTGCAGGTTGCGCCCGACGCCCGGCAGGTGATGCTTCACCTCGATCCCTAGGGTCATCAGGTGCTCGCCGTCTCCGATCCCCGAGAGCATCAGCACTTGCGGCGATTGAATCGCGCCCGCTGCCAGCACGACCTCCGTGTTCGCGCGCACCGTGCGCGGGCCGTACTCCGTGCGCACTTCGACACCGGCCGCGCGCCGGCCCTCGAGCAGCACGCGTGTCACCTGCGCGGAGGTCATGACGGTGAGATTGCGGCGCCCGAGCGCCGGCCGCAGAAACGCGCGCGCCGTCGTCACGCGCCGTCCGTCACGGATGGTGAGATGGCGCAATCCGTAGCCTTCGCTGTCCGCGCCGCTGAAGTCCTCGCATTCCTTGAAACCCAGCCCGCGCAGCGATTCCATGAAGGCCAGGTTGAGCGGATTAGGACGTGTCACCCTGCGCACGTTCATCGGCCCGTCGCGGCCGTGGAACGGCGAATCGGCGTAGTGCTCGCTGCGCTCGGATTTGCGGAAGTACGGCAGCACCTCGCGGAAGCTCCAGCCGCGCGCGCCCGCCGCGGACCAGCCGTCGTAGTCGCTGGGATGCCCGCGCGAATACACCATGCCGTTGATCGCGAAGGAGCCGCCGAGCACGCGCCCGCGCGGCACCGGAATGCGCCGCCCGTCAAGGCTCGGCTGCGGCACGGACTGGAAGCGCCAGTTGATCGCCTTGTTGGCGAGTACGATGCCGACCGCGCCCGGCACGCCGATGAAAGGGCTCGAATCCGCGCCGCCCGCTTCGATCAGGCAGACACTGCGATGGCTGTCTTCGGAGAGCCGCGCGGCGAGCACGCAGCCCGCGGTACCCGCACCGACGACGACGTAGTCGAACTGCTGTTCCGGATTTGCGGTCACGTCAGCGGGCAGGACGGCTCAACGCTGCCCCTGCCGGTTCGGGCGTGACCGTCGAGCCGAGATCCACACGCACCGTGCGCGAGGCAAGCCAGTAGTGCAGTGCCGCCCAGAGATAGACGACAGCCATCGCCGTGAGCGCCGCTTTCACGCCACTGGTGGAAGCCGCGGCGCACGCCTGAGCGACGCCCGCTTCCGCTCCCGCGATGGCGCGCCCACCCGGACACGTCGCGTTGAAATCCCCGAGATCGAACGCGCCCTGCGCGAACAGATCGCTCAGCAAACCGGTGATCGCGGGTCCAAGGCCGACGCCGACCAGCGTCGTGGTGAAGAAAAACACGAACGCGGCGGAGGCCCGCATGCGCGCGCTCACCATGTTCTGCATCGCGACGATCGTCGGCGTCTGATAAAAGAACGTGAACATGTTGCCGAACATCACGGCGAACACCATCGGCCACAGCGACGGCATCGCCAGCGCAGTGAGCATGCTCGGCGCCGCGCACCCGACGCCCAGCGCCGGCAGCCACGCGTACCAGCGCTGATCGCGCCGGCTGATCCAGTCGATGGTGTAGCCGGAGAGCATCAGGCCGGTGCCGCCAGCCACGCCGGCGATCAGCGCATAGATCAGCCCCGCATCCTGCACCGGGATGCCGAAGACACGCATGGCGTACGGCGTCGTGAACGCGCCCCAGCCGTACGTCGCCATCGTCGTGAGACCCAGCCCTGCCATCATGTTCCAGAAGGCGGGTTTGGAGCCCAGCAGCCGCAGGACGTCGAGAAACGGCGGCGGCGCGGCGCTGGCATCCCCGATCGACTGGTCGTCGCACATGCCGCGCGGCGGCTCGCGCAGCGTCAGCTTGAACAACAGGGCCAGCAGGATGCCCGGTACGGCCAGCGCGACGATCGCCGCTCGCCAGCCGTAGCGCTGCGCGATCCAGCCGCCACCGAAGGCGCCGAACACCGCCCCGACCGCGGTGCCGAGCTGCATGGTGACGATCGCGGCGCCGCGACGCTTCGCCGGAAAGTGATCGCTGATGAGCGACACGCCCGGCGGCTGCACGCCCGCTTCGCCGATTCCGACGCCGACGCGATACAGGAACAGCTGCCAGAAGTTGTGCGCGAAGCCGCACAGCGCGGCCATCACCGAGAACAGCCCGACCGAGGCCGCGATGATGTTGACGCGGCTGCGGCGTTCCGCCAGCCGCGCGATCGGCAGGCCGAGCGTGGAATACAGCAGCGCGAACGACAGTCCGCCGAGCACGCCGAGCTGCAGGTCGGTGAGGCTGAGGTCTTCTTTGATCACCTGACCGAGCGTCTGCATGATGACGCGGTCGATGAACGCGAAGCCGGCGATGAGCAGCAGCAGGGTGAGGAGCCAGAAGCGGTAGCCCGCCGAATAGGAGGCGGCCTGCGCTTGCGCGGAAGTGTTCACCTCGGTTCCCTTCGCGCCGCGACCGCGCTTATTCGAATTTCAGATGCTGGCGTGCGGCGCCCAGGTCACAAGGCGGCTGCTTCACGAACTCCGCGGTCGGTGACTTTGCGAATGTACCCTGCCCCGTCACGGTCTGCGTGAAGTAGGCGGGATCTTCCTGCGTGTACGAGAGCGAGATTCCCATGCCACCGTCGATGAGCTGGTAGCGCTCGACGATGCGTTTCCGGGTGCTCGAATCGATGCCAGGGCCGTTGCCCCACTTCGCCGCGCTGAAGCCGTCGGTCTCGACGACCAGCGTGCCATCCGGCTCGAAGTGGCCGACGGAATGGCCGATGGGATTCGGCTTGTAGCCCTTGGGGCGGGCCTTGGTCTTCAGCCAGATGGTGCGCGTGGCGTCCGCATACTGCTCTTTCTCGATGACGATGCGATCGTCATGGCGGGTCCACTTGTATTCGTACACCGTCATCAGCACCGACGGCAGGCTGATGTGGCCGCACACGAGTGCCGGATTGTCTTCGGCGTCGTACTTCACCACCTGCGCTTTCGCGCGCGGGGTGTACGGACCGTCCGGCTTGGGGCCTTGCGCGCCGAGCAGTATGCGCTTGCGGATTTCCTCCGGCGTTCCCGGGAAGCGGAAGCGCCAGTTGCCGGAGAAATCCTTCGACGGCTCCACCGGCGGGCGCTGCGCCACCGCGTTCGGCGGCGGCACGCCGACCGAGTAGAGCTTCTTGCCGTCGGCGAGAATCACGCTGTCCACCAGCGCGAACAGCTTCGAGCGATCGCGGCTGCGATTCACGATCATCTGCACGTCGTCGCCGGCCTTCAGCGTGTCCTTGTTCCAGCCGAGGCGCGCAAGGCCGGCGATCGAGTGGCCTTCGAACACCCACTCCTTCGCCACGCCCTTGTCGTTCACCACGGTGCCGGCGAAGAACACGTGCGGATTGCTCCAGCGCACGCGCGTGATCTTCGTCTTCAGGACGACGGTCTCGTCGAGCTGGAACTGCGCGCGCGAGTGATGCGCGAACGCAGGGCTCGCCAGCAGCGACGACAGCACGAGTGCTGCGCCGAAGGTTTTCAGCATGACTCCCCCAATTACGTGGGCAGTTGAGCGCCCGGTGTCCACCAGCCGTGAATCTGGCCGACGATGCGCGTGGGCAGTTTCACTGTGGCGATCGGGCCTGCATCCAGGTGCTCCGCATCGAGAATCACGAGATCCGCACGGCCACCTTGCGGGATGTGCGACGCGACGCCCATGAGATAGCCCACGCCTTCCGGCGCCTTCGCGTTCTTGGGCGCGAAGCAGCACTCGGCGAGCGTGGCGCCATCGGGCGCGCGATAGAGCTGCGCGCTGCGCTTCTCGTTGTCGAAGCGCGCGTAGCACGAGGCCGGGCGCTTGGACTTGTCCTGCGGCTCAGGGTCCGGGCACGGCAGGAAGCCGATGCGGTATGGCACGGTGTTGTAGCGATCGTCCTGCCGCGGCAAGCCGCCGAGGTGATTCGGGTACATCACCTCCATCTGGTAGTCCTTCACGCTCTTCTTCGAGAGGTCCACCGAGAGACGGGTGATGCGGCTCGAGCCCTGGATCGGGTTCCACTTCGTGCCGTCCTTGAACGGCATGAACGGGAAGGGATTGAAGCCGGACATCTCCACGTCGACGTACACCTTGTTGCCGTCGTCGAACGTGCCCATCACGTGCGTGGCGCTGCGCTCGGGGCCCTTGAACCAGCGCAGGTCCTTGCCGTCACCACCCCGGCGCATGACGCCGAACCAGGTGGGCTTGGTGCCGTCCCACGACCAGTGAATGCCGCCGCGCTTCATCTGCTCGAGGTCGAAAGCCAGCGGGATCACGTAGAAGATCACATGTTTCTGGGTCACCGCGAAGTCGTGGAGCATGCCGATGTACGGCACCTTGATCCACGCGCTCCAGATGCGCTTGCCTTGCGGCGTGTACTCGAAGACG
>Ga0210377_10003530_pt1 | contig 13439 bp, 12 predicted proteins | sample PLM4_65_b1redo_FD_155480 | JGI IMG/M metagenome (GOLD analysis project Ga0210377, IMG submission 155480) | Groundwater sediment microbial communities from an aquifer in East River, Colorado, USA - PLM4_65_b1 redo | ecosystem: Environmental > Terrestrial > Soil > Riparian zone | place: USA: East...
CCGCGCCGCTGCATCCCGGCGAGGAGGACCGCGAGGCCGAGACCGTGTCCCTTTTCCGCTCCAAGCCGATGCCATGAGGCGCGTCGGAATTGTCGTCGCGCTTCTCATCCTCGTCAGCGCCTGCCTGCCGCGCGTGGAACCGGCCGGACCGCCGATGACCGCGCCGCGCGCCGAGGATGGCCGCCTGGTCATGGCGGACGGCGCCGAGCTGCCGCTGCGCGCCTGGCGGCCCGCCGGCAACGCGCGCGCCGTGGTCATCGCGCTGCACGGCATGAACGACTATTCGAATTCCTTCGACGCCGCGGGCAAGCAGCTCGCCGACGCCGGGATCGCGACCTATGCCTACGACCAGCGCGGCTTCGGCACGGCGCCCAATATCGGCAAATGGCCCGGCACGGAAACCCTGGTCGACGATTTGCGCCAAGCGCGCGCGATACTGGGCGCACGCCATCCGGGCGCGCCCACCTACCTGCTGGGCGAGAGCATGGGCGGCGCGGTGGTGATGGTGGCGCGCACGGGGCCCAACCCGGTGGCGAGCGACGGCGTCGTTCTGGTCGCGCCCGCGGTATGGGGCCGCGCGAGCATGGATTTCTTCGAAAAAACCGCGCTGTGGCTGGTCGCCCACAGCGTGCCCTGGCTTCACCTCTCCGCCGAGGGGCTCAAGATCACCCCGTCGGACAATATCGAGATGCTGCGCGCGCTGTCGCGCGATCCGCTGGTGCTGAAAAAGACGCGCGCCGACGCCGTGTGGGGCTTGGCCGACCTGATGGACGCCGCTTACGACGACGCGCCCGCCTTGCGCGGCCCGACGCTCATGCTGTACGGCCGCAAGGACGAGATCATCCCCAAGGAGCCGTCCTTCACGGTGATGCGCTTTTTGAAAAAGAACGGCGCGCGCATCGCCTATTACGGCAATGGCTATCACATGCTGCTGCGCGACCTGGAGGGCCCGATCGTCGTGAAAGACATCGCCGCCTGGATCGCGGACAAGCAGGCGCCGCTCGCTTCCGGCGCGGAGCGGACGGCCGAGACGCTGCTGTCGGGGGTCGCGGACGAGCCCTAGGGCTTCGCGATCTCCCGCCCGGTGCGGCAATCCTTGAGGATACGCCGCGAGGCAAGCGGCTTGCCGGCGAACCGGTCGGAGAACCAGTCGGCGATGAAGGCGCGCACATCGAGGTTGTCGCTGACCCCGTGCCGTTCCCCCTTGTAGACCACGATCGTTTTCGGCGCCGCGATCTCGTCGTACAGCTTGTAGGAATGCTCGATCGGCGACAGGTCCTCGTCCTCGCCGGCGACGATCAGGCACGGACAACGAATCTTCGCGCCGAGCCCTTCGAGGGTGAGCTTCTTCGCGAAGGCGTCGAACGCGACCTCGTCGTCATAACCCGCCATCCACATGTAGCGATCCTTGAACATCGGATTGGCGACGTTGAAGATCGTGTTCATGCCGTTCTCGTGGCAAACGTAGAAGCCCGCCGCGGCTTTGTAGCGGTGATCGTGCGCCACGATCTGGGTGAGCCAGAACGACCCCATGGAAATTCCGGTGATGCCGATGCGCTCGGGGTCGATGTCCTTGCGCCCCAGCAGAAAATCCATGGCGGCCTTGCCGGCGGCGATGAAATTGCTTTCGGTGACGTGAATGCCGCGCGAGATGCGCGCCTCGTTCTGGCCCGGCCCATCGAAGGTGAGCACCGCCATGCCGCGCTCCAAGAACTTGTCGCCGGGATTGGTCACCAGCAGCTCCTTGAAGTTGTCCATGCCGCCCAGGAAGACGATGCCGGGCACCGGTCCGGACGCATTCGGCGGCAAGTGCAGATAGCCGGGCAGCGACTTGCCCTCGAATGGGATGTCCACCGCCTCGATCGGCCGGTCCGCGTATCGGATGAAGTTGCGATAGCACGCGTTCTTCCTGGCGCTCAACGCCTGGTTCGTCGCGTTGCCGTCCTCGTGGATCGGGCCTTGGGCCATCGTGTAAAAGGCCGCGGCCGTGAAATAGTTGTCACGCGCGGTGACGAGGTGGCCATCTTCCTCCGCCTCGCGCGCCAGCGCTTCGCGCTTGGCGGCGATGCGCGTCATCTCGGGGATGAGATCGAGCAGCTTGCGGATCGAGCCGCGAACGGTGCGGATGTCGCCCGACGCGTCCATGCCCACCGCGCATAGGGCTTCTTCCGTCATCGGCCAGTAAAAATCGGGACCGCCCGATTGAATGAGCTTGTCGAACATCCATTCCTGGTCCTTCAAGCGCCTGGTGCGCGCGTGCGACGTCATTCGATCCTCCCCTTGTTCCGGCCGGGCATTCGACCCTTGTGGGCCATGGCGAAAAAACCTATCACAGAGAGCCGTGACCGCGATCGCGATACTCGACGATTACCAGAACGTGGCGCGCGAGCTCGCCGATTGGTCGGCGCTCGCGAAAAGCTGCACCATCGAGACGTTTCGCAACAACCTCGCGGTGCCCGACGATGCGGCGCGGGCGCTCGCCGAGTTCGATATCGTCTGCACGATGCGCGAGCGCATGGCGTTCCCGCGCGCGCTGATCGAGCGCCTGCCGAAGTTGAGGCTGATCACCATCACCGGGCCGCAGATGCGATCGCTCGACATCGCGGCGGCGACGGAGCGCGGCGTCGTGGTCTCGCATTCGACCAATCGCGGCCCCGGCGGCGCGGCAACGCCGGAGCTCGCCTGGGGGCTGATCCTCGCCGTCGCGCGCAGCATCCCGCTCGAGGACCGTCGCATGCGCAGCGAAGGCGGGTGGCAGACCACGCTCGGCATGGGGCTGCGCGGCAAGACGCTCGGCCTCGTCGGTCTCGGCCGCGTCGGCAGGGTCGTGGCGGAGATCGGACGGGGCTTCGGCGTCAACCTGATCGCGTGGAGTCAGAACATGACCGTCCACCAGGCGGCGGAGTGCGGCGCCAAGCTCGTGGACAAGGACACGCTGTTCCGCGAGTCTGACATCGTCAGCCTGCACGTCGTTCTGTCCGATCGCACGCGCAATCTGGTCGGCGCGCGCGAGATCGCGCTGATGAAAAAGACCGCGATCCTGATCAACACCGCGCGCGGCCCCATCGTCGAGGAGTCCGCGCTGCTCGCCGCGCTGCGCGCCGGCCGCATCGCCGGCGCCGGGATCGACGTTTTCGATGTCGAGCCGCTACCTGCCGATCATCCCATCCGGCGGCTCGAGAACGTGGTGCTGACGCCCCATCTCGGCTACGTCGCGGACGACGTGATGCGCGTCTGGTATGAAGACACCGTGAAGGCGATTACGGCTTTTCTCGACGGCAAGCCGATCCGGCTGCTCAATCCGGAGGTCATGGGACGAGATTGACGTTAATCCGGCGATTGCCGTACCTTCCGCTCCCTGCGCGCCCGTAGCTCAGTTGGATAGAGCGTCGGCCTCCGAAGCCGAAGGTCGTGAGTTCGAGTCTCGCCGGGCGCGCCAGACCTGGTTGGCGAGCGATGCGTATTCGCCCTATTTGTTCAGCCCCACGTGCGCCGTGGCCTCAAAAGCCCGGTAACGCCGAGTTAGCCGATTGCGCGCCATCGCCGGCCAGTGCTCGTTCCGCTTTAACCCTATTTGGAGCCTCCAAATGAGAAAACTTGCCTACCTCGCCGTGGCCGCGCTCTTCGGCCTCGGCCTTGCCGCCGTGCCCGCCGATGCCCAGCAGCGTCCGATGGGTTCGTCGGGAACCTCGACGATGTCGGGCTCCGCGACGGGCTCGACCATGTCCGACAAGTCCGTGCCGGCCAAGAAGAAGGCCGCCGCCAGCAAGAAGGCGCCCAGCGACGCGGTGAAAGCGCTGCAGACCGCGCTGAACAAGAACGGCGCCGCTGTCAAGGTCGACGGCAAGATGGGTCCCGGCACCCGCGCCGCGCTGAAGAAGTATCAGTCGGCCAACGGCCTGACACCCTCGGGCCGCGACGATGCGGCGACGCGCGCCAAGCTCGGCGTCTGATTTACGACCGAAGTTAAGCCACGGCCCCACGCGCAACGAGCGCGTGGGGCCGTTGCCTTTTCCGCCACAATCGCATTACCCCTCGAAAGAGGCCGCCGCCTTCCCCTTTTGCGGCTTCGACGCGCTTCCCCGCGCACGCCACATTTAGGCAAGGCCTGCGTTTAAGTCCTGCAAACGGACCAATCCGGCCAAAGTCGCGCCCAGTTTTACATGCCTTATTTCATCGACTCTGCATGTGCGGAGCCATTTCGAAGGGAAAAACGTTCATGAAGTTCTCGACACAGGCCGCAATCGCCGCCGTCGCCGCGGCGCTGCTGGCCAGCCCCGTTCTCGCCCAGACCAAGACCGGTCCGCTGCCGCCCACGGGAAGCCCCAGCGACTATCAGAATGCCCCCGGCTCGACGGGATCCACTCAGCGCTCGGCGACGACCCGCAAGAGCGCGGCGAAGTCGTCCCCGGCGGCCAAAGATGTCAGCCGCCAGGAATACCTCGATCAGGCCGCGAAGCGTTTCGACGCCATGGATACGAACCATGACGGCATGGTGAACAACGCCGAGCGCCGCTCGTTCGACTCGAAGCAGCGCGCCGCCCGAAGCGCCACGACGCCGAAAGCCACGTCGGCACCGAAGCCCCCGACCTCGTCGTCCTCCATGTCGACCAGCCCGTCGAGCTCATCGGGTTCACGCGCCATCTCGCCGCCGGCCATGAGCAGCGACAAGCCGATCCCGAACAATTCGGGTTCCGCCCCCAAGCCAGCCGATACGCCCGCGAAGATGTAGTTGATCCAACCCCGTCCGGGTTGGCACCGGCGCCTCGCCGCGCAAGCGGCGGGGCGCTCGCGTTTCGCTCAACCGGCAGCGCCGCCCGATTGGCGGGCCATAGCGTTCGCACGACGCGACACGAACCAGTACAGCGCGAGCAGCGGCGTCAGCAGCCCAAGAATGATGACGGTCAGCGCGGAAGCGCGCCCCATCCCGCCGGTCTGCCACAGGCCCCACACCACCGCGGCCATGGTCGTGTTGTCCTCTCCCGCGAGCAAAGTGGCCAGCGTGAGCTCTCGATAGGTCAACAACGCGATCCACAACCAGGCATACATCATCGCCGGGGTCAGGATCGGCAGCATGACGGCGCGGAACGCCTGCCACATCCCCGCGCCGGCGACCGACGCCGCCTCCTCCAGCTCGCGGTGGATCTGGAGCAGGGCGCCGTTCATCACGCGCGTGCCGTAGGACAGGCGGATGATCAAGTAGGTGATCAGGATCAGCCAGATCGTGCCGTAGATCGGCACCACGTCGCGCAGCACGAACAAGGCGATGAGCAGCGCGCCGATGCCGAAGATGATGCTCGGCACCGCATGCGGCAGGAAGGCGAAGAAGTCGAATACCTGCCGCCAGCGGATCTTCGAGCGCACCACGACCCAGGAGAAGGCGAGCGACAAGGCGATCACGATGGTCGGCGTCACCAGCACCAGGAGCGCCGTGTTGCGCATGCCTTCCTTGACCAGGATCCAGGGTAGGCCTTCGAAGTTCGCGAAGGACATGGCCTGCAGCGCCGCGAGCGACGGCGGGCGGAAAAAGGCCAGCAGCGACGACCAGACCAGCGCCAGCAGCGGAATTGCCTGGCCGAGGAAAAGATAGAGCGCGAGAAAGCCCCAGGCGAGCCAGACCTTGTTGCCGAGGCGGAACTGGCGCGGGCGATAGCCGCGCCCGGTCACCACCTGGTAGCGCTGCGCGTGACGTTGGACGCGCCCGTACCACACGCTCATCGCGATCGCGATCGGGATCATGGCGGCGGCGAGCGCCGCGGCCTGACCGTAGCGCGGCAGCTCCACCGTCGGGTTGGTGAAGAAATACATCAGCGTCGAGAAGGTGAAGATGCGCTTGGTCCAGCCGATGATCGCCGGCACGTCGAAGGACGCAAACCCGACGATGAAGGTGTAGAGCAGCGCCGCGACGACGCCCGGCCAGATCAGCGGCAGCGTGATGCGCAGCATGGTGGCGCGCGGGTTGGCGCCCGCCGTGTAGGACGCCTCCTCCAGCGCCGGGTCCATCAGGCGGAACAGCGACGCGATCATCACGAAGGTGAGTGGGGTGAGCGCGAGGCCCTCGACCCAACCCATGCCCCAGATGGTGGCGATGTCGAACGGCGCCTCGCCGAGCGCGAACAGGTCCATCGCCCAGCGGTTGAGGATGCCGATGCGCGGCTGGGTGAGGAAAATCCAGCCCATGGCGACGGTGAAGTTCGGAATCAGCAGACCGATGGTCATGGCGGTGAACACCGCCGGTTTGCCCGGCAGGTCGGTGCGCTCCACCAGCCACGCCGCGGGAATGCCGAACAGGGAAGCGACCGTGACCGCCGTACCGGCAAACACAACCGTGTTCCAGAGGATGGCGTAGGTCTCCGGCCGGGTGAAGACGCGGACGTAGTTCTGCAGCGTGAAGGTGAGCTCGGCGACGCCGGGCAGCGCCGAGTAGAACGAGAGCCAGACGACGACGCCGGCGATGACCAGCACCAGCGCGCTCACCGCGATCACGACACCGAGCATCACGCCCGGCATGAGGTCGCGCTGGCGCCGCTCGCGGATTACCGCGAGTTGCGGCGCGCTGGCGACGCCGGCCATCGGAACGCCAGACCCGATGCCCTACTTCTTGCCCTGCTTGGTCAGGATCGAGACCATCTCGTCCTTGGCCTTGTCCATTTCGGTGTGGGCGTTCCAGTACGGGATGGTCATCTCCAGCATCTTGCCGCCCTTGGCGGCGAGCTCGGCGCCGAGCTTGTGGTCCGGCGCCTCCGGGAATGAATCGAGATCGACGTCCCAGGTCTTGCGCACCAACGCCTGGCCCTCGGGCGTCATCAGATAGACGATGTAGAGCGCGCCGGCCGCCGGGTGCGGCGCGTTCTTCGGTACGCCGACATACCAGTAGCGCTTCTGCGCCGCATCGACGAGCTGGGCCTGGGCGACGGGCGCGCCCTTCGCCTTCCAGAAGCTCGCCTGCTGCGTCGAGCAATCGAGCACCAAAGCGGCGTATTCGCCGGTCGCGATGCGCTCGCCATCGGAGCAGCGGAGCAGACCCGCGACCTGCGGCGCGAACTTGCGGATGTAGTCGAGCGAGCCCTGGTAGCCGAGCATGTCGGGCGCCGACACCGCCTCGAAGCTTGCCGCGTAGACGGTGGAGGCGATCTTGCCCTTCCACCACGGGTCGAGCAGGTCGGCGAGCTTGGTCGGCACCTTGTCCTTGGGGACGAGGGTGGTGTTGTAGGTAACGCCGGGGAAGCCCGTCGCCATGCGCACCGCCTGGTTCTTCTCCTCCACCAGGTCCGGCGTGATGCGGCCGGGCAGCATCTTGGCCCATTCGTGCGGCACCATCAGGTTGCGCGTGGTGAGCACGGCGGCGGCGTAGTTGGCGCCGATATAGACGTCGGTCTGGGCCTTCTGGCCCGCCGCGGCCTCGGTGACGATCTTCTGCGCCATGGCCGGCTGCGGCACCGAGGGCGAGAACTTGATGGCGATGTTGGTGCCGTAGGCCTTGTTGATCGCCTCCTCGAACAGCTTGGAGCCGGGCGCCCCGCCGAGCACATCCTGCGACCAGGCGAGCGACAGCGCGCCCTCCTTCTTCGCATCCTCGATCAGGGCCTTCAACTCGGGCGAGAAATCGGCCGACGCGGTCGTTGCAAGCAGCGAAGCCGCCGCGGCAGCGACCAAACCAAGACGGAATCCAAGCATGTGTTTCGCTCCCAGTCCGTTTTGTTGATTGGACGGAAGACTAGCAGGATGGAGGGGGAAGCGCCAACCAACGTCCCTCTCCGCCCGCTTGCGGGGGGAGAGGGTGGCGCGAAGCGCCGGGTGAGGTGGGCGATGCACAAACTGCCCCACCTCACCCCAACCCTCTCCGCCCCAATGGGGCGGAGAGGGAGAGTGTTCAAACCTTCACGAATAGATCGTCGACCTTGGGCTTGGTCGCGATCACGCCCTGCTCCTGCATGTAGTCGATCAGCGTGGCGAGGGTCTTGCGGTTGGGCTCGACCCCGTAGGCCCAAGGGTTTGAGCCGAACAGCGCGTCGATCTCCTCCACGTCGGCCGCCAGCCAGGGCAGCATGACGCGCTGCGCCCCGCCATAGCGGAGCTTCTTGTCCGCCTTGGCCTTCGCCTCCTCGCACGCCTGATACAGGCTTTCCGCGATCCAGGGATTTTTGTCGTAGACTCCGCGGCGGATCACCACGTCGTGCATGATCGGGTGGATCCCCGTGCGCTTGTAGAACTCCTGCTCCTCTTTCCGGGAATCGGCGAAGATCCGCACCAAATCGGGGTGCTTGCCGAACATCGACGGACGGCTGGCGCCGACGATGGCGTCGATGGCCCCGTCGATCAAAAGCTGCTGCAACGACTTGTCGGGCGGCGCCTTCTCGATCTTGACCGGCTTGTGGAGCTGCGCCGGGCGCTTGCCGGAGCCGTGCCCGCCGGCATGGTCGATCGAGCCCTGCACCCAGGTAACGCCGGACAGATCGACGCCGTATTCGTGCATCAGATGGCCGCGGCACCAGATGGCGGCGACCTGCGGGTAGGTCGGGCAACCGATGCGCCGCCCGGCGAGATCCTTCGGCTCGCGGATCGGGCCGCGCCGATTGATGAAGATGTAGCTGTGGCGGAACATCTTGGACGGGAATACCGGCAGGTGGACGAACTCGTCGTTGCCGCTCTCCGCGTGCGCGATGGTCGTGGAGATGCCGAACTCCGCCGCATCGAACATGCCTTCGTCGAGCACCATGTCGAACAAGGCGTGCGGCTGCTCGACGCGGGTGAACTGAAGCGCGATGCCCTTGGGCTTCACCTCGCCGGTCCACAGCGCCTCCATGCGATCATAGGGGCCGCAGCCGAAGGAGAGCTTCAACTCCTTCGTCGCGCGTGCCGGTGCGGCGCGGCGCGCGGCAATTTTTTTCTTGGACTGGGCGCGCTTCGCCTGGCTGCGCTTGGGCGCCGCCTTGCGCTTGATCGGTTTCGCTTTTTTCGCCATCTGCGGCCTCCCTAGGCGACCGGCACGAACATGTCGTCGACGCGCGGCTTTTTCGCGATGAACCCCTGCTCGTACATGTAGTCGATCAGGGTCGAGATCGCCTTGCGGTTCGGCTCGACGCCATAGGAGCAAGGATCGCCGCCGAACAGCTCGTCGATCTCGTCGAGCTCCGCCTCCATCCAGGGCAGCATGATCGGTTGCGCGCCCCAGGGGCGGAGATGGGCGAGCGCCTTCTCCTTCGCCTCGACGAAGGCGCGATACAGGCTCGCCGCGATGCCCGGATTCTTCTCGTAGAGCCGGCGCTTGACGACCACCCCGTGCATGATCGGCTGCACCCCGGTGCGCTTGTAGTATTCGCGCTCCTCCCGCGCGTAGTCGGGGAAGAGCCGCACGATGTCGGGATTCTTGCCGAGCGAGGGCGCGCGGTTGGCGCCGAGAATGGCGTCGATCTCGCCCGCCACCAGAAGGTCGTCGAGCGACTTGTTCGGCGGCGCCTTCTCCATCTTCGTCGTCACGTGCAGCGCCGGCGTGAAGATGCCGGCGCCGAGCGGGCCGGGCCGGTCGATCGCGCCGGTGACCCAGGTGACGCCCGAAAGATCCGCGCCGTAGTCGTGGGCGAGCTGGCCACGCTGCCAGATCGCCGCCGTCTGGGTGATGTTCGGCACGCCGATGCGCCGCCCCGCGAGGTCCTTCGGCTCGCGCACGCCTTTGCGCCTGTTCACGTAGATATAGCCGTGGCGGAACATCTTCGACGGGAAGACCGGCATCGCGACGAAGTGGTCGTCGCCGGTCGCCGCGTTGACGACGAGACCGGTCATGCCGTACTCGGCGACATCGAACTTGCCCTGGTCCATCAGATCGAACAGATGCCGCGGCGCGTCGATGCGCGTGACCGCGAGATCGATGCCCTTCGGCTTGACCGCGCCGGTCCACAGCGCCTCCAGCCTATCGTACGACCCGCAGCCGAATTTCAGCCGCAGCGCCGCGGCCTTGCGCGGAGCGGGCTTGCGCTTGGCCTTCGTGGTCTTGGCGGCGACCTTGCGCTTAGGAGCCGTCTTGCGCGCCTTCTTCGCCATCAGTGACCTCCCACCTCGAGGAACAGATCGTCGAGATTCGGTTTTTTCGCGATCATGTGCTGCTGGACCATGTAGTCCATCAGCGTCTCCAGCGTCTTGCGGTTCGCCTCCACCCCGCTCGGCCACGGATCGCCGCCGAACAGGGTCTCGATCTCGTCGAGCTCGTCGTCGATCCAGGGCGTCATGTAGCGCACCGAGCCCGGGTATTTCATCTTCGTGAGCGCCAGGTTCTTGGCCGCGTCGAACGCCTCGTACAGCGACTCCGCGATCCACTTGTCCTTCTCCCACACGTCGCGACGGACGGCGACCGCGTGCATGATCGGGAACACGCCGGATTTGAGGAAATGCTCGCGGTCGACGGCGCGCGCATCCGGGAAGAGCCGCGCGACATCCGGGTGCTTGCCGAACGTGTCGGGGATATTGGCGCCGATCAGCGCGTCGATCTCGCCGGCGGCGATCATGCCCGAGAGCGTCTTACCTTGGGGCGTCGGCTCGACCTTCTGCTCCTTGAGAAGGCCTCGCACTGTCGTGCCGCGCGGCCCGCCATACTCGTACACCCCGCCCTGGACCCAGCGGATCTTGTCGAGGTCCACGCCGTGGTCGTTGGCGAGGATGCCGCGCTGCCAGATTGCCGCGGTCTGGCCCCAGGCCGGCACCCCGACGCGCTTGCCCTCCAGATCCTTCGGCGTCCTGATGCCCGACTTCTTGTTGACGAACATGTAGGAGCGCCGGAACACCTTGGACGGAAAGATCGGCAGATAGACGAAAGGGTAATCCTTTTCGTGCGCCTTCTGGATGTGGCTCGAGATGCCGAGCTCGGACGAATCGAAGCCGAGCTCGTTTTGCATCTTGTCGAAGATGTGCGGCGGGTAGTCGAACTCCAGGTAGTTGAGGTCGATTCCGCGCGGCTTCACCGCGCCCGTGGCGAGCGCCGCCGTGCGGTCGTACATCACCCCGGCATAGGTCAGCCTCAACCCGCTCATCTCGCGCCTCCGGCGAGGCGCGCCTTCGCTTCCTTCGCGAGCGACAGATCGACGTATTTCGCCGCTTCGATCTTGCCCGGTATGACCTCCGCCTCGGCCATCGTATCTACGTTCCGCTGCAGCCGCGTGATGTCGATCATGCAATCGAGGTCGCGGTACGACGTATCGTTCTTGGTCAACAGGTAGCCGGCGAAACTTTCGATCGGCTGCTTAGCCGCCTTGGCGAGGATCGCGACGGCCTCCATGCGGGTCTTGGGATCCTGCGACCAGCGCCGCATCCGCATCTGGTCCTCGAAGAAATCGACCAGAGCCGCGCGGTTCTTCGCCACGAAATCGGACCGCGCCGTCCACATGCCCGTTTCCTGCGGACCGTAGACCTCACCCGGACCGAAGAGCGGCTTGAGCGCGGGGTTCTTCTCCGCCGCCTCGTTCCACGGGCGCGTGAGGTAGCCGAGCGAAATCCGCTTGGTATCGAGCGCGGCCAATGTCGCCGGGAAACCGACCTCCACCATCTGGTAGTCGCGTCCGGCCTCCAGCCCGTGGCGGCGCATCATCAAGGTGACCGCGGCGGCGATCGCCGAGCCGCGCGCATTCACGGCCAGCACCTTGCCCTTGAGATCGGCGAAGTCCTTCACCTCGTCCTTGCGCACCCAGAACATGTTCTTGGCGTAGCCCTCGATCTCGGTCGAAAACGCCTGGCCGATCACGACGAGATCGAGCTTTGCCTCGACGATGCCGATGGTGAGCGCCTGCGGCGTGAGCGTGCCGAACTCGAGCTCCTTCGCGGCCAGCGCGGTGAGCGACTGGGTGGCGCCGGCCATGAAGATCGGCTCGACCGTGTAGCTCTTGCCGTAATGGCGATAGATCTCCTTCGGCACCAGCGGAAACATCGGCGCGAGCGAGCCCGCCGCCGCCGGATAGGACATGCGGATGTTCAACGGCTCCGCCGCGCCGTCGCGCGCGACGAGTGCGGCGAGAAGAGCGACCGCGATGGTCAGGGCTTTCATTGCAACGCCTCCCTCTTTTGAGCGAAGATGATGCCATTCGAAGGAGCCAAGCGGAAGGGACGCGGGATGGAGGCGATCATCGTCGGCGCGGGGATCGGCGGCCTGACGACGGCGCTGTTCCTGCACCAGAAGGGCATCTCCGCGCGGCTCTACGAATCCGCGCGCGAGCTGCGCGAGCTCGGCGTCGGCATCAACCTCCTGCCCCACGCGACCAAGGAGCTGGAGCGGCTCGGGCTGCTCGACCAGGTGAAGGCGAACGGCGTGCTGACCCGCGAGGTCAGCCGCTTCGACGAGCACGGCACATTCATCTCCAGCGACCCGCGCGGCATGTTCGCGGGCTACAAATGGCCGCAGGTCTCGACTCACCGCGGCAAGTTCCAGCGCGTGCTGCTCGATTCCGTGCGCGCGCGGCTCGGCGTCGACAAGATCGTGCCCGACCGGCGCTTCACCGATTTCGAGGAGAAGGACGGCAAGGTCACCGCGCGCTTCGTCGATTTTTCAGGCAACACGCACACGGCGAGCGGCGATGTGCTGATCGCCGCCGACGGCATCCATTCGCGGATGCGCGAGATCTTCTATCCGAACCAGGGCGCGCCTTCCTATTCCGGCATCTTCCTGTGGCGCGGCATCAGCCGGGCGCGGCCGTTCCTGACCGGGGCGAGCATGGTGGCGGTCGGACGGCGCGAGCAGAAATTCATCGCCTACCCGATCACCTATCCCGACGCGCAGGGCATGGTGACCATCAACTGGCTGGCCGAGCTGCCGCGCGCCGAGATGCTGCAGCCCGAGGATTGGAACCGGAAGGGCGACCTGGCCGATTTCTATCCGCAGTTCGAAAACTGGAAGTGGAACTGGCTCGACGCCGCGAGCCTGATGCGCCACGCCGACGGCATCTACGAATTCCCCATGGTCGACCGCGATCCGATCCCGAAATGGAGCTTCGGCCGCGCCACTTTGCTCGGCGATGCCGCGCACGCGATGTATCCGGTCGGCTCCAACGGGTCATCGCAGGCGATCCTCGACGGCGCCGCCATCGCGGAGGCGCTGGCTGCAACCAAGGACCCGATCGCGGGGCTCGCGGCTTACGAGGCCGAGCGCCTGCCCGCCACCACCAAGACGGTGCAGGCGCATCGCGAGCGCGCGGTGGAGAATGCCACCGACCGCGACCAGATCGAGGCCAATACGCGCAAGTTCCAGGAGACCGTCGGCTTCGACGTCGAGTCGGTCAACCGGCAATAAAATCTGTCATCCGAGGCAAGGCGCGCATATCGCGCCGCAGACCCGGGACCCATGGTTCGAGACGGCGCCCTTCGACAAGCTCAGGGCGCCTCCTCACCATGAGGGATAGTAGCTGATCGAAGATGTCACCCTCATGGTGAGGAGCGGTGCGAAGCACCGCGTCTCGAAC
>Ga0210377_10003531_pt1 | contig 13434 bp, 8 predicted proteins | sample PLM4_65_b1redo_FD_155480 | JGI IMG/M metagenome (GOLD analysis project Ga0210377, IMG submission 155480) | Groundwater sediment microbial communities from an aquifer in East River, Colorado, USA - PLM4_65_b1 redo | ecosystem: Environmental > Terrestrial > Soil > Riparian zone | place: USA: East...
CAAAAAGCCGCCACGATGAGGCCGAACGATTTCATGGGAATTTATTAGCACATCGAGGTATGAATGTAAAGAAAGAAACCATGAGCAGGAGATGAGGGCTGAATGATCGAAATGACCCCATGCAATGCGGGTTTATCCCGGTACGGGACACCTTATATGATAGTGCGCCGTGTGCAGCGGGCCTCGTCCCGCCGCACAGCCTTGCTTTGTCCGCATCCTTCTCATAATTGTCCTATAATTCTAGTATAAACACCTGGCATCCTCAAATCAATGCACCAGGGGAGAGAACATGAACAAACATCATATCGTCGTCACCCATGCCGCCGGGGAAGCAAGACGAACGCAGCTAAAAGAGCTCTTCGGCGCGGATGCAGGAGTTTCCTTTCTCGTTGACATGCCTTCCGGACTCCGGGAGCAGACGCTCATCGAAGCAACCATCCTTGTGTCGTGGAACCTGCCGAAAGAGCTGGGGCCGAGCGAGTTCGGCCTGCTTCAAAACGTCCGGCTGATCCAGCTCCTGTCCGCGGGCGCGGACCAGGTGCCGTACGCCGAACTACCCCGCGACATCATGATCGCAAGCAACGCAGGCGCCTACGCGGAACCCATGGCCGAGCACGTCCTCGCCATGACGCTCGCCCTGGCAAAGGGACTTTTCCGGGAACATCAAAAAATGGCGTGGGGCGAGTTCAACCAGGCAAAGCTCAACCGTATGCTGCTCGGCTCGGTCTGCGGCATCCTCGGTTTCGGCGGCATCGGCCGCGCCGTTGCCCGCCTGATGCGCTCCTTCGGGGTCCGCATCCATGCCGTGAACACGAGCGGGAAGGGGGATGAACCGGTGGAATTCATCGGCACGCTCAAAGATATGAAACAGGTCCTCGCCGCATCCGACATCGTGGTCATTTCGCTGCCGCTGACCAGGACGACGCGCGGCCTGATCGGGAAGCGCGAGCTCGAGTGGATGAAACCGGACGCGATCCTTATAAACGTCGCACGGGGAGCTATCGTCGACGAACAGGCGCTCTACGAGCATCTCGTACGCCGTCCCGGATTCATGGCGGGCATCGATGCCTGGTGGAGCGAACCGTTCGCCCAGGGGGAGTTTCGCGTGAATTATCCGTTTTTCACGTTGCCGAATTTTCTGGGATCGCCGCACAATTCGGCCATGGTCCCGGGCATGAGCGGGGAGGGCGCACGCAGGGCTGCTGAAAATATAAAACGGTTTTTAAAAGAGGAGCCGGTCGCCGGCGTTATAAGGCGGGAGGATTATCTATAGAAAGAAGTTGTTGAACGCCCGTGAGAGCAAGCGGGAATGCCGCGGATCGGCAGCAAACCGGTATTACAACTTCTTTTTATCGTTCTGCAAAATGCTGCACCGTATCGCGTCCAGGCGTTTCCCGGAAGTCGGGTCTGTTTTGTGTCCGAAATGTCCCGCTCGGCCTTTCTCATGCAAACGCATTTAAATTCGTTACTGCTTTGCCCCCCCTGGATGTAACAATATTTACTTCGTTTGTATTAGTTGCCGCTGTCCTTCAAACCGGTCTTCACAGCCTGATCGGCCATTTCGTGCACGTTCAGATTTTTCAGGAAACCGTCCAGTTTGGAAGCCATTTGTTCCTGCTCCATCTTGCCGTTCATCAAGTATCCGACCGTGTAATAAAGTTTCTGGTTTCCGCTGCGGGAGGAATTCCCGGCATAAACGGTGCCGATGGCGGTATCTCCATCCTTGAAGTAAGCCGCGTGGTTATAGGGGAATTTCTGTTCGATTGCGTTTTTCCAGTTGCTCTGAAAACTGTCCGGCAGTTCCCTGGGCGGCATCGCGAGCCGGAAAACGGTAAAGCAGATTTTATTGTTTTTATCTTCACCGACCACGATCCCGTCGATGTCCCAGACGACCTTTGCCCCGTCCTGAAAATAGCTGAACCGGAGATTGAGATCGCTGCTGTCCGTAATATTCATCAAGTCCTGGCCATAGGACGCTGAAAAACGTCTGGAATTGAACGTGAACGTTTTGCCGTTCTCGATCCGGATCTGCAGACCGGAGAAGGCGGCAGGAAGCATGTCCTGCAAGGCAAGCAGTTCCTTCCACTCTTTAAAGCTGCCATAGTATGAGAGATAGATGAAATCGCAAAGCACCTTCAAGTCGGGGATATGCGAATCGTAAACGGCCCCGGTATTGCCGACTCGAAGCATGGCGATGCAGCCGCCGGGAACGGGCAGTGAAAATACCGCGAAAACCTGGTCGCTGTACTCCTGCTTCCAGGTCCGGATCGTCCATTTTCTGCCGAACGAATCCGTGTACCGGTGTTCTTCATGCGCCTTTCCCATCGAGACGATCTTGACCTTCTCCGATCCGATTTCCCGGTACCCGTAAACGCCTTTCAGCAGGAGTTCCATGAAGAGCTTCGAGTCGTTGGTGAAACTCTTCATCGAAACATCGTCGGGCTTGTGAATATAGAAGTAGTACGTCCTGCCGATGCCGCCGTATGCCAGGGAGCCGTTGTTGCCGAGGTCCGCGTTCTTGGTGTCCTTCGGCATGAAGGCGTCCCAGTTGCCGTCGTCGTTCTTCATGATAATATGGGGAAATACGGCGTTGTAGTTCTTGTTCAGCAGCATGGCCGATCCGCCGTTCGGGAATATTTTCTTCCGGTTCTCGGAGAGAAGCCTCTTGAGCAGTGAATCTGAGAAACGTGCGATCACGGCCGTTGCCTTCTTGTCCAGCTCCTGGTACGGCAGGGGCAAGTTGATCTCCTCATGCAGGGTGTCGATGCTCGTCATATCCATGTTCTCGAGAAGATATTTCATCTTAATATGGATGACGGCTTTCCCCGGCGCCTTCATGACTTCCGAGATGGGAAGGGCATAGTTCAGGTTCTCGTTCTCCGATTTCCGTAGCACGATCCCGATGACATTCCCGTTCTTGTCCAGCAGCGGGCCGCCGCTGTTTCCCGGCGACGCGGCCGCGGAAAACCGCATCCACCGCCATGCGCCTTTTTCCTCTTCCTGCGTATTGGACGTATAAAGCCCGTCCCTGATTACGATACCTTCTGCGAGCGCGTTTCCGACCGCAAAGACCTTCTGGTTGACCTGGGAATCGGCGTTGATCGGAAGATTGCGGCCGCCGGCCCATTTTTTTATTGTAAAAACGGCGAAATCACGGTTCCGCGAGTATTTGACGATCTGATCGACCGGGTAAACGTTCCCCTTGACGTCCCGAAGATAGACTTCCCGGAACTGGCTTCCCTCTCCGATCAGCATCACGTGCGCGGCCGTTGCAAACTGAGTCGGGCCGATCGCAAAAGCGGTGCCGATCGAGTAATATTTGTCGATTCGTACGGCATAGGGGATAAGATCCAGGGGGAGCGGTTTTTCATACTTCATTGAATCCTTTTCAGGCTTGGGCACGACCACTTCAAGCACTGATTCGTTCACCGCCTTAAGAGTTTGCTCCGGCAAGGAGACATCAACAGGTAACGTGCGGGGGGCCGACTTAGCGCAGGAGAGGATTGCTCCCGCGAGAACCGCAAGAGCGATGTATGAGCCGAATTTAATGTTTTTGTTGATCATGACGGCTTTTCTCCTTAAGCTGCCTGTCGCCTTTTTCGACTTGGCGAAGATATGCTACTGGAGAACTATATCATTGGAACCGAAAAAAGGCAAGCAGCGCACATCGAGGAATCGACCGCGATCAGTATCAACACGTTATATGATGTCGTGAAACGCCGTATAGATCATATCATATTTATTAATGAAGCGATACGAGTGTAGCAGAAACAGGATCTGGAGAAGATACTTCGTTCTTCCTTCGGGGCTTCCGCCCGGGAGCTTATTCCGAAAGAACGTTTTTTATGGCAATGCCGATGTCCTGGTCTGAAAACGGTTTTTGGATGAAGCCGTTTGCGCCGCGTTTCAGCAGTTCATCGATCCCGGCAAAATTGGTGTGGCCGTAGCCCGAATACAGGAGGATCTTGACGTTCCTGTTGATCGTCCTCAGCGCGTGGAACACTTCGGTGCCCCCCATTTTGGGCATGACCATGTCCAGAATGACCAGGGAAATCTCGTTTTGCTTTTCCCGGTAGAGGTTGATGCCGGCGCCGGCGTTCTCCGCGAGCAGAACCGTGTAGCCGAGGGGGGCCAGCACGTCCTTACACAGTTCCCTGACGTCGGGCTCGTCGTCGATAACGAGGATCGTCCCGGTGCCCCTGACGTCCACGGCCTGATGCGGCGCTTCCGCTGCGGCGCCCTTCGCGATGGGAAGATAGATGTTGAAGCGCGTTCCCTTCTGCGGTTCGCTGTAGAGGTTGATGTATCCGCCGTGGTTGTTTACGATGGAATGCACGATATAAAGACCGAGTCCCGTTCCTTTCCCCACCTCTTTGGTCGTAAAGAACGGATCGAAGATCCTTGCCTGCGTCTCGGAATCGATGCCCGCGCCCGTGTCCGAAACGGACAGTTTGATATATCCGGACTCCTCCGCGTGCGCAAGGCCGCCGATACCGTTCGCCGGGCCGACAACCGAGGTCTCTATGATCAGCTTGCCGCCGTCGGGCATGGCGTCGCGGGCGTTTACCGCCAGGTTGATGATCACCTGCTGCATCTGCGACGGGTCTGCGTTCGTCATCGGGAGCGCGTCCTTGAGCTTCATTATGATCTCGATGTCCCTGGGGAGGCTCCTCTGAAGCAGGTCCATGGAATGCATGATGATATCGTTGATGTTCACCGGCTTTGCCGCCATTTTTTCCTTGCGGGTGACGGTAAGGATCTTTCTTCCCAGTTCCGCGCCCCGCTTCGCGGCCTCGTGGATCACGGAGGTCGGCTTGTAAAACGGGTCGCCCTCCTTTACCATCTTCAGCAGGATCCCGGAATATCCGAGTATGGCCGTCAGGAGGTTGTTGAAGTCATGGGCCATGCCGGCCGCAAGGGTGCCGACCGCTTCCAGCTTTTGCGACCGCATCAGCCGTTCTTCCAGTCTCTTCTTTTCCGTTATATCGATGATATATCCGTCAAAGCCCTTGAGTTCGCCGCCGCCGTCCCGCTCGGGATACAACGACAGCGAGATAACGAGCTCCTCCCCGTTCCATGCGGAGGCCTTGTCTTCGATATGAAGCGCCTTTTCCGAGGCCGCTTTTCTGAGACAGGTGTCGGCGTTAATGTCTCCGACCATGATGTCGCACAGCCCCGTCACGTTGCCGAACATCCTGCGGAACCTGCTGTTCGCTTCCACGATCTCGCCGTCCTTGTCGGTCCTGAAAATGACATGCTCAACCCGGTCAAAGAGCGACCGTATGCGCCGGTCAGACTCGATGAGCTTGTTTTCATTTTCCTTGACCGTTGCACACATCCGGTTGAATTCCAGGGCGAGTTCGCGGATCTCGCCTGTTGTTCCCCGCGGGATGACAGCGTCCCCGGCCGGGGCGCCGCTCTTAAACCGTGAGATCGACCGGTGGAGGGCCAAAACGGGCTTTACCACGAAGCGCTGGATAAGGATGTTGAGGGACAAAATGGCGCAGAGCATGATGATGATCGAAACCGTAATGTTGACGGCGGCGAGTGCCCTTACCTCCTTTTGAAACGCGGCGGACGACAGGGTGACCCGGACATAGCCGATGGTGGTTGGCGGTGATTCCTCAAAAGCATTGAAAGAGATCGGGCAGTAAAAATCATACCCGTCGGCGATCTTTATGTGGAACGGCGCCGACCCGCCTTTGAAATGACTGACGGCCTCCGCAAGAGGGGGATTTTTCCAGCTGCGGACGGGGTAGGCATCGACCGGCTCCCAGATGTTCGAATACACCTGTGCCAGCGTGACGTCCGGCGCTTGTATGATATGGGAGGCTTTTTTAATGAGGCTGAGGTCCTCTTTGGCAAGGCCCTCTTCCGCGGCCTTGGAGAGCGAAGTGCAGAGCGCCGTGCCCCGGATAACGAGTCCCCGTTCTTTGCTGCGGCTGAAGGCCGAGGTAAAGAGATACGTGCTGAGGGCGCCGATAATTAAAATCACCAGCGTTATGAATAGCGTTACCCTTTTTTGCAGTGAGGAGTTCATTTAACGTCCAGAAGCGATATGACGTTCAACGATTGTATGAACCGCTGTCCCGCCTTGCTCAGGGTGAAATCAACGAACTTTTTCACCTCCGGCTTGGGGTTTTTCGGCACGAGAATGAAGAGCGGCCGCTTCAGCGGATACCGGTTATTGATAATGGCCTTGTTCGTGGGCGCGATGCCGTTCACTTTCAGTATCTTTACGTTCCGTTTCCTGGCGCTCGAGATGCCCGTGGTGGCAAAGCCTTCGGGGTTCTCTTCCACCATCTGCTCGACGATGCCCGAGGACGCGACAAAAACGGTATTCGCGGACGCCACGGGTTCCTTCCCGTTGAGGACCAGATGTTTGGTGGACGCCTCGACGCCGGAGAGGCCTTTCTTCGTCCGGGAAATGAATACTTGTACGGGGGCCTCGCGGCCTTTGAGCTGCCGCCAGTCGGTTATCCGGCCGGCGTATATCGACCGCACCTCGTCGAGCGTGACGTTTTCCACCGGATTGGACTTATGGACGATGAAGGCCAGCGCGTCCCAGGCGACCTGGACGTACGTGATGTCCGCGGGATCTCCTGCGTCCCGGGGCCTGCACGACGCGGCAAAATCGACCTTGCCGCTCCTGAGGTCCTCTATTCCCACGACGCTGCCGCCCCCCCTGACGAATATTTTTACGCCTGTTCGCCTTTCATATTCATCGGCAAGCTCGGTCAGATAGCCTACATTGCTTACGGAGCACCCGCTCACGGTAAGATAATCAGCGGCATGCGCTTTTGGCGGGCAAAAAAACAGCAGAGGGAACAATACGAAGAGCAGGGGCGTGCCGATCAATTTCAAGACGAAGCCCGACGCTTCCGTCTTCCGGCACGTTAGATTGGTTTGCATCCTGCCCCCCCAGGCACGGTAAGTTTACGAGATAGGCGATAATACCATTGATTCTTTTCTAAAATCAAGAAGATATTTTCCGGGAGACAAGGGGAGGACAGGGCGATGATGAGACGGGACCTGCCGTGCTGGTGAGAAAAAAATGAACGATCTTCTCGCGGACAGGCAAAAAACGTCACCATAAGGCAATATCAGAAGAGGTTAACCGGGCAGAGTATGAAATCATTGCGGCAAAGCTTGCCGGCTTTACTAAATACAGGCGAACTAAATATGATATATTCGTAAAAAGTCTTTTTTAGCCACAGAAGTCACAAAAGGCTCAGAGAAATTCTTTGGGTTTTTAAGGTCTTACCTTTGTGCTCTCTGTGCATTTTGTGGCAAATCTTGACTTATTACGAGTTCATCAAATATTGTTACATCCGGGAAAGTCCCCCCTCACCCGGCCCTCTCCCCTTTGGGGAGAGGGTTTTGGATTATTTTTTGTATTTGATGAACGCGCCGGCCTGGTACTCCTCGAACGCGATCCGGAGTTCCTCCTCCGTATTCATCACGATCGGGCCGTACCAGGCCACGGGCTCGTCGATGGGCTTGCCCGATACGAACAGGAAGCGCACCGCACCGCTTTCCGTCGAGACCGTCACCTGGTCGCCGTCGTCAAAAAGGACCAGCGTCCCGTTCCGTACGAAGGGGTCGCGCTGCATATCGAAATAGTTGACGCCCTCCATCTCGTAGGAGAAGGGGTCCTTCTCATTGCAGAAGATCCCCTGTCCCTGGATCACGTAGGCAAATACCGTGTGGCCCCGCTTGGTCGGATGGATGAATTCCGTTTGGGGGGGTATTGTCACGTCGAGATACTCCGGGTCGATGACGATGTCCCGCACCGGGCCCTGTTTGCCGTCCACCGCGCCGCAGATGACCTTGATCTTCGCGCCGCTCTTCAGCGCCACCTCCGGCACCTGTTCGCGCTTCACGTCGCGGTACCGGGGGTCCATCATTTTGTGCTTTTTCGGCAGGTTGGCCCAGAGCTGGAACCCCTCCATGACGCCGTCGGGATCTCCCTGGGGCATTTCCTGGTGGATGATGCCGCTTCCCGCGGTCATCCACTGCGTATCCCCGGAGGAAATGACGCCCTTGTTCCCCATGCTGTCGCCGTGCGCCACGTCGCCCTTGAGCACATACGTGATCGTCTCGATCCCGCGGTGGGGGTGCCAGGGAAAGCCTTTGATGTAGTGCTCGGGATTGTCGGAGCGGAAATCGTCGAGCAGGAGGAACGGGTCGAAAAGCGGGACTTCGCTGTTTCCGAACACCCGCTTCAGGTGTACGCCGGCCCCTTCGAGCGTGGGTTTGCTCTTGATGACCTTGCTTATCTTCCTGGTTTTAGCCATGGCTGTCCTCCATGCGATGACAATAAAACTGTACTTTAGTCGTACCGGATGATTGCTCCGGGTTCTTATGAAAAGCATAGAAGATATTCCCGGAAATGGCAAGAGTGCTTGAGGAAAAAAGAACGGGAGGAGCAGAAAAAAAGGATCTCGAACACCAGAGATGATCACGATGTTTTTTTTGGGCAGCTCATCGCTTAGCCGGCCCTATTTCTTACTTCTAACTTCTTACTTCAAATTTCTAACGGCTTTGAGCAGGCACTTCTTGATCTTGCCCGTGTCCCTTTGCAGGCCCCTACCTGCCGGACGAGTGGTTACAAGCGTAGTCGCTTGAGGTTATCTCCCAGGGATCGAGAACGCCGTTTTCATTCCTGTCCGTGCCCACGCTGATTTGTTTGCCGCCCCTGGCGCAGTCTGACCCGGCAGGCACATTGGTGACGAGGAAAAGCGCGGTCGGGCCGTTGCCGCCGTCCGTTCCCTCTGTGTCATTGACGTCGTTACAGGCATATTGCGTGCTGCCGGCCTCCGCGGGATCGAGGACCCCGTTGCCGTTGTCATCGGTCCCCGCATCGACCCGGATGCCGCCGTCAGGACAGTCACTGCCCGGCGCTACAGTGCGGACAGCGGTCAGGACTGCGGTCAATACGGACCGCTCGCCCGTTTTGGAGCTTGGCATCTTTCCGCCGCCTCCGTTGACATTACCGTTGCCGTTGCCGGCGCCGCCGCACGAAATGATAAAAATTGAGAAGATGAGGAGGGCCAGGGCATACAGAACGGGAACAAACGTTACCGCTGCCGAATCATCCTGGCGCACCGTAAAGAGAGCATGCCATCTTTTTTTCATGTTTTCTTACCCCTTCCTCAACCCCCTGGCCGACCTGTTTTCCTTCCGCTTACATCGGCATCTCCCTATCCATGATGTCCCAGACCCCCATCATGCCGATGTCCTCATGCTCCACGATGTGGCAGTGGAACATGGCCATGCCGGGATAGTCCATGACGGGAACGAGCATCTTCACGCTGCCCCACTTCGGGATGATTACCACGTCCTTCCAGGCCGGCGCCTTGGTGTACAGAGAAGCGTACCCCGCGTCGCCGCCGGTGATGGACAGCACCTGGCAGCCGTTCACATGCTGGTGGAAGGGATGATCCATGCCGCTCTGGTTCACGATCTCCCAGACCTCATGGGTCCCGAGGTGGGAGTGGATCGCATAGTAGTTCTCCATGGTGAAGGATATGCCGTTGATATAGCCTTTCCCCTGGCCCATGGAGAGTACTATCCGCTCGGTTTTCGCAGGTGTCACGTTCAGCCTCGTCGCAGCCGGATTTATCACCGCGGGAATGCCGTCGGAGGCGCGGCTCCCCTTGTACGAAAGGGTCATGAGCGTCACCTGCTGGCCCATGCTTCCGCCGCCCCGGTTGTAGGCAAGGGAAAGGAGACGGTAGTTCTTCGCTGTCTGGTTCGCCTTCACCAGAACGTCCAGACGCTCGCCGGGCGACAGGATGATCGACGAAACGGGATAGGGTTTGTCGAGCAGTCCCCCCTCGGTCCCGATGACCTGAAGACCGTGGCCTTCGAGGCCCAGCTTCAGGAACCGGGCGTTGCAGGCGTTCACGATCTTCCACCGCTGGACCTGGCCGGGCCGGATGGACAGCACGGGATTCACCTGCCCGTTCACCATCACCGTGTTGCCTTCCTTGCCGTGCATGTAATCCATGAGCGAGGTGTACGGTTCCGGCGCCCCGTCCGCAAGGGTGATGTCCTTGATGAACAGGATGTGTGTCTCGTAACCCGCCAGGGTTTGAATGTCATCTTCGATCAGAAGAGCGCCCGCCATGCCGCCCCAGTACTGCTCCGCCACCGAACCGTGAATATGAGGATGGTAGAAATTGAGCGTGCCCGGGTCCTGCTTCGAGAGATCGTACTCGTAATCGAAGGTCTCTCCTGACATGAGCATTACCATCATATTGTCCGCGTTCCCCGAGGGAGACACGTGCAGGCCGTGCGTGTGCAGGTTCGTGCAGTCCCGGTCGTGGCCCAGGATGTTGGTACCCATCATGGGCAGGGAGTTTTTCAGATGTACCCTGAGGGTATCGCCCTTTTTGGCGCGGATGGTGGGCGCGGGATAGCTGTCGTTATAGGTGAGAAGGTTCGCCATGGTCCCGTTGACATTCACCCACCACGGCTTTGTCTCCAGGTTCACCTCGACGATGCCGGGGACCGTGCTGAAATTTTGCATCTCCGCGGGATCAGCGAATACAGCTCCCGGCGGCGGATCGATGGTGCTCGTTCCTCCTCCGCCCATGCCGCCGCCGGACATCATGCCGAAGGATTTCGGCGCGTTCAGGGCGAAACACACGCCCGCTGCGCCGACGGAGACCCGTTTCAAAAATTCTCTTCGCGATAGCCTTTTCATGATGGACACCTCTATCTTGGTGAGTATCTTATCTTTCTCCGGTCACCGTATTAGAATATGGCGAGTATATATTACCGGCCTTGGCCCTGACTTTATAATAATAAATGATTTCCTTCGCTGCTGCGGTGTCGATGTATTCGGAAACCTCCTTATGAACGGCGGCGACGTCGGTAAATGGCCCGCTGGCCCTATCTGAGCGGACGAGCTCGTACCCGGTGACCATACCCGGGTCCTGAGGAGAACGCCTCCAGGTCAGTTTAAACCCATTCGGGACAATCACGAGTTTCAGCGCCGTCGGTGCTCCCAGCGTACTATTTGTTTCTCCTCCAGCGACGGATTTCTCATCCGCTCCGGAATATCCGCAAAGAGATAAAAGAGATACAAGAACAAAAATCAGTTCTTTACGCCATCTAATCTTTTCCATGTCCGGCATTCCCTCCCTGGAAAAATCCCCCCTCCCCCAATAAAAGGGGGAGGGGGATTTACGTTTAGTAGTCTACCCCCTGGAAGTACGTCCTGACAGCGAGCGGGTTCGGCACGAACATATCAGGCCTCATCATCTCGTTGTCCTCATGGTCGGTGATGTGACAATGCCAGACGTAGTAGCCGGGCTGGCCGTTGTCAGCCGGTGCATTGGGGATAAAGGAGAAGGTACCGGTTGTCCCGATGGGCGTATCCTGCGGCGCAATGCGTACCGCAATACGCGTTACCTCGCCGGGATTCATGATGGCCGTATCTTTCCAGCCGGCCTCATAGGCGAACGGCGGAGCAGCTGCCCCTAAGAGCACCGGGTCCGGGTTGCCTCCCAGAGCCCGCGGGTTGCCCGTGAAGTAGTCGAGCGGCGGACCGAAGCCGGGTATGAAGACCCCGCCTGGGAAGGCCGCGGCGTAAGCTGCACTAAACGCTTTGGTATCAAAGGCCTGTCGGTTCAGGATCTGGTATTGCACTCCGTGCAGGTGGATGGGATGTTGGTCAGCCGTTGTGTTGACAATCTCCCATACCTCGACAGCACCCTCATTAGGCAGCTCAGTCAGGTAGTTGCCATTCACAAGCGTTGAACCTGGTATCGGGAGCATGGTACTTCCCTGCAATCCGTTCCACTTGCTGTTGTTTACCAATACCTCCAGAGGTCCGCCGGCACCTACTATCTCGACCAGGACCAGCTCGCGAGCCAGGTCGGGAGTCACACCAGCACCCAGTGTGCCGGTGGCGGGGTCGACCAATCGCTTGATCGTCTGCCCCCCGGTGAGAATGGGTGCGCCGCCGGCCGGGTCGTAGCTGGTGTCAGCGGGCGCATTGACCGAAACGCGGAACTGCATGATCCGGCCCTCGGTGTTGACTTTCGGATTGCCGTTAACAGTAGGAGCGGTATTGCGCAGGATGAGGTTAACGGGATTCGGCACCGCCATTCCCATTGCCGTGTAGGCCGCAGTTATGGCATTGACCCACGTCGGATCGTTGAAGTCAACGATTATCTCGTAGCGCTCTCCCGGCATCGTCACCAGGCCCTTCATTACGCCTGCCCTTGTCTGCGCCCCTGTGGCGTTCGGGTCGATAAGGACCGGCGTGTCCAGGTAACCGCCGTCAGTCGCGATGACCCACATGCGGGGTCCCTTGACCTTGGAGACCAGGTCCTGAAGGAACATGTCGTAGGGCCGTGAGTTGGAACCGTCGATCACGTAAAAGCGGTAGCGCTGCCGGTCAACATTCATGTACGGCCAGACCTTGCCGTTGACCACGATAGTGTCACCCACGAACTCCGGAATCCAGTACGGATGCTCCGGGTTGATGCCGATATTGGGGAAGAAGAGCTGACCGTTGGTATCGAACATGCGGTCTTGGAGGACCAGTGGCACGCTGTAGCGCAAGTTCGTCCCGTCGGCATTCTGAAGTCCGGCGGGATGCAGGCCCGTTGGGAGCGTAAGCGCGGGGTCAATAAGGGCATACGCACCGGCTAAACCGGCGAAGGTCGCATTCAAGCGCGTGCCGCCGAGCAGGTGATCATGGAACCAGAGGGGCGCCGCTATCTGGCTATTTGGATAGCGGTAGATAGCCTCGTTGGGAAGCGCACCGGCCTTGCTGTAGTAAGCGGGTCCATGAATTACGCTGATGGGACCCGGCCCCGGAACGTTGCTGGCGAACCAGGCCTCCGGGCCGCCGTCGATCACCGCCGGATCTTCACCGCCATGAAGGTGAGGGACGGCGAGAACAGCGCCCATGTAGTGATTTGGGTCGAAAGGCGTCGGCATCGACATGCCATATGCCTGGTGAAACGCCGAGTGCAGGCTTACGTCGGTCCAATCTCTCCAAAAGATATTATTGGCGGTGAGATTGTTGACGTACTTGATCTCCGTGGGGTGGGTTCTGGCCGCTACAATCACAGGGCCAATATAGGTGTCAGGATTGCCTCCGCCGATAACGCCGGGTCCCGGGTCGGCAACATACCGGAACACCCAGGTGCCGGTGTACGGCAGTCCATTCGCCGGGACGAATCCGGTTGGCATCATGTTCGTCTGGGCCTCAAGCATCTTCAGGGTGATGCTGTCTGTGCCTCCGAGGATACTTGGGAGCACCGTCTGCATGGTGCCGCCGGGGACCACGCTGAGCAGCGGCAACGGGTCAACGAACTGGGCAATCTTGTTGCCGGGCAGGGGTACCTGCTGCGCAGATGCAGCGACTCCAAGGAAAACGATCATCGCGAAAACAAGCATTACTGCGAAAAA
>Ga0210377_10003532_pt1 | contig 13434 bp, 6 predicted proteins | sample PLM4_65_b1redo_FD_155480 | JGI IMG/M metagenome (GOLD analysis project Ga0210377, IMG submission 155480) | Groundwater sediment microbial communities from an aquifer in East River, Colorado, USA - PLM4_65_b1 redo | ecosystem: Environmental > Terrestrial > Soil > Riparian zone | place: USA: East...
GGTACACGGTTCTGGCATCGTGCGGCGACAGCGCGATCGGCGCGCTCCAGTTGAACCGGAAGTTGTCACGCGACAGCGCGTTCACGTTGCCGGTGTAATTGGGCACCACATCCCTGAAGTTCAGGACCGTGCTTGGCCTCGGCTTCACGTTCTTGGCCTGCTGGCGGAACACCGGATCGGTGCGCCGGATCCCGCCGTTCTCCGACTCCGTGTAGACCGTCCGCCAATCATTCGGGTCCGCCGTCGTGTGGAACCCATCGCCCGAGTGGAACTTGAACCAGTGATCGGTCAGGATGCCGTTGACATCGCGGCTGTTGCTGATCCCGCCCCAGTTACCGCTGTCCTGCAGCCCGCCATAGACCCAGTAGGGATCACGATTGTCCGCGGTCACGGCGTAGAACTGGGCGAGGTCGAGGTTATCGAAGAGCTGGAAGGTGAGGCCGCCGTCATGGCTGGCGGATGGACCCTTGTCGTTGCCGACGTACAGGCGATTGCCGTTCCTCGGATCGATCCACAGTGCGTGGAAGTCACCCTCGATGCCCTCGAACATGCGCGAGAACGTGCGTCCGCCGTCGTCGGACACCTGCGCATTGTCATCTAGATGGAAGACGCGATTCGGATTCGTGGGGTCGATGAAGATGTGGCTGTAATAAAAAGGCCGGCCGTTCCGGCGATTCACGAACGTCCAGCTCGCGCCACCGTCCTCCGAGCGGTAGAGGCCGTGGCCGATCCTGGTCATGTCATCGAACTCGGGATTGGGCTGGCCGTTCACCTGTCTGGGCGGGTTGAAGCCGTGCTCCAGCGCCATCATGAGGATGCGTGGATTCGTGCGGGAGATGGCGAGGCCGATCTTGCCGGTCGGGCCGGTGGGAAGCCCCGTGCTGAGCTTGGTCCACGTTTCGCCGCCATCGGTCGACTTGAAGAGCCCGCCGTTCGCGCCGCCACTCTCGAAGTTGTAGGGCCGCCGTATGCGCTCCCACATGCCGACGTACAGCACGTTCGGATTACTCGGGTCCATCACCATATCGCTCGCGCCAGTCTTGCCATCGTTCGGCAGCCCGCGCGTCAGATGCTCCCACGTCCTGCCCCCATTGCGCGTACGGAAAACACCACGTTCCTGGTTGTAGGCCCAAAGGTGGCCTTGTGCCGCCACGTACACGATGTCGGGGTTGCTCGGATGGATGATGACTTCACTGACGTGATGTGTGTCGCGCAGCCCGACGTTGACGAAGGTGTTGCCGCCATCTGTCGACTTGTACACGCCATCGCCCCAGGCAACGCTGTTGCGCACGCACGACTCACCGGTGCCCACGTAGATGATGTCGGGATTCGGCTGGAAGATGTCGACATCGCCCATGTTGCCGGTGCCATAGCTCTCAAAGATCGGTGTCCACGTCGTGCCGGCGTTGGTCGACTTCCACATGCCGCCCGAGGCGGCCGCGAGGATGACGACCGCAGGGTTCGATTCGACCGCTTCGATGTCGGTGATGCGCCCCGCGATGTTGGCGGGCCCGATGTTGCGCCAGCGCAGGTCCTTGAAGAGCGCCTGCGCGAGCTGTGGCGCGGTCGGCGATGGCGGCGCGGCCGGGCGCTGCTGCGGGCGGGCCTGGGCCAGTGCCGCGGCAGGCACGAAGCAGGCCAGCAGGGCAGCCGTACATGCAACTGGCTTCGTCGGCACGAACATGGGTTGCTCCTGTCTCGGTGTTCAGAACAGGTGGCAGGCTGGCAATATACAGCGGGCCATGGCAGGCGGGAGACTTCCAGCGTTGGATGTTCGTCCCATTCAGCTATGGCTGGAACGATGGTCGTCCGTGATTGTCGGTCATGACTCACGCGTTCGATTCCACCCGCGCGATCACCTTCGAGCAATTCGAGGCGATGCCCGAGTCCGACCGAAACCGGATCGAGCGGTCGCGCGGCGTCGCGGTGCGGTTCGTCCCGGGGTCCGTTGCACGGACCAGGAAGTCGCAACAAGGGCCGTTCGCGGCCTGCTGACCTCGCTCGACATCCGAGCCACCGCCCGACAGCTTGGCGGCGAGATTGAAGCAATTGAAGAACCGGTGATTTACCGTGCGAATCTCCACCCGGATCATTCCGCCGGCGACCGGCCCTTCCGCCGCGCCCAAGCCCGTCATGCCAAGGGGCATCGCGCCGGCGTTTGACGCGTTAGAGCGCTTGAATGTTACGAAAAGGGAACCAGGGAACCAGGGAACCAGGGAGCCATTGACACGGGCTCCCCCGACGTCCATAATGGCCGCTGGAGATGTGTTCAAGAGGTTGAACCCGGCGTCTCCGCCCCCCCGCTGCTACACAGCTGCGACTCGACGCGGTCGCGGTGCTCAGTGAGCCGGAGACGCCGGCCGACTGGACAGCCGTTCGCGAGGTCGTTGTTCGGCTGTCCCCAGGGTAGCTGCCTATGCCGCCGTCGGGATCGTCGCCGAAGATTTCCCAGCGAGTCAACTCCGCTCAGGCCGCCCTCACGGTGGCGTTGATGCTCGGCTGCCTGGCAGCTTCCTGCGCCGGTGCCCGCCCAAACGGCATAAGCCCCAGCAATCCGAATCTGATCTCTCCCGGCGAGCTCGATCGGGCGCGGGAGGATGGCATACGCGATCTCCATGAGCTCATCGAGCGGACCCGGCCGCGCTGGCTCCAGACCCGGAGCGTACGCAGCTTCGAGCTGCCAACGGTCATCGTGGTTTATCACCACGAAGCGCGGCTGGGCGGCATCGACGTGCTGCGGGGTTATCCGCTGATCTCGGTGACGTCGGTCCGCTACCTCGATGCGGCGCAGGCCATGATGCTGCCCGGCGCCTCCGCCCACATCGAGGGCGCCATCGTGATTTCGACCGCGCTCATACGCGACCGCGGCCCGGCCCCCTGACCCCGTTCCGTTGCCCCCGCCCCCGGGCGCCCAACCGGGGGGCGTGTCTGATCTGCTTTCGAGGAGGCGTGCGATGTCTAAGACGCGTCAGGCCGCCGCAGCGCTCGCACTAGGTGGCATGCTCGTCCTGCTGACGGGCGCGGCCCGCCCGCTCGCCGGGCAGGGGACAGGTTCGATTAGCGGCACGGTCCGCCATGCCGACCATAGCACGCCGATCGCCGGTGTGCAGGTCTCGATCGAGGCACTTCAGCTCCGCACCGTCACGAACGCGGACGGGCGGTACCTGCTGAACGACGTGCCTGCCGGGTCTCACACCCTGACGGTGCGGTTCATCGGTTTCGGCCCGGAACGGCGCGACCAGGTCCTGCTCGGGGCCGGCCAGCGCGTGCGGGCCGATTTCCTGTTGCGCCCGCAGGCGCTCCTCTTGTCGGAGATCGTGGTCACGGGCGTCACCGAGGCGACCAGCCGAACCAAGCTCCCGTTCACGGTGGCGAAAGTGACCGCCGAGGACATTCCGGTCCCGCCCAACGCGGCGCTGCAATCGATTCGGGGCAAGGTCGCCGGTGCAAGCCTGATCCCGAATGCGCAGCCGGGTGAGGGCACCAACATTCTGCTGCGCTCGCCCACCAGCATCAACAAGAGCAACTCGCCCATGATCGTGGTGGATGGCGCGATCCTCGCCGAGTCTTCCGTCGACATCTCGTCGCTGGACATCGAGAGCGTCGAGGTGATCAAGGGCGCGGCGGCGGCCTCGCTCTACGGCTCCCGCGCGGCCTCGGGCGTGATCCAGATCCGCACTGCCCGCGGCTCGCAGATCCAGGAGGGGCGGACGCGCTTCATCGTACGCAGCGAGTACGGCAGCAACCAGATCATGAAGCCGATCGAGTGGGCCCGTTTCCACAATCTGCGCATGAACCCGGAGCAAACGGCATTTCTGGACGCGGCGGGAGAGCCGGTCGAGCGGCAGTTCGCGGCGCCCTCGACGTTCCTGTTCCAGGACCAGCCGTATCCGGGGCCGACCTTCGATCACATCAAGGCGCTGTTTGATCCCGGCCAGTACGTAACCAACTCGGTGTCGCTGGGGTACAACAGCGGCACGACCAGCTGGCTGGTCACAGCCGGCCAGCATCACACGGCGGGCGTGGTGCAGGAGAACGACGGCTACCGCCGCTACGACTTCAAGGCCAATCTCGACCACCGGCTGGGCAACAACCTGAGCGTCTCGATGAGCGCCTTCCATATGCGCGGCAAGCAGGAGGACCCGGGGGGCAATCCCTTCTTCGATTTTATCCATCAAGCGCCGGACGTGAACCTGCTCCAGCCGGATCCGGACGGCACCAAGTACATCTTCCAGCCCGACCCGGTCGGTGTCCGAGCGAGTCCGCTGTACCAGATGGCGACGCAGGACCACTGGGATTACCGCTCGCGCTCGCTGGCCAGCGGGGATCTGCGCTACAACCCGCTGCCCTGGCTGGGCCTCTCAGCCAACGGCAGCTACGATCGGTCCGACCGCCGCTCGGAGGACTTCGTTCCGCGCGGCGTGAAGACGCCCGAAAGCCCGAACGGAGGCATCGGTTCCTCCGATCGGTTCAGCGCGGTTACCAGCGCCATCAATGCCTCGGCCGGCTTGAGCGTGACGCGCGCCTTCGGCCGGTTGCAGACCCGCAGCTCGGCGCGGGTGCTGACCGAGCGGGAGGACGTGCAGACGGTGAGCGCCACCGCCGCCGACGCCGCCGTGGGCGGCATCCCGGACCTGGACGCGTTTACCACGCTGGGCAACGCCTCCAGCCAGGAGGCGATCCGCTCACGCGGCTACTATTTCACGACCGACTTGGACTACGCGGACCGCTACATCGTGAGCGCGCTGGCGCGGCGGGACGGCAGCTCGCTGTTCGGCCGCGAGGAGCGCTGGCACTGGTACTATCGCGCCAGCGCCGCGTGGCGCCTGAACGCCGAGCCCTGGTGGCCCTTCCCGGCGGCCCTGAATGAGTTCAAGCTGCGCTATTCGCGCGGCACGGCAGGGGGCCGGCCGACTTTCTCGGATCGCTTCGAGGTCTTCGGCGTCGGCACCGCCGGGCTCACGCTCGGCACGCTCGGCAACATTTTCCTCAAGCCGGAAAAGACGACCGAGCAGGAGTTTGCCCTCGACCTCGTCGCGCTCAAGCGCGCCTCCCTGTCACTGGTGTATGCCAAACAGCGTACGGTAGATCAGCTCATCGAAGTGCCCTTGCCCGCCGTCTTCGGTTTCGCCGCCCAGTGGCAGAACGCCGGCACCATCGAGGGCCATACCTACGAAGCCACGCTCGAGACGCGCCTGATCGAGCGCGACAAGGTGCGCTGGTCCATGACCTTCATCGCGGACCGCTCGCGCAACCGGCTCGTCGCGTACGACCGGCCGTGTCACGCCGAGGGACTCGGCAACCGTTGCGCCGGCCAGGTGCTCGGCGAGATGTGGGGGCAGACGCTGTGGCGCACGCCTGCGGACCTGCCCGCGGTGCACGCCAATTCGCAGGGTGCATTCGACATCAACGACGACGGGCTGCTGGTGCCGGTCGGCGCGGGCAACACCTGGCGTGACGGCGTGGCCAAGCAGCTGTGGGGCAGCAACGTGGTGATCGATGGGGTCACCTACGCGTGGGGCATGCCGCGCCGTGTGCTGGACCAGGCGGGCCAACCCGCTCGGCTCAGGATCGGCGATGCCAACCCGGACCTCAACTGGGGGATCTCCAGCCAGCTGCGTTTCGGCCAGTTGAACGTCTACGCGCTGGTCGGCGGCCAGGTCGGCGGAAACGTCTACAATGCGACCAAACAGCGCATGTACCAGCATCTGCGCAACCGGGAGATCGACCAGGACGGCAGGCCCGAGGAGGCGAAGAAGCCGACCTCGTACTACACGGGGCCGCTCTACAACAGCAACAACGCGAGTCAATGGTTCGTCGAGGGCGCGGGGTACACCAAACTGCGTGAAGCATCGGTGCGGTACGCGCTGACCCCGCGGCAGCTGCCCGCGCTCGGGCGGCTCAAGATGGACCGGGTGCTGCTCTCGCTCATCGGCCGGAATCTGTTCGTTCTCACCGACTATAGTGGTTACGACCCCGAGATCGGCGGGATCCTCACGCGCCTGGACGATTTCGCCTTCCCGACCTATCGCACCGTGACATTCAGCGTCGAGATCGAGTTCTAGGACGACCGGAGGAATGGAGACCATGAGACCTACCAAACTGCTGTTCGTCTCCCTGCTGGTCGGCACGATCGCGTGCGACGAGCTCGAGGTGACCAACCTGAACAATCCGAACCGCGAGACGGTCGTGAACAATTCGCAGGACGTGCTCGCGCTGATCTCGAATGGTCTGCTCCAGTGGTTCAACCGGTCGGGCGGGACCTCGCCGGGCGTCGCGCTGAGCGTGATGGCCGATGAGTTCAGCACCGGGTTCGCGGACTTCGGCGGACAGGACCTGTCCAGGGAGCCGCGTGAGGCCATCAACAACGGCGTGCCGCCGAACAACGCCCCGCCGCACCACGTCACTTGGCCGGACTACTACAACAACATCGCCGCCGTGAATACCGCGCTCCAGGCGGTCGCGCTGCGCAACCTGACACTGCGCAACTCGGCGGGGCAGGACGTGACCACCGAAGCGCACGCGTTCGCCAAGTTCGTGCAGGGCCTGAATCACGGCTCGATCGCGTTGATGTTCGACCAGGGGTACGTCTACAGCGAGTCGGTCGATCCCAACACGCTGCTCGGACCCGAGCAGGTGAAGGAGTTGATCCGCCCGTACCGCGAGGTGATGGACACAGCGTTGGCCGAACTCGACGCGGCGCTCCAGTTCGCCGGCTCCAAGTCATTCAGCTATCCGAGCGCGGCGCCGAACCTCTGGTTCCTGGGATTCCTCCGGACCAACCAGGACCTGGCCCGGATCATCCACACGTACATGGCGCGGTTCATGGTGTACCTGGCGCGCTCGCCGCAGGAGCGGCAGGCCGTGAACTGGGAACAGGTGATCCAGCACATCGACCAGGGGATCACCAGCGACTTCGCGGTGATGGGCGTGGTCGATGTAGTTGACAGTGACTTCAAGAATCGTGCGGCACGCCAGCGGACGACCACGCCCGGCGACTTCATGCGCGTGGACTATCGGCTGGTCGGCCCGGCCGACCAGGGGCCCGGCTTCGCCAACTGGTACGCCACGGCGTGGGCGCAGCGGGTCCCGTACCGTATGACCACCGTGCAGGATCGGCGGATTGACGGACTGACGGTGCGCCCCACGACCTGTCAGCAGGCGCCGGCGGCCGCGAGCTGCGGGCTGTACATGGGCCACCACAACAGCACGGTGTTCGCGGTCGACCGCGGGCTCGGGCAGCGTTCCTTCTACTTCTTCCACCGCTACGGCCAGGGCACGTCGTGGCAGAGCGGTCCGATACCGATCGTGAACCTGGCGGAGATGGACCTGCTCAAGGCCGAGGGCCTGATCCGGCTCAACCGGGCCGACGAGGCGGTGGCCATCATCAATAAGTACCGGGTGGCGAACGGACAGCTCCCGCCGGTCACGCTCAACGGCGTGCCCGGGACGGCGCCGAATTGCACGCCGCGCAAGCTGAGCGGCGCGTGCGGCAGCCTGTGGGACGCGCTGAGGTACGAGAAGCGGATCGAGACGCTCGGTCTCGAGGGTGGCCCCGCGTTCTATGACGCGCGCGGCTGGGACTTTCTGGTGCAGGGCACGCCGATCCACTTCCCGATTCCGCGGCGCGACGACGAGCTGCTCGGGATCGAGATTTACACGTTCGGCGGCGCCGGCGGGGCGGGCGCCGCGCCCGCGCCGAACTGGGAGCGCTGCCCGGTCGCGCTGCCGGGCTGCCCCTGACGCGGGGGCTGCGCCGGCATACCAGAGCTTTGCCGCTGATTCCTGGCTGCGCCCAGGAGTATCTTCTCCGCCTTCTCCTGCAAGGCGCGCTACTTCTGCCCGAGTCGTCACGCTTGGCGCCTCGGGCATCGTCGCCTGCCTCCCGACCCACGGCTTCCTCGCCAACCGGCACCGGCCTCTCCACCTCGTCGTCACCGATGGCGGGTTCCCGTCGGGCGTTCAGGTCCCTGCCGGCGGGGCGGTGCCCGAGGACCATCGCGCCGTCGCCTTGCCGGGATCGACGTGAAGGAGCGCCGCCCCTACAACCGATTCGATCCGGGCGGTAATTTTCCGAATGACCTCGAGGTCACGACCCTCGCTGAAATTCGGCACGCACTCGATCAATGCGGACATGAGCGGTCGGGGGTGAGAGGGGTAGGGCTCCAATCTACCAGAGAGGATTCCAGATGCCGACACCAGTCGCCGGGCGAGGGGTCGACCGGCGCACGTTCATGGGGCTCTGTTCCGCTCTCGGCCTCGGGGCAGGCCTCCCCGCGGCGCTCTGGACCGCGTCCCGGCCCTCGCGCGTTCTGGCCCAGGTCCCCCCGACGCCACAGGTTCCCCAGACTCCGCCAAAAATCACCCGTGAAATCCTCATGGCGGCGGAGACCATGATTGGACTCGAGCTCAGCGATGCCGAGCGGGAGCTGATGCTCGACAACGTGAATCAGGCCTTGTCGGGGTACGCCGCGCTTCGCAGGGTCTCGGTGCCGAACTCGGTCATGCCCGCTCTGCGATTCGATCCGGTGCTGCCCGGCGGCGCTGCGCCACCGGCCCCCGCGCGCCGCCGGGCCCCCTCCCGCGCGGGAAAGTCGGCCGCCGTGCGGCCCGCGACCCCGACCGACCTGGCGTTTCTCTCGATTGCCGAGCTCGGGCCGCTGCTCCGGGCTCGCAAGGTCTCCTCCCTGGAGCTCACCCAGCTTGCGCTCGATCGGCTCAAGCGGTTCGATCCCCAATTGCTCTGCGTCGTCAATCTGACCGAGGAGCGCGCGCTCGCCCGGGCCCGACAGGCCGACGTCGAGATCGGCCGGGGCAGGATCCGGAGTCCGCTGCACGGAATCCCCTGGGGGGCCAAGGACCTCCTGGCAGTTCCCGGATATCCGACCACCTGGGGCTCTCCGCTCTTCAAAGAACAGATGCTTACCGAGACGGCGACGGTGGTGGAGCGGCTGGACGCCGCGGGCGCGATCCTCGTCGCCAAGTTGTCGCTGGGCGAATTTGCCCAGGGTGACGTCTGGTATGGAGGCATGACCAAGAATCCCTGGAAGACCGACCAAGGCTCCAGCGGATCCTCGGCGGGGCCGGCCTCGGCGACGGCTTCCGGGTGCCTCCCATTCGCGATCGGGAGCGAGACGCTGGGCTCCATCGTCTCGCCGGCCACCCGGTGTGGTGCGACCGCTCTGCGCCCGACCTTCGGGCGGGTCAGTCGTCACGGTGCGATGGCGCTGGCGTGGAGCATGGATAAACTCGGGCCGATGTGCCGCAGCGTCACCGATTGCGGGCTGGTGTTCGCGGCGATCCATGGCCCGGACGGGCGGGACCCGACGGTGCACGACCGTCCATTCGACTGGGAGCCACGCCGCGGAATCGCGGGCCTCCGGATTGGCTATCTGAAGGGGGCGTTCGAGGCCGAGCATGGAACGAAGGCGTTCGACATGGCTGCGGTCGCGGTGTTCCAGCGCCTCGGTGCCGCTCTGGTGCCGATCGAGCTGCCGAGCGATCTCCCCACCGGCGCTTTGCGTATTATCCTGACCGCCGAAGCCGCCGCGGCCTTCGACGAGGTGACCCGATCAGGTCGCGATGACCAGATGGTGCAGCAGACCAGGAACGCCTGGCCGAACAGCTTCCGGAGCGCGCGGTTCATCCCCGCGGTCGAGTACATCCAGGCCAACCGGATCCGGAGCTTGCTCATGAAAAAGATGGACGACGTCCTGCGTGACGTCGACGTGGTCGTGGCCCCGACGTTCGGAGGGAACGCATTGCTCATCACCAACTTGACCGGGCATCCCGCGGTGGTGCTCCCCAACGGATTCAACCCCGACGGCACCCCGGTTGCACTCACCTTCCTGGGGCGGCTGTTTGGCGAGGCGGAGCTGCTCGCCGTGGCGGAGGCCTATCAGAACGCCACGGATTTCCACACTCGGCGCCCGCCGAAGTTCGGCTGACGAATGGAGGTCTTTCCGGAGAGCGGGCACGACCGGCGGCTTCGGTATCTCGTCGCGACGCTTTCGACCGTCGCGGCCCTCGGCGCCATGATCCTGATCCCGGCGTATTTCGAGCGGACTCCATTTCTTCTCGCGGGCCTCGCCTCCCTCGCGACACTGCTGGTCGCCGGCGTGCTCCCCGCCCTCATCGTCGAGGGTCTGCTCGCTTTGGCGACCGTGTACTTCCTGATTCCTCCCACTGGGTCGTTGTCGATTGCCGCCCAGGCCGACGGGGACCGTTTGCTCGCCTTCACCACGTTGTTTGCCCTCGCGGACATGCTGGGTTGGCGGCTGGAGCGGGTCCGGCATGCGACGGCGGCGCGTGAGCGGGTCCAGCGGGAAAGCGAGACGCGCTATCGGCACATCCTCGAGCAGGCGTCGGACGGGATCGTGCTGGCTTCTCCCGATGGACGCCTGATCCTCGCGAACGAGCGCGCCTCGGAGATGCTCGGCTACCCGCGCGAAGAGCTGTTGCAGGTCCCGCTGGCCGAGCTCTACGATCCGGCGGACCTTGCCGCGAAACCGCTGGCGTGGGAAGAGCTCGCCCGCACCTCGGTGGTGCTCCGGGAGCGACGGCTCCGGCGCAAGGACGGATCGACCTTTATCGCCGAGCTGAGCGTCCGCCGCACCGCCGATGGGCTGGCGCAGGCGATCGTCCGGGACGTCACGGAGCGGAAGCGCTCCGAGGAGGCGCTCCGCGCCGAGCGCGATCTCCTCGACGGAATTCTGGCCACGAGCGTCGCGGGCATTCTGGTGGTGGATCCCTCGGGCCGAGTGCTCTTTCTGAACTCCCGGGCCGAGGCAGTGCTCGGACTCAGTCGCGAGCAGCTCGGGAGCCGAACCGTGCTGCCGGAGGGATGGCGGTTCCGCACCCTCGGCGGAGGGCTGCTGCTCGATAGTGAGCGCCCCGCCCTGCGGGTCGTGGCCACCGGCGAGCCGGTGCAGGACGCCCGGATTGTGCTGGAACGACCCGACGGGGAGTACATCTTTCTCGCGGTCAACGCGGCGCCGCTCCGCGACGCCGACCGCAGGATTCACGCGGTCGTGCTCTCGATTTCGGATATCACGGAGCAGCATTGCGCGCAGCAGGCGCTCCTGGAGCGGGAGGAACAACTGCAGCGGGTGACCTCGGCGGTCCCCGGCGTCGTGTATCAATACGTGGTGGGTCCCGGGGACGAGGAGCGGTTTGCGTTCGTGAGTGAACGAGCCGCCGATCTTCTGGGGGCCCGGCCGGCGGAAATCTACCAGGAGACCTCGAAGGCCTGGGAACGGATGCATCCCGCGGACCATGCCGAGATGACCGCCGCCTTTGCCCGCGCATCGAAGACTCAGGAGCCCTGGAACTTCGATTTCAGGGTCCGCGGACCTGACGGCCGGCTGTGCTGGTTGCGGGATATCGCGACGGCGGTCCGCGCGCGCGACCCGGACCGGGTGATCTGGAACGGCGTGATGGTGGATATCACCGATCAGCGGCGGCTGCAGGAGGAGCTGCTGCAATCCCAGAAGATGGACAGTCTCGGGCGTCTCGCCGGGGGCGTGGCGCACGACTTCAACAATCTTCTCACCGTCATCCGCGGCTTTGCGGACGTGCTGTCCACTCAATTTGCCGAGGAGGACCCGCGGCTCGGTGAGGTGCGCGAGATCCGCGGCGCGGCCGATCGTGCCACCTCACTCACCCGGCAGCTCCTCGCGGTGAGCCGCCGCCAGGTGTTGGTCACCCGCGAAGTGGACCTGAATCTCCTCATCCAGGACATGGAGCGGATGCTCGGCCGGGTGATCGGCGAGAATATCAGCATCATCACGGTGCCGGGACGGGACCTGGGATGGGTGCGTGCGGACCCGAGTCAACTCGAACAGGTGCTGCTCAATCTCGTGGTGAACGCCCGCGATGCCATGCCGGACGGAGGTACGCTCACGCTCGAGACCCGGTGCAAGACGCTCGCCGCCGGCCGGGAGGAGCCGGGCGCGCGTGGGGTGCCCCCGGGCGACTATGTGATGCTCATCGTCCACGACACCGGCGTGGGGATGGATCCAGCGACCCAATCGATGATCTTCGAGCCGTTCTTCACCACCAAGGCGGTCGGCGAGGGAACCGGTCTCGGCCTTTCGACGGTGTATGGCATCGTCCAGCAGAGCAACGGAGTGATCACGGTCGAGAGTGAGCCCGGCAGCGGCACCATGATCCGGATCTTCCTCCCCCGGATCCTCGAGCCGGCGGGGACTCCCAGGGAGGCGGCTCCGCCGCGGTCGGAGCCCGTTGCCAGTCGGCTTCGCGCGACAATCCTCCTGGTCGAGGACGACGACGGGGTTCGCCGGCTGACCCGGCGCGTGCTCGAACAGTACGGATTCCGGGCCGTGGAAGCTCGCAGCGGAGTCGAGGCGCTCGAGTTGCTGACGCTCGATCACCCGCGGATCGACGCCGTCGTGTCGGATCTGGTGATGCCGGGTATGAGCGGAAAGGAGCTGGTCGGCCGGCTGCGCGGCCTGCGCCCGGAGATTCCGGTCGTCTATCTGTCGGGCTACACCAGCGAGGAGGTCACCGACGAGATTCGCACTCATTCGCGGCAAACCTTTCTGCAGAAACCGTTCTCTCCCGACGCCCTTGCGACCGCCCTCGAGGAATTGCTCGCCGATCAGGTCTCGCCGTGAACCCGCGTCATTCCGGCCATTGCTGGGTGACGCAGTGGATCGCGCCGAGGCCCCAGACCAGGTCGGTGCACTCGATGATCTCCACCCGGCGCCCGGGAAATAGCGGGGCGAGCACGGCCCGCGCGGCGGCGTCCCGCTCCGAGGAGTAGCCCGGCAGCAGGACCACCCCATTGGCGATGTAGAAGTTCGCGTAGCTGGCGGGCAGCCGCTGGCCGTCCTGGTACATCGCCGGGGGCATCGGGAGCTCCACGATTCGAAGCGGGCGCCCATCCTGGTCGGTCATCCCGCGCAGGCGGGCCAGGTTGTCGCGCAACGGCTCGTAGTTCGCGTCGCGAGGATCCGCTTCCATCACGGTCACCACCGTGCCCGGATCGACGAAGCGGGTGAGGTCGTCGATGTGTCCGTCGGTGTCGTCACCTTCGATTCCGTCCCCCAGCCAGAGAATCTTCCCCACCCCGAGATGGTCACGCAGGGACGTCTCGATCGCGTCCTTCGAGAGCGAGGGGTTCCGATTGGGATTGAGGAGGCACTGCTCGGTGGTAAGGAGGCAGCCGGCGCCGTTCACGTCGATGCTGCCGCCTTCGAGGATGATCCCGGGCGACACCACCGGCAGCCCCAGCTCCTTCGCGATGCGCGTCGGCACCACGTCGTCCTGCTCGAAGGGCGGATACTTCCCGCCCCACGCATTGTAGCCCCAGTCGAGGATGAGCTGCTCCCGCTGGCCGTCGCGCTCGCGGGTCAGGAAGATCGGACCATGATCCCGGCACCAGGCGTCGTCGGTCGCGTGCTGGTGGAAGAC
>Ga0210377_10003534_pt1 | contig 13429 bp, 13 predicted proteins | sample PLM4_65_b1redo_FD_155480 | JGI IMG/M metagenome (GOLD analysis project Ga0210377, IMG submission 155480) | Groundwater sediment microbial communities from an aquifer in East River, Colorado, USA - PLM4_65_b1 redo | ecosystem: Environmental > Terrestrial > Soil > Riparian zone | place: USA: East...
GACCGAGGGAGGTCTGTCATGCTCATCTCGCCGGAGCTCGAGACGGCCGACATTCAGACGCTGATCTTCAGCGGCTACCCGAAGCTCGAGGCCTCCTTCCATCTGCTCTGGGTGGACGACCCTGCGGCGGCCCGACGCTGGCTGGCTCGCCTCCCGGTTGCGTACGGCAACGAGGACCTGGAGGAAGGCGTACACATCGCGTTCACCTGTGCCGGCCTGGAAGCGCTGGGCGTCGATAGCGAGATCCTCGGCGGCTTCTCGCTGCCGTTTCGCGAGGGCATGCGCTCCGAGCACCGGAAGCGCGTTCTGGGAGATGTCGGTGGGAACGACCCGGCAGAGTGGCTCTGGGGACGACCCGGAGTCGACGAGCCCGAACCGAGTCGAGTTCCTGATGCGATCCTGCTGGTCTACGCGGGCGAACCGGAGTTCGCGAGCAAGGGCGCGGCGAAGCTGCTCAGCGGACCTGCGGGCTGGAGATCCCATCCACTGGCTACGCCGAAGAACCTCCGGGTCGAAGGCCGCAAGCCGCTGAAGGAGCACTTCGGCTTCGACGATGGCATCAGCAATCCGCACATCCAGGGGCTCGGCGGCGAAGGGATGCCACACAATACGGTGGCGGCCGGGGAGTTCGTGCTCGGCTATCCGAACCAGCTCGGGCAGATTCCGCAAAGTCCACACGTCCCTCCGGGAGCGCCGGGTGGACACGTGCTGTCCAAGGGCGACCTCGGACGAAACGGCAGCTATCTCGTCGTCCGTCAGCTCGAGCAGCGAGTCCGTTCCTTCTGGGAGTTCGTGGTCAAGGCGAGCGGCGCGAATACGCCCGAGGAAGCGACGCGCCTGGCCGCGAAGATGGTGGGGCGCTGGCCCAACGGCGCGCCGCTGGCGACCTGGTCCATGGATCCTCCGCCCGACGCGGCGGCTGCGAGGAGCACGAGCGACGACGAGTTCCTCTACGCCGGCGATCCGCACGGCCATGCGTGCCCGATCGGCGCGCACATCCGGCGCACCAATCCGCGCGACGCCGTTCCGCTGCTCGACGCGGGGCGCTCGATCGCGATCTCGAAGCAGCGTCGGATCCTGCGACGCGGTCGCGCGTACGGAAAGACGATCGAGGGTTGGCCCGACCCGGCGAAGATCGTTCAGTCGCAAAAAGATCCGGATACCGGCCGGGGCCTGCACTTCCTCTGCTTCGTTGCCGACCTCGAGCGGCAGTACGAGTTCGTGCAACAGACGTGGATCAACTCGCGCAAGTTCGGCGGCCTGGCGAACGACGCCGACCCGCTGCTTTCCAATCCAGACCTTCCGCCGGACATGCCCAAGGCCAGCGACTTCACGATTCAGCGCGAGCCCGTGAACCGGCGCATCATCGGGCTGCCGAGCTTCGTCGGCGTGCGCGGGAGCGCCTACTTCTTCATGCCCGGGCGACGCGCCATCAAGTACCTGTCGGAGATCTAGCTGCCGACGAGTCGAGTCGGGGCGGTCGGATTCGAACCGACGACCTTCTGCTCCCAAAGCAGATGCGCTACCAAGCTGCGCTACGCCCCGGTGTCGGCCGGAGGCTATCGCAGCGCGCGGCCCGCAGCTAACGCGTCGATGCCCTTCCGTCAGGGCTCTACTGCATCTCCGGCAGGTGCGCCCGGAGCAGCGGCACGAACGCGCGCAGCGCGGCGCCGCGATGGCTCACCAGGTTCTTGTCGTGCCGATCGAGCTCGGCCAGCGTCTGGTCGGGGATCTGCGCGGCCACGAAGATGGGGTCGTAGCCGAAGCCTCCCCTGCCCCGTGGCGCGACCGCGAGGGCGCCCACACAGATGCCGTGCGCCATCGCGACGACTTGCCCGTCTGGCCGCGCGAGCGCCATCGCGCAGACGAAGCGCGCGCTGCGGTCGGTCTTCCCGTCCATGTCGCGCAGGAGCTTCGCGAGGTTCGCGGCGTCGTCGCCGTGCACCCCCGACCAGCGCGCGGAGCGCACGCCGGGTGCGCCGCCGAGCGCGTCGACCTCGAGGCCAGAGTCTTCGGCCATGGTCCAAAGGCCGGATGCGCGCGCGGCATGACTCGCCTTCAGCCGCGCGTTGGCTTCGAACGTGGCGCCGGTCTCGTCGACCTCACCCGCCGCGGGGTGACTCGCGAGTGTCTCGAGGTGCAGGCGCGTCCCCTCGAGCAGCGTCCGCAGCTCGCGGAGCTTTCCCTCGTTGCGCGTGGCGACGAGCAGTCGGGGCGCGCTCACGCGCCGAGCACTCTCGATTGCAGGCGGGCGAGCTCGGCGATGCCGTGCTCGGCCAGGTCCCGCATGCGGTCGAGGAGCTTGCGGTCGAAGGTGCCGCTCTCGCCGGTGCCCTGCACTTCGACGAGGCCGCCGCTGCCGAGCTGGACGACGTTCATGTCGACTTCGGCGCGGGAGTCTTCGGCGTACGGAAGGTCGAGCAGGATCTCGCCGTCGACGATGCCGACGGAGACCGCGGCCACCGAGTCGTGTAGCGGGCTCGTCTTCAGCATGCCGACCTCGACCATGCGCCGGCAGGCCGCGGCGAGCGCGACGTAGCCGCCGGTGATCGCGGCGGTGCGCGTGCCGCCGTCGGCCTGGAGGACGTCGCAGTCGATGAAGATGGCGCGCTCGCCGAGCGCGGCGAGGTCGGTGACGGCGCGCAGCGAGCGGCCGATCAAGCGCTGGATCTCCTGCGTTCGCCCGGAGATCTTGCCCTTCGCGGCCTCGCGCTCGGTGCGCGTGTCGGTCGCGCCGGGGAGCATCGAGTACTCGCCGGTGACCCAGCCGCGTCCGGAGCCGCGCAGCCAGCCCGGCACCGACTTCTCGATCGTCGCGGTGCAGAGCACGAGCGTGCGGCCCTGACGGATCAGCGCGCTGCCCGTCGGGTTCTCGGTGAAGCCGAGCTCGATCTCGACCTTGCGCAGCTCGTCGGGCGCGCGGCCGTCGAGTCGTTTCATGGCTTCGTCTCCTCGGTGGGCGCGTCGCCGGGGGCGAGCCGCGCCTCGCGATTCTGCACCATCGCCTCGGTGATCGCCGCTGCGAGCGCCTTCGCGATCGCGTCCTGCCGGTCGCGCTGGCCCAGGCGCTCGGCCTCGGTCGCGTTCGTGATGAAGCCGATCTCCACCAGGGCCGCGGGCATGTTCACGCCCGTGAGCACCACGAAGGGCGCCTGCTTCACGCCCCGGCTCGCACCCGGCAGCTGCGCGAGGTGGCGCTGGATCGACGCCGCCAGCGCGCTCGACGCGCGCAGGTGGTCGGTGCGGATCAGATCGCCGAGGATCGCGCCGACCACGTCGCGCCCCTGGTCGTCCGTGCCGTCCTGTCCGTAGACGTCGTTCTCGGTCATCGCCACGCGCATGGCCTCGTCGTCGCTCGCCTCCAGGGACAGGAAGTACGTCTCGCTGCCGGAGATGTCCTTCTCGGGCGCGGAGTTCACGTGGATCGAGACGAAGAGCTCCGCGCGCGCGCGGTTCGCGAGCTCGGCGCGCTCGGGCAGCGCGATGAAGACATCGGACTCGCGCGTCAGCACGGCGTTCGTTCCCTCTTTTCGCAGAAGGACGACGAGCTTCTTCGCGACCGAGAGCGTCAGCTCCTTCTCGAACGCGCCGCTCGCGGCGCGCGCGCCGAGATCCGCGCCGCCGTGGCCTGGATCGATCACCACCGTCGGACGCGCGTCGGACGCGAACGCACCCCCCCCCGGCGCGAGCGCGAGCAACGCGAGGAGCGCGACTCGAAAACAAGGGCCGATCACGGCATCAGGTCCACGACGCGCACGCGCGGGCGCGGCGCGCGGCCGGTCTTCACCTCGGCGACCTTGCGCAGCGCCTCGAGCGTGTGGACGCCGGCGAGCCGCGCGCGCGCGAGCAGCTCGAGCCAGAGATCCGCGGTCATCTCCGCGTCGCCGAGCGCGCGATGGCGCGCGCGCACCGGGATCGACAGGTGCTCGATCAGCATGTCGAGCCCGTAGCGCTGCGCGCGCACGTAGCGGCGCGCCGCGCGCACCGAGCACAGGAACGGCGGCAGCGCGGGCTCCATGCCGTGCTCGCGCCATGCGCGCTGCAGGAAGCCGCGGTCGAAGCGCGCGTTGTGCGCGACCAGCACGTCCACCTTGTGCTCGGCGATGAAGGCGGCGACGGCGGCCAGGGCGTCGCCCTCGCACGGCGCGCCCTCGAGGAGCTCGTCGTGGATGCCCGTCAGCGCCGTGATCCCCGACGGCACCGGGCCGCACACGTCCACGAGCGACTCCCAGGTCCCGAGCACCCGCGTTCCCTGCAGGGCGACCAGGCCGATCTCGAGGATCCGGCACCGCTCGGCGGACAACCCGGTGGTCTCGAGGTCGACGATGCCGAAGACCACGTCGTCGAGCGCGCGCCCGCGCCGCGACTCGAGCTCGCAGGCGACGTTCGCGCCCAGGCGCGCCACCACCCAGCCCGGCAGGCCCAGCGTCCGCGGCACGCGCAGCCAGCTCCGCACGTGCTCCGGCCTCGGCTGCTCCGGCCGCGCCTCGGCGCGCGGCGGATCGTCGTCGCGTTCCCTCAATTGCCCCCCGATGTGCACCGTAGCAGCCGTCCGGCCGATCCTCTACTGTGCGTTTGCCCCAGCGAGTCCCCCCACGAATCACTCCGCGAGCCGAGAGTCGGGTGCGAGGCGGTCCCAAGAAAGTTCGTATCGTCCGCGCGTTGATCCGCGACCAGCCTGGCTACCTGGGCAAGCTGGCCCTGGCGATCGGCGACGTCGGCGCGAGCATCGGCGACATCACGAAGCTCCGCGTCGCGGGCGAGTCGATCGTCCGCGAGTTCGAGCTGTACGTCGACGACGACCTGCAGATCGAGAAGCTGCGCGAGATCGCCGCCGGCCTGGACGGAATCGCGATCGACTCGGTGCGCGATCCCGTGCTCGACCTCCACCGCCGCGGGAAGATCCAGATGCGCTCCACCGTGCCGGTCGAGCGCATCGGCGACCTGCAGATGATCTACACCCCGGGGGTCGCGACCGTCTGCCTCGAGATCCAGGCGCACCCCGAGAAGGTCTGGGACTACACCGCGCTCGGTCGCACGGTCGGCATCGTCACCAACGGCACCGCCATCCTGGGGCTCGGCAACATCGGCGTGCACGCGGGCCTGCCGGTGATGGAGGGCAAGGCGGTTCTCCTCGATCGCCTCGCGGGGCTGTCGGGCATTCCCGTCCTGCTGCCCACGCGCGACGTGCGGAGCTTCGTCGAGACGGTGATCCAGATCGCACCTTCGTTCGGCGCGATCCTGCTCGAGGACGTGGCCGCGCCCGAGTGCTTCGAGATCGAGCGGCAGCTCGTCGAGGCGCTGCCCATACCGGTGATGCACGACGACCAGCACGGCACCGCGGTGGTCGTGCTCGCGGCGCTCCTGAATGCGACGCGGCTCACGGGCATCGCGCTCGACGATCTGGTGGTCGGCGTGGTGGGCCTCGGCGCGGCGGGCATCGGCATCAGCCGGCTGCTAATTGGCTACGGCGTGAAGGGCGTGGTCGGCACCGACATCCGTCGCGACGCGATGGCGCGCCTCGAGGCGCTCGGTGGCCAGAGCGGTGACCTCGCGCGCGTGATGGCCGAGGGCCAGGTCGTGGTCGCGACCACCGGCCGCCCCGGCTTGATCACGCAGAACCTGGTCCGCCCGGGGCAGATCATCCTGGCGCTCTCGAATCCCGTGCCCGAGATCGAGCCTCGCCTCGCGCGCGAGGCCGGGGCGATCTTCGCCTCGGACGGCCGCGCGGTGAACAACGCGCTCGGCTTCCCGGGGTTGTTCCGCGGCGCGCTCGCGGCGCGCGCACGGCGCTTCGACGATCGCATGAAGATCGCCGCGGCCGAGACGATCGCGCAGTTCGCCGAAGAGGGAGAGCTCGTGCCGAGCGTGCTTCACCCGGACGTGCACCTCGCGGTCGCGGCCGCGGTCGAGGACGCCGTCGCCGCATCGAATGCGCGCGCGCAGTCCGGCGAGATCGAGGGCTGATGCGCACGGCGCGCGCCCTCGCCTTCATCGCGCTCGCGGTCTGCGGACCCGCCCTCGCCGCCGACCCCGTGACCGCGCCGAAGATGACCGCCGAGAAGCCGCCCGAGCTCAAGCTCGACGTCGATTCGCCCACGAGCGGCGCGGTGATCGGCGACCCGAGCGGCATGGCGTTCGTCGCCGGGCGCGCGCTCGCGCTGTTCGGCGAGTACCAGACGTTCGACATCATCTTCGTGATCGACACCTCCGACAGCACCGCCGCGCCGTCGGGCGCGGACGTCGATGGCGACGGCGTGGTGGGCGAACGGCGCGGCGAGAAGTTCCTCTCGATCCTCGGGCGGATCCTGCCGCTCCCGAACAGCGACAAGGGCGACAGCATCCTCGCGGCCGAGGTCGAAGGCATGCGCACCATGCTCGGCCAGCTCGATCCGCGCACCACGCGCGTGGGCCTGGTCGCGTTCTCCGGCGACAACGACGCGCTCACGCCCGACGCGTACACGGAGGTGCCGCTCACCACCGACTTCGGAAAGGTCGAGAGCGGCCTCGACAAGATCTTCCGGCGCGGGCCGAAGGGGCTCACGAACATGGTTTCGGCGGTGAACACCGCCACCATCGAGCTGCTCGGCTCGCAGAGCGCCTACAGCACGAAGCGCGACGGCGCCAAGCGCGTGATCATGTTCCTGACCGACGGACAGCCGACGTTGCCGCTCGAGAACTCGCAGCTCCAGAACGCGAAGATGGCGATCCAGCAGGCGGTGCGCGCGGCCAAGCTCGACGTGCGCATCGACACGTTCGCGATCGGCGAGGACGCGCTCTCCGAGCCCGTGGTCGTGGTCGAGATGGCGCGCGTCACCAGCGGCGTCTTCACGCCCGTGCGCGACCCGAAGGACGTCCGCGCGATCTTCGAGGAGGTGAACTTCTCCGAGATCGAGAAGCTCGAGGTGCGCAACAAGACCAACGGCGAGCTCGCGAGCCAGCTCATCACCAACCCCGACGGCAGCTTCTCGGCCCTGGTCCCCATGAAGGAAGGCGAGAACACGATCGAGGCCTACGCGCGCTCGACCGACGGGACGGAGGGGCGGCGCGAGGTGAAGGTGAAGTTCCTGCCCGGCGCGCCGACGCCGGAGCTCTCGCCGCGCCTGGTCGCGCAGCGCAACCGCCTGCTCGAGAACCGCCTGCTCGACCTGCAGCGCCGCCGCGTCGAGATCCAGACCGAGGCGAACGAGGAGACGCGCCGCGATCTTCAGGTCGAGATCGAGAAGGAGCGCGAGAAGGCCAAGGTCCAGGCCGAGAAGACGCGCCGCGAGCTCGAGCTCAACGTCGAGAAGCCCGAGTCGGCCGAGCCCCCGAGACCTGGCGCTCCCGCTCCTTGAGCAGCTTCCGCTTCTTCGCCGCGTAGCGCGCGAACGCCTTCGGCCGCTTCGCCTGCATCCAGCCGAGCAGGTCCTCGTAGTTCTTGAAGTAGTGCTTCCAGCCCTGCTCGCCCGAGTTCCGCTCGCAGTCGGTCCACGAGAACTCCGAGCAGACCAGCGGGCGGTCGACGTAGATCCCGCAGGTGCGCGCTTCGGTCAGGTTGCGGCACCGGGTCTGGAACTCGAGATACCAGTCATTGTCCCAGTCGATGTAGACGCCGACGTTCTCGTGGGTGAGATACCAATAGACGTTCTCGTATTCCTTGAACGTCGAAGGGCTGTCGATCTGGGTCGCGATGTAGGTGCAGCACTCGCCGCAGCCCGAGCACGGGTGCGTTCCCGGGAGGTCCACCAGCGGGAGGTCGAGCGAGACGGACGGGCGCGCTGAGTCGTCGTTCAAGGCTTCTCCGCATCCGGCCGGGGCCGGCCCCAGAAGACCCGGGGTACATCGAACTTCGTGAATTGCTCGACGCGTTCCTGGCGGACCGCCGCGATCTCGGCCCACTCGCTCGAGCCGTCGAGCACGGCGCGGATGCGCTCCTCCACCGTGAGATAGGCGACCTGCGAAGGCGTCGCGAGCGTGCGCCGCGCGGCCAGACGCAGACCGAGCTCGGAATTGCAGCGCTGCTCGAGCGCGACCGCGGCGCGCAGGCAGGCGTCGGACTCGGGCTCCTCGGCGGCGTACAGGCGCTCGCCGAGCCAAGGCAGCAGGATCTCCGTCCAGGTCCGGTCGTCGAGCGGTCCGCGCGCGAGCTCGCCGGCGTCGAGATCGCCCGGATCGAGCGAGCCGAGCCGCGCGAGCGCGCGCTCGCGCAGGTCCGCCGCGCGATCGAGTCGGCGGTCGAGGCGGCCTCCGCGCAGCCGCGCGCGCAGCGCTTCGAAGCGCTCGGGCAGGCTCGCGACGAAGCCCTGCGCGGGCTCGACCAGGTTCGGATCCGGAGCGATGCCCGCGACGCGCGCGCGCATGCGCTCCCAGGCGTGCGCGTTCAGCGCGATGCGACCGTAGTGGATCGAGACCCAGCCGTTCGGCCGCGCGCGCTCGAGCAAGCCGAGCGTCTGCCAGATCTCGACCAGGGTGCGCTCGAGCGGGTTCGCCAGGCGCGACCACATCGAAGGCGTTGCGATCTCATCGAGCGGCGGTGCGAGCGGCTCGCGCGTCTGCCCGGGATACGTCGCGTCGGGCGGGGTCGAGAGCGGATACGCGGGATCGGGCGGATCGGAAAGCTCGTGCGCGACCTGCATCGCCCGACAATAGCGAGGACTCAGCGCTGTGCTACGGCGCCTGCGTGCTGCGACTCTTCGACCCGGAAGTGTCGAGCCTCGTCGAACATCTCGATCGGGCTCCAACCCGGCACTTCGGAGAGTCTCACGAGCTTGTCGGTGACTACGCCCGTCGGGTCGAGCACCCACGGGTCGCTCTTGTCCCCGTCCTCGAACCAGAGCGTCACCATGTGGTGCTGCGCGCTGTCGCGCTCGACCACGATCGAGCGGAAGATCTCCTGCTCCGAGAAGCCGAGCTTGCGCAGCAGGAGGAAGGTCAGGAGGTCGAGCCCGTCGCAGTCGTCACCGTCCGTTGCGGCGACCTCCGAGAGCGTGGCCCAGTGATCGGTCTGGCCATCCGGGATGTAGTGGCGATGGCTCTCGTCCTGGACCCAGGCCACCGCGTCGGCCGCGATCCGCCGGCGCAGGTCCGTGGTGAACTTGCCGTACGAGTCGAGCAGCTTCGAAGGGGTCGCCGGCCGATGCGCCGCAGGCATGGCCTGCTCGAGCTGATGGCGCGACTGCCAGTTCCGGATCTTCGCGTTCCAGGGATCCTCGTGCGGCGCCTGAACGAAGAAATCGAGCGCCAGCGGGGAAAGGAAGTGCACGTGTTGCGCACAAGAGAGGGACACCAGTCCGAGGAGCGCGATGCCGAGACCGAGGCTTCGCAAGCCGAGACTCCTCAAGCGACTCGAACCCACTGCCAACCGTCCCCTCAAACGGTGGAGATCGGCCCCAGGTGGAGTCGGCTTGAATCAGGGCCCGGCCTCAGAAATAGAGGTCGACGCGCGCGAAGTAGAGCGGCTCCAGGCCCCCGTAGTTGCCCTCCCCGTCCCTTCCGCCAAAGAACTGCGCCCCCAGCGTGAGATCCACGTCCTGCCGGGCGGACCAGGTCAGGACCGGGAAGAGCGCCTCGCTCGGCCCTTCCCAATCGTGGATCCAGAGCAGGTCCAGCCGCAGCACCGGCAGCAGGTCGTAGCCGAGCTGAAGGCCGGTCTGGTTGTGCGAGACGGTGACGAGCTGCGCCGGGGGGAGGATCCCGGGCTCGCTGAGGAGCGAGAGGCCCTGCTCGGGCGTGAGCGGGGGGAGCGCGGTCAAGGTGTTGCGCAGCGCGTCGCGCGAGAAGGTGTTGCCGTTGTAGAAGTGCTCGATCAGCGCGTACACGCCGGCGCCGAGCGAGAACGTGTAGTCGAGCGAAGCGACCAGCTGGGTCGTGTGCCCGCCGTGCTCGTGGAAGGTCCAGGTGGCCTCCCCGCGCAGCGCCGCGTCGCCGACGTTCGTGGCGAAGTCCGCGCCGTAGACGGAGTCGGTCTCGATGCGCGCGAACATCAGCGCGGCGTCGAGGCTGCGGCGCGAGAGCTCGAGGCGCAGCGCGCTGCGGTACAGGTCGTCCCGGGTTTGCGGCGCGACGATCAGCTCCGCCCACAGACCCTCGGCCACGCGCGCGCGCGCGACCACGGAGTCGACGCCGATGCGCTGGTCGCCCTCGATCGCGAGCGGTGGAATCGGGTTGAAGAGGTCGGACGGGTTCCAGAGTCGCGCGCGCCCGAGCGCGACGCGCTGCCGTCCGGCCGTGACTTCCGCAGCGTCGCTCTTCCAGCGCACCCAGCCGCGATAGAGCAGATGCTGCCAGGTCGCGTCGTCGGTGTCGGACAGGGTGCGGTCGAGGTCGATCCAGGTGCCGCTGCCGCGCTCGTCGGCCAGCGCGAAGGCGAGCGAGCGCCGTCCCGAGCCGAGGAAGAGCTCGTGGTCGTAGACGACCTGCGCCGAGAGGTGCTCGCCGTAGCGCGCCTGCAGCTCGATGCGCGCGCGCGTCTGCGAGAGCAGGCTCGGCGAGACGCCGAGCGAGAACGTGCCGTCGGGCGCCGGAAACGCGTCGTCGGTGCGGAGCTCGCGCGAGAGCGTGACCAGCTCGCGCACGCTCGCGCTGAGGTCGAGCTTCCAGTCGCCGGAGTCGAACTCGGCCGCGTGCGCAGCGCCGGCCGCGAGGAGCAGCGCGAGCGCGAGCGCCGCGCGTCTCACCCGTCTCACGTCGCGCGCCGCTCGTCGCTCGCGATCCGGCCGTCGACGAGCTGCACGATGCGCCGCGCGTGCGCCATCACGCGCGGGTCGTGCGTGCTGAACAGGAACGTCACGCCGCGGTCCTGATTCATCTTCAGCATCAGCGCGAGCAGGTCCTCGGCGGTCTTCGAGTCGAGGTTCGCGGTGGGCTCGTCGGCGAGCACGATCTCGGGCTCCGACGCGATCGCGCGCGCCACCGCTACCCGCTGCTGCTGCCCGCCGCTCATCTGCCCGGGACGCTTGTCCGCGAGCTCCGCGAGCCCGAGCTCATCCAGGAAGCGCAGCGCACGCGTGCGCCGCTCCGCGCGCGGGACGCCCTGCAAGAGCAGCACGAACTCGACGTTCTCGACCGCCGAGAGCACCGGCACCAGGTTGTACGACTGGAAGATGAAGCCGAGCTTGCGCAGGCGGAGCTGCGCGCGGTCCGCTTCGTCCATTCCGCCGGTCGGCAAGCCGTCGACCAGGATCTCGCCCGAGGTCGGGCGGTCGAGCGTGCCGAGCAGGTTCAAGAGGGTGGTCTTGCCGGAGCCCGACGGTCCGCAGAGCGCCGAGAACTCGCCGCCTTCGATCGCGAGCGAGACGTCGTCGAGCGCGAGCGTCTCGATCGCGCCGGCGCGATAGACCTTCGACGCGTTCACGGCTGCGAGGATGTGGCGCGCCAAATCGGCCTCCTAGACGTGTCGGATCGCTTCGGCCGGACGCAGGCGCACGGCCTTCCAGGCCGGCCAGAGCGCGGCGAGGATGGCGGTGACGAGTGCCACCGCAACGGGGGTCACGACGTCGCGCAGCTCGAGCTGCGTGTACACGCGCGTGCCGATGCCGAACTCGGTCATGCCCGCCGCGAAGCGGCTCAGGTCCAGACCGACGTGCCCCAGCCAGAGCACGATCGGAACGCCGATCACGAGCCCGAGCGCCGTTCCGATCACCGTCATCAGAATCGACTCGAGCAGCACCAGCGCGAGCAAGCTCCGCGCCGAGAGGCCCAGCGCGCGCAGCATGCCGAACTCGCGAATGCGCTCGTAGACCATCATGAGCAGCGAGTTCGCGATGCCGAACGCCATCGCCACGAACACCGCCGCGTAGATCACCCAGGCGGTGTTGGCCATCAGCTCGAGCATCGCGGCCAAGCGCGGCTCGCGCTCCTGCCACGTCAGCACCTCGAGCGCGAGCTCCGGATGCGCGCGCGCGAGCTCGGCCGCGGCGCGCTCGCGCACCTGCGGCAGCGTCTCGCGATCGTCGAGCGTGACCGCGACCTCCGTCACCCGGTCCGGCAGCGCGAGCAGACGCTGCGCGTCCTCCAGCCGCACGAACGCGGTGCTGCGGTCGAACTCGGACGACGACGTTCGGAAGATGCCCGAGACGCGGAAGGCGCCGAGCCCCTCCTCTCCGGGCACGTGCACCACGACCTTGTCGCCGACCTTCACGCGCAGGCGCTCGGCCATCGCCGCACCGATCGCGATCCCCGGTAGACGCCGCGCGACGCCGGGGGGCGTGCGCGTGGGCATGCGCCCCTCGACGAGCGCCTGCGGGACGATGGAGACGCGCGCCTCGCGCAGCGGATCGACACCGACGAGGACGACGCGCGAGCTGCGACGCGCGCTCTGCAAGAGCCCGTCGCCGACCAGGCGCGGGGATGCGTGCGCGCCCGGAAAACGCTCGAGCGCGGCGGCGATCTCGCGCCCGCTGTCCGGAAGATTGCGCTGCGTGTCGGGATTCTTCTGATAGCCCAGCGCGTGCACCGCCAGATGCGCGAGCCGGGTCGAGACGGCGTTGTCCGCCATCTGGCGGACGAACCCGTGACTCCAACCCACCAGCAGAAGGCACGCCGCGAGACCGACCCCGATCGCCACGAGCACGACCCCGCTGCGCCGCCAGCCGCGCAGGAGATTCCGCCAGGCGATCACGACGAGTGTTCCCATCACGTCTCCCGCAGCGCGTCGACGGGCCGGCCGCGGCTGGCGCGGATGGCCGGCGGAAGCGCAGCGAGCACGCCGACACCGATCAGGAGCAGCGGCAACGTCACGAGCTGGTCGCGCCCCAGCGCGAAGACGATCAACGGCTCGAGATCGAAGAGCTCGATCGCGCTGCGAGTCCCCTCGCCCGTGAGCGGGATCGGATGGCCGGAGAGCCAGAGCACGAGCGGCACGCCGATCGCGAAGCCGACCGCGATGCCGAGCAAGGTGAGCTCGAGCGACTCGATCATCACCAGCGCGAACACCGCACGCGGGCGCAGGCCGAGCGCGCGCATCACGCCGAACTCGCGCACGCGCTCGAAGACCGACATCAGGATCGTGTTCAAGAGCCCGAAGCCGACCACGACGATCAGCACGCTGTTTCCGACCCAATTGCCGACGTCGTCGAGGACCATGAACTGCACCATGTCGGGGATGAGCTCCTGCCAGGGCAGCACTTCGAAGCGATCGGCCGGAAAGAGTGCGTCGAGACGCGCTTCCACCGCCGGCACGGCGCTGCTCTCCGGCAGGAACACCGCGACGTGCGAGACGGCATCGCCCGCCTCGAGGAACGCCTGCAGGTCGGCCAGGTCGACCAGCGCGCCGAAGCCGTCGAGCTCGTCGTTGCCCACGCGGAACGTTCCGACCACCTCGAAGCGGTCGGCCGACTGCGACCCGAAAGCGTCCGCCGAGACGACGATCACGGGATCGCCGATCGCGACGCCGAGGTTCCTGGCCAGGAGCGTTCCGAGCGCGATCTCGCGCGCGCCGTCGGCACGC
>Ga0210377_10003535_pt1 | contig 13427 bp, 15 predicted proteins | sample PLM4_65_b1redo_FD_155480 | JGI IMG/M metagenome (GOLD analysis project Ga0210377, IMG submission 155480) | Groundwater sediment microbial communities from an aquifer in East River, Colorado, USA - PLM4_65_b1 redo | ecosystem: Environmental > Terrestrial > Soil > Riparian zone | place: USA: East...
GCTGGTCTCACTTTGCTCCGGGAAGATAGCTTGCAGATAAGCCACCAAATATGGGCGTTCCCGCGAGCTTGATTGTATCGAAGAAACGGCAGGATAGGCAAACATTCCTGTTTGCTCGGCAATTTGTATCGTGGCGTCGTTTGAAAAAGATGTAGCGCTGATATCAAAGAACGGCGAGTCTTCTGCGCTGACCAAACTGGGCGGAGCCGCATGCGTGCTGTAGAAAAGCGTCTTCCCATCCGCACCCCAGGCAATGGACGGAAGCCACGCCCAATCGCTGTGGGTGTTGAGCGGTGTGATGTTGAGCAAGGGTTTGAGCGCCTTGCCATCGATGTCAACAGTTCCGATGCCATCGGGGCGGGCATATGCCAATCGCCCTTCCGCAGAGAAGGCGAAAGTCATGCCCCACCAACCATAGACGCCGCCGCTGTTCGCTTCAAGGATTTTTCTTTTCTCGCCAGTGGTAATACTATAGCGTTGCAGATCATTATTTGCCTGCCAACCTGGTGCGGTGCTTCGCGGTTCCACGGTGGAGTATGCAAATGAATTTGAGTCTGGAATCCAGTCTGCAAAGTGGACGACATTCACAATGCCCGTGCTGATCGGCTTGCCGCCATTCGTGCGTATTCCCCAAAGTGTGTTAATCTCTTGATCGGCGGGCTTGGTGGATTTACGCGTGTAGATCAGATAATTGCCGTTAGGTGAAAGTTCAAAGATGCGTCCATCGAGATCGCCAGTGGTGACCAATGGCGTGCGATTGGCGGTGGATGTATCAATGATCCAGGCATTGCCTCCGGCGAGATAAACTAACTTTCCAGGAATGGGCAGCGGTGCAAAAGAAGATTGTGCGCCGACCATGACGATCTCTGGTGCGGCATCTTGCAGGATCACAGATTTCACAACCGAACGGCTGATCTCTACATCGTTTTCCAACACGATGCGATAGGTTAGTTCTACTTTGCCGTTCGCGCCAGCTTGCACGAGGCGGGTCTCACCTTCAGGTAATGACTCGTTGCGGGCAACCTGTCTTTCGAATGGGATGATCTGTTCTTCGGTTTCAAAAACTTCTTGGACGCGTGTGAGCGTGAGTTGATCCCCATTGTTCAACACGGTGTAGGGCGGAGGTTCGGTACGGTCGAGGCTTTCAATTGTGATGCCCGTTGCTTGAAATGCCTGCATGACGGTACTCCCGGCAGGGACGGTCACTGTGCGTTCTGTGCCATCGGCGGTGATACTGATCGTAATGTCGGGGCTTGCCACTTGCGGCGAACGGCAAGACGTCAGCAAGGTGAATACTAATAGGAAGAGGAGCAGGCGGCGGCTGGGGATGAGGCGGTGCATGGTGTCTGTGTGAATATGTTTTCGGGTGAGTGGTCCAGATACATGCGCTTGGTCATCATTGGGCTGGATGACCAAGCCCCTACTCAGCGCGGGAAGTATTGTATAATCCGTGCGCTACTTGATGCGTCCAGTGATCGTCATGATGCCATCGGCGATCGTAATGGTCTCGATACGTAGTCCCGTCGCGGCGGGTCCAATGGAACCAGTATAGGCTTCTTCGATCATTGCGGTGAGCGCTTCCTTGATACCAGCGGGCACCGGGAACGGACCGAAATCGGCAGAGACAATTTCGATCTTTGGTTTGCCAAACTCATCCACACCCATGTTGACGATGATGCCGATGTTGGCGGCGAACATACCTTGTTGTGATTTGCCGTAGATCTTCATTTGACCATCGCGCAAATACACCTGTGGTTCGGCGATGATGGGCTTTTTGTCGGTTTGCATGTTCGGGTCTGAAAGTAAGCGGAAGGCCAGCACCGAGGTAATCTGCGGCTCGGTGATGTTGAGTGTGACAACGCCGGTTTGAGCGCCTGCTTCAAAAGATTTTCTCATCTCCTCTTTGAGGCTTTCAGCCGCTTCAAGCGAAACGGGAATGGGTGTCAAGTCTGAGTAATCTGGTCCGCCCACGAAAACAGTGCAAGCCAGCGACGTAAGCAGCAGTGTAATTAGAAAAATTGGTAACGTGTATTTTTTTTGTTTCATTCTTTGATCCATATATTCTTATTGGGCGTAGGGGCGACCCGCCTAGCGAGAGAAGCTTATTTGACGATCCTGATGGGTCGCCCTTACGATACATGACATCGAGTTTACATTAAATTTAGCGGAGTAATTATAGCATGAGCGACTCTGAGCAATTGCCTGAGCAAAATATCGAAACCGAACTGCTACTTTCTGTGAAATTGGAGGCATTGTTGTTTGTTGCCGCCGAACCAGTGCCGACTGCGCAACTGGCGACCGCGCTGGATGTGTCTACTTCGGTCGTCGAACGTGGACTCAACGAACTGGACGCTTCATTACAAAGCCGGGGCTTGCGTCTGCAACGACATGCCGGACGCGTGCAATTGACCACCGCGCCGCAACTCGCTGAGTTGATCGAGCGGTTCCTGGGACTGGAAGCAACTTCACACCTCAGCCGCGCCGCGCTGGAGACTCTGGCGATCATTGCGTATCAACAGCCGGTCACACGCCCGCAAATCGACTCGATCCGCGGCGTGAACAGTGACAGCATGATGAAGAGTCTTTTGAGTAAGAACCTGATCCTCGAATCCGGTCGTGCCGATGGACCCGGTCGCCCCATTCTCTATTCCACCACCCCTGAGTTTTTACAGCACTTTGGGTTGAACTCCATCCTTGAAATGCCGCCGCTTGCGAGACCTGAGGAAGAAGAGTCCAAGCAGGATGAGTTGTTGAAGGGGTAGGGCAATATTCTTTGTCAATTACAAAACCACGACGAGAGATCTTTCGTCGTGGTTTTGATTCGAGGTGTCGAATGCTTTTTTAGGTGGCGTTTTTTCTAAGACGTTTTTTTGATATTTCTTTATATCGTAAACTAAAACCAATAGGGTGTAATTGTTCTTGTTCGTCAAATGGCAAGGTTACTTCATTTGGCATGAGGTCAGAGTATAAAGGCATTTGTAGTTTTTTCAACCTTTCAACAATTGCGTTTTTACCTTCTGAAACGTTTCCAAGATAAATTGGAGCATTACACATTGGGTCAAGATAGGTTTTACGGTCTCGGTCAATCCGAATACACAGGATTGGATGCGATATTTCTGGAAACCAGGAGGGAGGTTCATAAGGATGTTTGAATTCATCAGAATCAGGAGAGTTGAGCCACTTCTTGAGCCATGCGCTTGAAGTTAGATGTTCTGGATTGGTGAGAGAATTCTTGCTGGGATCATCTATCAGTTTATGAAGATGATGTCTTTCCACATCACTTAATGTCAAGCGGATTTTTTCATAATGCCATAAACGCCCACCAACTCGATTATATGGAATTTCTAGTGATGGCAACTCTTCTATTTCTTTGAGTGTCAAATCAATTAATTCTGGAATATCGTCAATACCTATCTTGTCAATATATATTTGCCAATTTACAGAAAACCCAAATTCTTTTGCTCGTCGAGTTGCCAGTAAAATGTCATCAAAAGCACCTTGCCTGCATACAAACCAATCATGATGTTTCTGCAATCCATGCAATGTAAAAGCGATGGTTGTTATGCTCATCGTGCGCATTCTCTCAAATGCTAAACGGTAATCATCTCGATGAGCTAAACCAAATCCATTAGTAACTAACCACCCACCATGCTCGGTTGCTATATCCGCGTTGTAGATTTCGGGAAAATTGGGATGCGCTGTTGGCTCGTAGCGAATAATAAGTGCTCCCCACTCATCTTTAATTGAACGAAGTTCAGAAAGTGAAAACAATTCGCCGTGAGGAAAATGACCAGCAACAGCACAGTGACGGCATGTATCTGGACAACCAGCAGCATTTATTTCAACATACATGATAAACCTATTAGATTAGCAGCCACCTAACTATGATTTATTCAAATTATACAGCCAACAATTCAATTTACGGCTTCTTGTGCCTAACTTCTCAACAAGTGGGAACAATACCTGAATCTTACCATTTCACGAAAATAGATATTTCTTCAACGCCGCGATTTGCGCTTTTTGGAATTCCTGAACGATGGGTACTTGGGGATCGAATACATCGAAACCATGAAATGCACCCGGCACAATATAGACTTCACACTCGTTGCCGCATTCCTTCAATCTTTGTGCATATGCAACATCTTCATCATAAAATAAATCCACGGTTCCTACCCCAATCCAGGTCGGTGGCAAACCTGAAAGATCTGCGCGTCGTGCAGGTACGGAATAGGCAGGCACGTCTTCTGCTCCACATTCCTTTCCCAGATAGGATTCCCATCCATACTGGTTGCTCTTTTGGTTCCATGCAATGCTGTTGCTGTCATCAAGATCAGCGCGGAGGACTGTCCTGTCATCCAACATCGGGTAAACCAGTAATTGAAAAATAGGCTTGATCTCTTGCCGGTCATGCGCAAGTTGAACGAGGGCAGCTGCCAACCCGGCTCCGGCACTTGCGCCTCCAATCGCAATGCGATTTGGATCAACGCCGAGTTGTTGCGCATGCGCCTTTATCCACTGTAGGGCTGAGTAACAATCCTCCAACCCAGCTGGAAATGGATGTTTTGGGGCGTAACGATAATCCACGGAAACGATGGAGATGCCTAATTCGCGCACGTATTGGGCGCAACTGCGGTCATCCATTTCGGGATTTCCCATAACATATCCGCCACCGTGCAACCAAATTAATACCGGTGTCGGCGCGACAATTGATTTTGGTTTGTAGATTCGCAAACGGATTTTTGTTCGATCATCCTGACCGGGGATAAAGATATTTTCAACGAGAATATCTTCTGGAGTTTTGGGTGTGGGCATCAAATACATCAACCATTGAAGCAGCCAAAGATTCTTGTGATTGAAAACGAACTTTGGGCTCTTTCGGGCAATTTGTTGTAGTTCAGGATGTATTTTAGGATATTGGTTTTTCATACCTGACGCCTCTCTAGGTTGATATGATTATTCAATTTACGGCTTCTTGTGACTCACTTCCCAGCGGGTGAGGATGTTGCCTGAACCTTCCCATGTACGTGTCTCAATCAGTTTCAGTGACAGTGGCGGGCGACCTTCGAAGATTGGTGTACCCTCGCCTCCGATTAATGGGAAAAACGTCAGGTGCAGTTCGTCCACCAGATCATGGACTAACAAATCATTCCAGAGCAGGCGACTCAAGATCACGAGGATATCTTTGCCGGGTTGCTGTTTGAGTGCGGCGATCTCCGTGTACGCATCCGCCCGTTTGATGATGCGCGTATTTTCCCAGGGCGCCAACTCCGCAGCGGACAGATTGTCCGAAATCACAAGCTTCTCAATGGACTTGAAGAGTTCCGCAATTTCACGTCTGATATCAGTGGCATTGGGGTCATTCGGTACACCTGTCCAATAGTCTTTGTTGCCTAAAAATGAATTACGACTCAGCAGCAGGAAATCAGCTGCTCGCAGCAATTCGGCATTATAAAAATCGAAGCTATCGTCGCCGTGGTAGTCTTCGTGATAGTAGTCATACAGCGAGTGGATATTTTTGTCCTTGCCTTCGTATAAACCATCCAATGTGAGGAAGTTGCTGACAATCAGTTTGCGCATGGACTTATTCCTTCGAGTAATTTAATGAAATGTTTTAGTTCTGTATATAAGGCAAGTTTTCTTATTCAAAGGTCAAGCTCGGACAAACTTTACCCACCTGGCTTGTTGGTCAAATTCTGTCACCATCCAACCATTATTGAGCCAAGCCGTGCGATGACTTTGAATCTTGGGCTGTACATTTGTCCACCAGGTCTTCAGCTTGGTCGCCGAGGCAGGCAAAGGTGATTCTAGAATCGCTTCGACCTGGTCAAAGGTCAGCTTGATTTGTTTGGCCGTAGACGGCTGTTTGCGAAACCATTCATCCAAGGGTAGATACTTATTAAACTCAGGTTGCTTAGCCATGGACGTCTCCTCTAAAGTAGTCTATTGATTCGTATTCGGAATGAGTCACTGAACGGTTTAGGCACGCCTTCGATCATAAGATTGGATTTTAGCGTAAGCGTTCTATTTGTCAATGAAGCGGTTATGGCTTGCACTGCGACTCAGTCATGAAATAAATAGATCAAACCAAATGATTCCTAGTCTGAGTTACGGGATTTCATGTTAAAATTTTAATAAGATTTTTTAGACTCAAAGAGTTCACAATGTGAGAGTAATCATGATGGATATTTCTGAGAACATCTGCCCTGTTTGCAAGAATAAGAACGAACTCGAAGCTATTGTCTGTTTATATTGCGGCGCCACGCTGGACGATCTTTTTATGGACCCCGGCGCGAAAACCAAAAAGACCGACATTCCGGATCTGGCTCCAGAGAAAATCAGAGACTGGTCCTTCAATGAGACAGCGGTTCCAAATGGTGGGATTGCCGTCTTTGTCGAAGGTGAGTTTACTCCTGCTTATATAGATTCCAATGGGGAGTTTGTCATTGGTCGCACGGAAGGGACGCCTTCGGAAATCTTGCTTGATCTTTCCCCGTTGGGTGGTTACGCCATGGGACTATCCAGACGGCACGCGGTCATCCGACGGGTAGGAAGTGGATATGAGATGTTTGACCTGGGCAGTGTAAACGGCACTTGGTTAAATGACGAAAGGCTGGTTCCCCACACACCTTATCCATTGCCCAGTGGTTCACATTTGCGTCTCGGTCGCATGCGCTTATTTGTGTTCTACCATCCTTTTACGGAAACCAAACAGAAACAATAAATATCATCCCTCATTGGAAGCAAACCTTCATCGTAAGCGACTTTTCCCTGTGGTTGTATCTAACCTAAATACTGGATACCTTGACGCAATTTTTTCAAACTCTGAGATTGGTGCGTCTTTACTTATTGGTATATGCGGTCGTGCTCCAGGAGCAATCTGTAAATATGCTTTCAAAATAGGTGTTCTCTGCTTGATCTCTATCTCTTGCAGAGTAACTTGTTCACTAATTCCATGTCGAAGCCGTGCTTTCCCGCCCGATGCTTTAATATTTCGCACCCAGTTGGCTTCCTCACCCAACATGGATACGAGGTATCTCTCGTTGTTCATCACTGTCATCGCAAGCGGAAAACCTATTGTTTTCCCTGATTGTCTCCCCACTACCTCCAAGGTGACAAAACGACTTGGAAATATTCCCAAAGTGTGAAGAAATGCCCAACCCATATTTATTATTTTGGTTAATCGGTTGGGGTGTCCTCCACGATACATCCATCTTTTTATAGCCATTTTCCTCCAAGGTTATATGTGTTGCGCCTTGAAAACGCCCAACGGTGTGCATACGCCCCGGCGCAGTTTGCCGGGGTACTGGCGCTGGGGTGGACGTGGACTCTGCTTGGGAGCAGAAAAAACTCGAAGCGTGGAAAAATGCTCCAAAATCGCGCAGAATCCCCAGCGTCCAGTGCACGCGGTGTTGGGCATTTCACGGAACACCAGACTCGACATTGAATAAGAGACTACACATTCAACTAACAAAATAATTCAAACCATTTTCCACTTTAGCAATTACCAACAATTACAACTTGCAAAAACACTCGATAATCAAAAGCTATTCCTAACCATGACCGATGCCGAAGTAAGTAAATGACATTCTAGTACCCTCACATTACGAAGATGCGGGCTATTCCATATACAATAACCAATAAGATTAATGCAAAGATAATCCCTCCTACAATTGATGCTCTAGGATGTTTCCAGATGTTCCCAACTATCAGTCCGTCAATTCCACCAGCTGGTAATCCTATAATTGCCGCAAAAAGTATATCCACCAATAAGTTTTGAATCATCAAGTGCATCCCCCCTAAAAATAATTGGAGGAGAACTATTGCCAAAAGTATAGAAATAATGCCAGCGATTGTGCCTTGGCCTAATAAGTAAATCCAGCTTTTCCGTTTCTTGATTTCGTCTGGCTTGTTGTCAGTCATTTCAACACTCCACTTTTATTTGTTTGATTACTTTGTATTGTAAGATAAATGCCCAACGGTTTGCGTTACCCGCGTGTGGGCGGGCGTGGATTCTGTTTGGGAGCAGGAAAAACCCGAAGCCAGAAAAATGCCTGAAAATGCCGCAGAATCCCCAGCGTCTAGTGCACGCTTTGTTAGCCACCGTTTTGTTGTGCAAGACTCTTTTGCTTTTTTGATTCTTACCACATACTTATAAACTTATTGCCATCATGCAAAGACATCGGTTTCCCTTTAGCCCATTCAATTGCTTGCTGTGTAAATCCGCTTGTGCCAATAATTGTACCGTGAGCCGCTTTTTCATGTTGCATTGTTCCATAAAATTCTCTCACGATTGACTCTCCAACAGGCTTTCTCCATCTTTTGCACTGAATAATCATCTTTTTTCCATCTTTGGATTTGACGACAACATCGACTCCGTGATCGCCACTTGCGCCCGTTTTGCTTGCTTGAAAACCACGTGCCCGATAAAGTTCAGCCGTCATTTCTTCAAACTCGCCAGGGAGTAAATCGAGCAAATCTTTTGCTGACATGCCCAATGCCTTCTTTCTCAATTGACCTGACTTAAAATAATTCCAGATAAACCAAATTGCAATCAAGACAAAGCCAGTGATGAAAAATAAAATCGTGCTTAATGGTTCGGGAATCATCAATGATGGAAGTGGCTCTGGGGCGAAAAATAAAATAATGCGGATAACTGCCCAAGCCGCCCAAACATAAACCATATTTCTAAGTCCGCTTTTTCTATTTTGAAGCGGAGCAAGTATCAACACAAACCAGAAGTCAAAGACAATATCGAAAACGTAAAAGAGCATTTGTATCAACGAAGACATTTCTTGATTTTCTCCTACCTATGTTTTGCAAGAAGGTGGCTAACGGTCTGCGTTACCCGCTGGTGGGTGGGACGAGGTAACGCCATTTTGACGGAACCAACTTCAAGCCACGGAAACTGCTTGAAAACGCGCCGCGAAGCGTCCCACCAGTCGGGTGCGCGCCGTGTTATTAGAATGAAGGTTGCATTGAGGCATGGCAGACAGTATCCTAGAAGAGATGGAACGTCGGGGACGTGTCTGGGGCAGGAGCGTCAGGGACAGTCGGTTGCGGCCCTGGGATACTCAGGCAAGAGCAGAGTAAGCCCGTCGTGTTATTTGACTGCCCGGCGGATTTCAAATCTGGGACCTCGTTGAAAGAGAACGAGCGAACCCGCATCGGTAGGTGTAACTTCTAACCCAAAAATCCATGCCTCAATCTCAAAGACAAAAGGAGTGTAGCATGAAACGGGAACGGAATACAAGAGAGACGGAGGTGCGGTACATTGGACTGGATGTACACAAGCATTACATCACAGTCGGAGGGATGAACGCAGAGCAGGAGATCATACTGAGACCACGCGATGTGGCAATGGAACGTTTCAAAATATGGGTGGAAAGTAATTTGCGAAAGAGCGATGAAGTAGTCTTGGAAGCCACAACAAATACATGGGATGTATACGACACAATCACGTCACTGGTCAAACGAGTAGTGGTGGCTCATCCAGCCGAAGTGAAACAGATTGCCAACTCGCGGGTCAAGACGGATAACCAGGATGTGATCCGTCTGGTTCGCCTGCTAATCGCGGACATCGTTCCTGAAGTGTGGGTACCGCCTGTAGAAGTGCGGGAGTTGAGAGCCATGATTTCATATCGCTGGCGGCTGGTGAAGATGAGCACAGCCATCCAAAATCGGATGCACAGTCTCTTGCATCGACATAATATTCAGGCACCGCCAGGGAAGGTGGATACGGGCGAGAATCGTGAATGGTGGGAACAACTGAAATTGAGCGAATTAGAAAACCTGCGCTTGAAGCAGGAGATCCAGACCTTGCGCTTGATCCGTGAGAACATTGTAGAAGTGGAGATGGCACTGGGACGGTTGAGCAATGGCGAGCGCTGGGGCGATCAAGCGGTGTATCTGATGCAGCTCCCGGGCGTGGGCATCATCGTGACCATGACGATCCTGTCTGCGATCGGAGATATTCGACGATTTGAAAGCCCAAAGAAACTGGTTGGCTACGCAGGCTTGGGGGCAGGCGTGCATGACAGTGGACAAAAGCATCGCGAGAAAGGGATCACGAAATTTGGACGAAAAGAATTGCGCTGGGCTTTGGTGGAAGCCTCGTGGCAGGCGGTTCGCTCGAATCCAAGCTGGCGTGCAGAATAAGACAGACTCTGCAAACGGAAACATCAGAACCAGGCGATTGTGGCGATCGCGCACAAATTACTGGTGACCATTTGGTATTTGTTGAACAGACAGGAAGTCTACAAAAAATCCAATGCAGAGGAGCTGGCGTACAAAATGCTGACTTGGGCGTGGCACATGGACAAGAGCGCATTGAATGGCATGAATCATCAGCAGTTTGCGAAGTATGGCTTATTGAGATTGGGTAGAGGTGAAGAGTTGACGCGGATTGTGCGCGGTGGTTTGCCGCGACGGATCGCTTCAAAGGAGGAAGTTCTGGCGATGAAATCAGAACTGCACTTGAAACAATAACTGAAAAAGTCGCTCCGACAATTTGCGCTTGAAAGACTTGGATTGGGTTTATCGAAATCAGGCGCCCCACTCGGCAGAGGCCTCTGGCGGGCTGGCGCAGCGTTGCCTCTGTCTCTAAAACACCGGTCATCGTGCAATATAAAAAGGCACTGGAATCTAAAAATAGTTCCATCGCCTTCTCTTATCAAATAATTTTCACCTCTTGACAACTGCTACTCATCGGTAGCCCGCTTTTTCTGTGAATTAAGACTCTCTCCCGCTTGAGGCGAGAGGTTGTTTTCCTGTCCCGATTTGCGCGATTCCAGCACTAGGGTTCTACGAAAGTCACTATCACCGTCCTCGAGAAGGCTTCGAGCTTTTCGTTGGGTTTTTGACAGGGTCCCGACAAGTATCCTCCGTCGACCAGTTCCTGGCACGGTCCAAACCAATGTCCGATGAAGGTGTGCTCACCCGTCATCCCGGTGGGAAAGTTGAATACCCATATTATGTTATGCTGGTCAGGGTTCCCACTTATCACTGAGCGTTCAACGAAATCCTCTTTGATGAAGACACCATCAACCTGGAGCTTGAAGTCACTAACTCCAATTGCCTGATCATCGGAAAACCCGATCCAACCGTGAGCAATGTGGAATGGAGTCCCTGCCGTGAATGTGACTGAGTCACCGAAGATGATGATAATTCGCTCCCCGACGCGTACCTTCTGGGCCGCCGTGGCGGGAGTGGTCACGGCAAGCAAGGATAGGATTAAGAGAAAGAAAATCAGAGTTTTTTTCATTTTTAGTACTCCTTTATGCTTGGGCAAAACTTAACAGACTGATAACAACTGGTTCAAAGTATCCAATCTCAGAAGCACCTCCTTTCCACTGCATTGATTTTCCCCTTTGCCAAATCTTGCTTCCAGTATAGAACAAGTCTGGTCAGAATACAACTCTTCTTCCGCAACCAATTCAGCGGGATCATGCTCTTTCGCGGGCTAACGGTGTGCGTTATTAGAATGTACTTGTGAGGGACGTGGCGTCAGTGTATTCTTGAGGTGAAAACACCGTGGGAACGCTGACGGGGCGTGAGCGTTTGGGAGTCCGGCAGCCGGTATGGGATCGATTTCGCTGCAAGAAATCATAAGCCCGTTGCGTTAATTGGACTCTCGCGGAAACTAATCTGGGATGGCATCAGCCAGAACCCGCATCGGTACCTGCAACTCAAACCCAAAAATCCACGTCCCAATCACAAAACTCAAAAGGAGTTTAGCATGAAAGGAACAGGAAAAGCAAGAGAAACGCAAGGCCGGTATATCGCGTTGGATATCCATAAAGAATATGTACTGGTCGGGGGACAGAATGTTGCCCAGGCATGGGTGATACAGCCGCGACGGATCAGCATGGAAGGATTCCAAGAATGGGCGATTGCAAATCTGCGAGCAGGTGACGCGGTCGTCTTGGAGACGACCACCAATGTGTGGGATGTGTACGATATCATTGCACCGTTGGCGAGCCGTACTGTGGTGGCTCATGCAGGAGCGGTACGGCAGATCGCAGAAGCGCGAGTGAAAACAGACAAGAAAGATGTCGAACGGTTGATCCGCCTGCTGATCGCGGAGATTGTGCCGGAAGTGTGGGTTCCGCCAGTGGAAGTGCGCGAACTGCGCGGGCTGATCTCGTATCGTAATCGACTGGTGAAGACGAGCACCATGATTCGCAACCGCCTGCAAAGCCTGATCCACCGCCACAATCTAATTCTGCCGAAGGGAATGTTGCGTGACAAGGCATGGTGGGAAGCGCAACAGATGAGTGCGCTAGAGAAGATCCAAATTCGTCAGGAACTGGCCATGCTGGATGAGATGGAGAAACACAAAGCGGAAGTGGACGGAGAGTTGGGACGACAAAGCCTGGGAGAAGTGTGGGGGAAACAGGCCATGAGATTGCTGCAACTGTCGGGTTTTGGAGCAATCATCTCAATGACCGTGTTATCGGCCATCGGCGATATAGCGCGTTTTGAAAGCGCGAAGAAACTGGTGGGATATGCTGGGTTGGGACCAGGCGTGCACGATAGCGGGCAGGAACACATCGAGAAGCGGATCACCAAGAGTGGGCGGAAAGAACTGCGCTGGGCGCTGGTGGAAGCGGCATGGCGTGCGATCCGCATCTCGCCGTATTGGAAAGAGCAGTACGAGAAATATCTGCGACGAATGCGCAAACCGAATCAAGCGATCGTGGTAATTGCGCGGAAGTTGCTGGTGGTGGTGTGGCACGTGTTGACGAAAGAAGAAACAGATGAACGCGTGAGCGCAGAAGAGCTGGCATACAAGATGCTCATATTGTCTTGGGATTTGAATGAGGATGTTCGCATGGGACTGACTTACAAACAGTTCGCGAAATATGCCTTGATGAAGTTGGGTGTTGAGGGTGACATCACGCGCTTTGTGCGCAAGAATGTTCCGAGAAGGTTGGCCGCCCGAGAAGAAGTGCTGGCGCGGATGGAGGAACTGGGTATTAGGCAATAGTATGAAGCAGGGCTGAGCGGGAAAGGGAAGGTCCGAAGACAATCCAACATCGAGGAGATCACAACCTCATCACAAATTCACAGGCAGTGGCGAGGAGGGCGGAGCGTTGCCTGTTCAAGAATAAATTGCGACAAAAAAAGAGCCGTGGGAGTTTTTTGCTCTCGCGGCTCGAATTGATTCGACCTGGCACTCATAAAAAAACCATTTTTTTGGACTCTTGACAGGTGCAGTAATCGGTACTGGCGCTGGGGCGGGCGTGGATTCTGTTTGCGAGCGGAAAAAACCCGAAGCAAGGAAACTGCCTGAGATTGCCGCTGTAGTGGATCCCAAAAGTTGGACAGATTTTAAGCGACATTTAGGGGGTAGCTGATTGCAGTTGAGCACGTCGCCAATTGGCTTCAAACTCGACCGGTGTCAGATAGCCCAAGGCAGAGTGGATGCG
>Ga0210377_10003536_pt1 | contig 13425 bp, 11 predicted proteins | sample PLM4_65_b1redo_FD_155480 | JGI IMG/M metagenome (GOLD analysis project Ga0210377, IMG submission 155480) | Groundwater sediment microbial communities from an aquifer in East River, Colorado, USA - PLM4_65_b1 redo | ecosystem: Environmental > Terrestrial > Soil > Riparian zone | place: USA: East...
CGTATCCCTGGTGCGGGACGACCAGGGCCTGCCCCAATTCTTTATTTCCATGGTGGAGAATATCACCGAGCGCAAGCAGGCCGAGGAGGCCATCCGGCGCCAGGCCGAACTCCTGGACCTGGCCCGGGACGCCATTTTCGTCCGGGACCTCCAGGACCGCATCGTTTATTGGAACCGGGGCGCTGAAGAAATCTACGGTTGGACCCGGGAAGAGGCCCTGGGGAAGAATACCCACTTGCTCCTGAAAGCTGAGTTCCCTAAGCCTCTGCAGGAGGTGGAAGAGGGCCTCCTTAAAACCGGGCACTGGGAAGGGGAGGTGGCCCACCACACCCGGAACGGCCGGCGCCTGGTGATGGCCGGCAGATTGGCCCTGCACCGAGCGGAGCCCGGCCAGCCGGCCCGCATCCTGGAAATCTGTACCGACATCACGGCCCGCAAGCAGGCGGAAGAGGCGCTGCAGAAAGCTTATGAAGAATTGGAACTCCGGGTGGAGGAACGCACCGCGGACTTGAAGTCCACGGTGGAGCAACTGCAAGAGGAAGTGATCGAGCGCCAGCGGGCCGAAAAGCAGGCGAGAAGCCTGGGGAGGCTGTACCGTCTGCTGAGTCAGGTCAACGAGGCCATTGTGCGCGCTCCTGACCAGGATACTCTCTTTAACCAGGTCTGCCGCATCGCGGTGGAAGCAGGAATGTTCCGTATGGCCTGGGTGGGACTCAAAGATCCCGATGGCGCGGCGGTCAGGGCGGTGGCCAGATATGGTTTTGACGAGGGCTACCTGGAAGCCCTGGTGATTCCTTTGGAAGACGTTCCCGAGAGCCGCGGCCCCACCGGCATCGCCGTACGGGAGGGGAGATTCGACGTTTGCCACGACTTCACCTCAGACCCCCGCATGGCCCCCTGGCGGGAACGGGCTCTGGCCCGGGGCTATCGCTCCTCCGGGGCCTTTCCCCTGCGGGTGGGAGGCCAGGTGGTGGGGGCCCTGACCCTTTACGCCGGCAAGCCCGGGTTCTTTAACGAGGAGGAAATCGCCCTCCTGGAGTCCTTGAGCAGCGACCTGTCCTTCGCCATGGAAGCCATGGATCGGGAAGCCAGGCGCCGCCGAGCCGAGGAGGCCCTCCGGGACAGCGAGGCGCGCTTCGTCCAATTCATGCAGCATTTGCCCGGGCCGGCCCTTATGCGGGATGCCCAGGGCCGCTACCTCTTTGTCAACGAATCCTGGGAGGAGTTTTTTAATCTCAAGTCATCGGAGGTTTTGGGCAAGACTTTGGAGGAGGTCTGGCCGCCGAACGCGGCCCAAAGGTTCCGGCAGTTGGATCGTGTGGTCCTTTTGGAAAAAAAGTCCATCCAGGCGGTGGAAAATTACCCGGCGCGGGAAGGAGAGCGCTTCTTCCTGGTCAACCGGTTTCCCATCCTGGATGCCGAGGGCCGGGTGGTCATGCTGGGAGGCATCGGCACCGACATCACTCCCCGCCAGCGGGCCGAAGAGGCCCTCCGGGAAAAGACCCGGCTTCTGGACGCCTTCTTTGAGCATGCCCTCACCCCCCAGGTCTTTCTGGACCAGGACTTTAACTTCATGCGGGTGAATCAGGCCTATGCCATGGCCTGCCAGCGGGAACCCGGGGACTTCCCGGGGCACAACCACTTCGAATTTTATCCCCATGAGGAGAACCGGGCCATCTTCGCGGCGGTGGTGCGCAACAAAGTGCCTTATGAGGCGGTGGCCAAGGCCTTCGTCTTCCCGGACCACCCCGAATGGGGCGTCACTTATTGGGACTGGACCCTGGCGCCCATCCTGGATGAGGGCGGCGAGGTGGATTTCCTGGTCTTTTCCCTGAAGGACGTGACGGAGCGGGTCCGGGCGGAGGAAGCCAGATCCCAACTCCTGGAGATTCTGGACGCCACCCCCGATTTCATGGGCACCGCGGATACGTCCGGTAAGGCGCTGTTCTTAAATCGCGCCGGGCGGCGATTATTGGGGCTGGGGGTTGAGGAAGATATTTCCCAAATTAATCTCGCGGACAAACATCCGGAATGGGTGGCGGACCTGATCTTACATGAGGGGTTTCCCACTGCGGTTCGGAACGGGTCCTGGCAGGCCGAAACCGTGCTGCTGGGAGCCGGAGGCCGGGAGATACCACTTTCCCAGGTTATCCTGGCCCACAAAGGGCCTCAAGGGGAGGTAAAATTTTTCTCCACCATTGGCCGGGATATCAGCGATCTTAAGCTGGCGGAGGAGGCCCTGAAGAAATCGGAGCAAAAACTGCGCCTGCTGGCCACCCAGATCCTCAGAGTCCAGGAGCGGGAGCGGGGCCGCCTTTCCCGGGAGCTGCACGACGGCCTGGGGCAGGCCCTCCTGGTCTTCAAACTGCAGCTCAGGGACATCCAGCGACAGCTGCCGGACGAGTGCGGGGACCTCGGGAAGGACTGCGTTTACGCCCTCCAGTACATGGACGAGATCATCGAAGACGTGCGGCGCCTGTCCCACAACCTGAGCCCCACGGTCCTGGAAGACATCGGGTTGACCGCGGCCATCAAGAGCCTCTGCGATGAATTCCGCCGGACCCACAACCTGGAGATTACCATGGAGCTGGATGAAGTGGCGGCTTTGTTCCCCCTGGATCTCCAAATCGACATCTACCGCATCTTCCAGGAGGCCCTGACCAATATCAGCAAGCACGCCGACGCCAGCCGGATTTACCTGGCCATTAAACAGAGGGACCGGGAGATCACCTTTGTCATCGAAGACAACGGGGTGGGCTTCAACCTGGAAAAGGTCCTGAGCCGGGAAGCCCTGGATCGGGGGCTGGGGCTGGCGGCCATGTTTGAACGGGTGCGGAGTCTGGGGGGAGCCCTGGAAATCGTGAAGCGGGAAGGGCAGGGCACCAGGATTGCCTTCCGGGTCCCCGTGGAGGGCCAGGATTGAGGAAAATTTCAGCGGACCCGGGGCCGGCGCCCGCCAGGGTACGCCCCCGTTAAGGTTGGAGATTCATTTAATCTGACAAATTCCCCTAAACCAGGCATAATCGCGGCGCAGCCAATCTGACCACACCGGAGGAGGCATGTTCGGCAAACGCATCAAGTTGTTCAATCTCCTAGGATTTGAGGTTAGCATCGACCTCAGTTGGATCATTATCGCCGCACTGGTCACCTGGTCCCTGGCCTCGGGTCTCTTTCCCTACCTGTACCAAGACCTGCCCCGGCAGACTTACTGGCTCATGGGGGTGACCGGGGCGATGGGCCTCTTCCTGTCCATCATTTTCCACGAGTATTGCCACTCCCTGGTGGCCCGAAAGTTCGGCATGACCATGAAGGGCATCACCCTGTTCATCTTCGGGGGGGTGGCGGAAATGGGGGATGAGCCGCCCACCGCCCGGGCAGAGTTTTGGATGGCCGTGGCCGGGCCGGTGTCCAGCCTCTTTCTGGGCGGGGTCTTTTACCTGCTTTATCTGGGGGGGGTCTCATCCGGCTGGTCCATACCGGTGAGGGGGGTGGCCCGGTATCTGGCCTGGATCAACGCCTTGCTGGCCGCCTTTAACCTGGTGCCGGCCTTTCCCCTGGACGGCGGCCGCATCCTCAGGTCCATCCTCTGGGGCGCCAAGAATAATTTGCGCTGGGCCACCCGGATTTCTTCCGCCATCGGCTCGGGATTCGGCATCTTCCTCATCATCATGGGGGTCCTGGAGGTGCTGCGGGGAAATTTCATCGGGGGCATGTGGTGGTTCCTTATCGGCATGTTTCTCAAGGGCGCGGCCCAGATGTCCTACCAGCAGCTGGTGGTGCGCAAGGCCCTGGAGGGCGAGCACGTCAGCCGCTTTATGAACGACCACCCCGTCACCGTGCCGGACTCCATCACGGTGGAGGAACTGGTGGAGAAATACATTTATAAGCACCATTACAAGATGTTTCCGGTGATGGCCGGGGACAAACTGGTGGGCTGCATCACCACCCGGGAAGTGAAGGAGGTTCCCCGGGAGGACTGGGGCAAGGAGACCATCGGCCGGCTGGCGCTCAAGTGCTCGCCGGAGAATAGCATTGAACCCGAGGCCGACGCCACCCAGGCCCTGGCCCGCATGAACCAGACCGGGATAAGCCGCCTGCTGGTGGTGGATAAGGGCCATCTGGTGGGCATCGTGACCCTGAAGGACCTGTTGAGTTTCCTGTCTCTCAAGGTGGAGTTGGAGGAGAAATAGGGTAAGGCGCCGCCCAGCCCTCACGTGGTGGGGAAGGGGGAAGATAAACTGATTTCCGCTCCGGGCAACTACTACGCGGGACCCGGGGTGGCCCGCGGCAGGCCAGGACTCAAGGAGGGTGCCATGACCAAAATGGCGCGCCTTAAACGGGCGGCCAGGGAAGCGGCGAAGCTTAAGGGGAACACACTGGGGAGATTCAAGGAGTCGGTGATTACCGGGGAGCGTTCCCAAAACCAGCGCCCGGGGGTGGTGGCGTCGTGCCGCATCTGCGGGGCCATGGCCGTGGTGGACTCGGCCCCGGCCCGGGTGAAGAGGAAGTCCTGGGAGAGGCAGTGGAGATGCGGTGCTTCGCGGTAGAGCGGGAAGGCCACGAAACCGCCTAGGCGCCGGTCCCGACAGGGCGGCTTCCAAGTTTCGGGCCGCGGCTCTCCCCGACTGGGGGGGCGGATTAGTTACTGATCACCAGGTCCAGCCGGAAGTGTTTGGTGGCCTTGAGCAGTCCTTCCCATTGGCGGTAATAGTCCAGTTTGAGCTGAGTCTGTCCGGCCCGCTTGGCCTTAAACCGCCAGACGTGGGTCACCGGCCCCCCCATCAGACCTCCGCTGGACCGGCCGGTTTCTTGGGAAAGGGGGTCCAGGTAGCGGGAGTCGAATTTATCGATTTGCCAGGTGTAGCCGGTGCCCGCGGTTCCCGGCAGCTCCACCCGCAGGGTCTCACCCACTTTGAGGGTAATGCTTTGGTTATGATGGTCCGGTCCCACGGCAATGGCAGGGTCGCCGGCCAGGAGGCCGGCGGGCCACAAACCTGCCAGGGCTAAGCCGAGAGCTGCAATTCTAAGCAGATTTGAGGTCCGCACTGGAAATTATCCCGGAAAGATTAACAAAAGTCAGCATTGCGGCGGCGAACTGGCATTTTTTTCCTGAACCGGTGAAGCCGCCGCCGCCGTTTAACCCCCAACCCTTTTCAGGTCAGTTGCGGTAAGACCCCCGGCCAAAATCTTTAGGCCTGCTCCATTTCCTCCAGATACTCGGCATAAACATCCACGTCCCCGTTTTTAACGATTTGCCGGTCTTCGTAGGGCTGGCCCAGCCTCCGGTAAAATTCGTCGGCCAGGTTTTTGAAGGTGCCGGTCAGGATGGCGATGAGCCAGTAGCGCAGGGGACCGCACCGCTGGCGGGCCACTTTCAGGGCCAGGCGGGTGCAGGCGTAGTTCAGGAGTCCGGCAAAGGCCGCGGCGTCTTCGTACTTGCGGGCCTCTTGCACCAGGCTCCGGGCCAGTTGATCGATGAGGGGGTCCAGTTCCCGCCGATGCTGCGGCGCGACGTAGGGCATGGTCGTCCTCCAGAGGGAAGGGTAATCAGGCTTTAAAGAGCAGGGCGTGGGCCGACAAGCCGGCGCCGAAGGAGGCCATGACACACCAGTCTCCGGCCCGGATGCCGTTGTCCATGATCTCCCGCAGGGTGAAGAGCACGGAAGGTGAGGACATATTGCCATAGCGGGCCAAAATCTCCCGGGTGTGCCGCAGCTTCTCCTCAGGCAGGCCCAGTTTCCGGGCCACTGCGGCAATGACCTTGGCGCCGCCGCCGTGGATGGCCCAGTGGGCGATGTCGGAGACCTCCAGTCCCCGGGGCGAAAGGACGCTTTGCACCGCGGCGGCCACGGCGCCGTTGACCAGGCGGGGCAGGGCATTGGACAACTGGTTATAAAGCTGGCCTTGGTGATGGACGTAGCGGATGGCCTCCCGGTCCTCGGGTTGGTGGCGGCTGCCCGAGGCCACCAGTTCCAGTCCGGCCGGGCTGGTCCAGAGGACCGCGGCGGCCGCGCCGTCAGCAAACAGGGAGTTGGACAGGAGGAGGCTCAGGTCGTCCTCCATCTGGAAGGTGGCGCTGCAAATCTCCACCGAGACGCACAGAGCCGCGCCGCCACCCGCGGCCTTGAGGCATTCCTCCCCCGCCTGGAGATTGGGGATGGCCCCGCCGCAGCCGCCCCCCACCAGGTCGTAAGCCCGGATGTCCCGGGGCAGCCCCAGGCGCTCCAGCAGATAGCTGGACAGGCCGGGGCAGAGATAACCGGTGCAGGTATTTACCACCAGGGCGGTGACGTCCCCGGCCGAGAGGCCGGCGCGCTCCAAAGCCTCCTGCGCGGCCTGAACCGACAGGTCCACCGCCCACCGGGTGAAGCGCTCCATGCGCCGGTCCGGGTCTTCCGCCACCAGGCATTCCGTGCTCTCCACGGCAAAGCGGCGGCTCTGGATACTGGGATGGGCCAGGAATTTCTTCAGCACCCCCAGGGAGCGGGGGCTGAGGCGGTGGGAGAAGTGGCGCAGGAGAAAGTCCTCCGCCTGGACCTGGTCCGTCTGATAGGGGGGCGTGGCGGTGCCCAGCGCGGCCAGCCGTACGCGGCCGTTTTTGCCGGTCCGCTTACGCCGGTTCATCTTGCCGTCCGAGTAGCTTCGGAGGGATCAGGGGTTATAACCATCAAATGTCCCTTCCCAGGGCCCGGACCAGTCGGCGGATATGCCGGGTGTGCCGCCAGAGGGGCGGTTTTAACGGCAGCCGGCGGGACAGGCGATTGATGGCCGGGAGCCAGGGATGGCTGAGGGAGGCCCCGTGAAGGATGCTGAGATTATCCCGGGCCGCCTGGCGCACCCGGTCCAGAGTCCAGGAGAGGTCCAACCGGGGAGAAAAATAAAACACCGGTTTAAGCATCTCCTGCACCGAACCGCTGAGCACCCCTTCCTCCCGGGCCAGACCCTCCAGTTCGGTGCCCGGGTAAATCCTGATCCCCACGTTTAAGTAGGCCACGTCGCCCCGGCGCAGGATGCGCCGGGCGAAGGCCAGGGTCTCGGCCACCGTCTCCCGGGTTTCCCCGGGGCCCCCCAGCATAAAGAGCCAGAGGCAGGGCAGGGGGCTGCGGCGGATGGCCTCTGCGGCTTTCTCCACCTGGGCGGCGGTGTAGCCCTTGCGCAGGCCGGCCAGAACCGGGTCCGCGGCGCTTTCCGCGGTGAGGCCCACCCCCACGAACCCCGCGGCCTCCATGGCGCCCAGCAGGGCATCGTCCACGAAGGCCGGGTTGAGTTCCAGGGTGATGAGGCGGGCCCCATGGCGGACTTCGGCCAGGGCGCGGCAGACAGCCAGGGCGTGGTCGTAGGGTGAATTGAAAACGTTGTCCACGAATTCGATGTCCCGGCAGCCCTGGGCGGCCAGTCCCGCCACCCCGGCCGCCACCTCCCGGGGCGGCACCAGGCGGTAGGCCGTGCCTTCGCTGACGCCGTAGGTGCAGTAGATGCAAGAGAAAGGGCAGCCCCGCTTGGACTGGAGGGGCGCCGACGCCAGGCCGGCCCGGTAGGCCTTGAGGTCGAGCCACCGGGAAAACCGGGGCAGGGTAGCGGCCTCCGGCACCGGGCAGGGGGTCTGAGAACTCACCCGGTAGCCCCCGTCCTCCAGCCAGGCCAGGCGGGGCACCCGGCTGAGGCTTTTGCCATGGTGCAGGGCTCCGAGCAAGGCGGGAAAGACCGTCTCCCCATCTCCCAGCACCGCCCAGGAAGCGCCGGTAAGACGCAACAGGGCCTCGGGCATGAGCCCCACCGCCGGCCCTCCCAGGACCAGGGGGGCCGAGGTCAGGTTTCGCAAGTCCCGGACGGTCTGCGCCAGTTCGCTGACGAATTCCACCGGCGCCTGCATGTCGTTGTTGTCCAGATTGCGGATGGAGAGCCCCAACACCTCCGGGGCGAACTCCTTAACCGCCGCCTCCAGATCTTGCCGGGGATGGCGCCGGAACATGAGGTCCAGGAGCCGGACCCGATGCCCGGCCCGGTCCGCGGCCTCCGCCACCATGCAGGCCCCGTAAGGCAGGACGGGCATGGGGTGGATGTTCCGGTTGGTGGCGATGATGAGCACCTTCACTAGAACCTATTTCAAAACCTGTTTTAGATAAATATGTTCTCAAAACCAAGTTAAAGGTTGGGAACGGAGATTTTAAGTCCCCCTTTTTTAAAGGGGGATTTAGGGGGATTATCAAGCCCTTATTTAATCCCCCCCGCCCCCCTTTTGAAAAGGGGGGAGATTTTTTCAACTTAAGCTCTCTTGGCTGATTCAAAATGGCGTCGAAAATCGGTTTTGAAATGACTTCTAGTCATCTCCCGGGTACTTAGCCAGCGGCAGTCAGTAAACAAAGCTTAATCACTGGCGGCCTGATAAACAAGCTGCCCCTTCCTCACCGGCAAAATCTCCGGGATCTGGAAAAATAACCAGGCATCAGGCCTGGTTGGGCCCGCTGCCTGGTTTACCTTTAATGCCCTACTGCCGCTCCCTCAGGCAGTGGCTATTTTCCGCAGGCGGATGGATGCGGGAGTCACTTCCACCAGTTCATCATCGTTGATGAACTCCATGGCCTGCTCCAGGCTGAACTGCCGGGGGGGCACCAGGCGCAAGGCCTCATCGGTGCCCGCGGCCCGGATATTGGTCTGCTTTTTCTCCTTGGTGATGTTCACCGCGATATCTTGACCCCGGGTATTTTCTCCCACGATCATGCCCCGGTACACCGGGGCCCCCGGCTGCACAAAGATGGTTCCCCGGGGCTGCAGGTGAAAAATGGCGTAGGCCACCGCCTTGCCGGCCCGATCGGATACCAGCGCCCCGGTGGGCCGCCCGCTGATCTCCCCGGCATACGGGGTATAGCCTTCCAGGATGGCATTGAGCAGGCCGGTGCCCCGGGTATCGTTTAAAAATTGGCCCCGGAAGCCGATGAGACCCCGGGACGGGATCTGGAACTCCAGGCGCACCCGGCCATAGCCGTGATTGACCATCTTGACCAGGCGCCCATAGCGGCCGCTCATCTTCTCGGTGATAATGCCGATGAACTGCTCGGGGATATCCACCACGGCCAGCTCCAGGGGCTCCGACAGCACCCCGTCCCGCTCCCGGGTGATGACCCGGGGCCGGGAGAGGGCCAGCTCAAAACCCTCCCGGCGCATCATTTCAATGAGCACCGCCAACTGCAGTTCCCCCCGGGCGCTCACCCTAAAGGCGTCCCGGCTCTCCGTCGGCTCCATCTTGATGCTCACATTGTAGAGCACTTCTTTGTCCAGGCGCTCTTTGAGGTGCCGGGAGGTCAGGAGCTTTCCTTCCCGCCCCGACAGTGGGGAGGTATTGACGGAAAAGATCATGGAGATGGTGGGCTCCTCCACCCGGATGCCGGGTAGGGGCCTGGGGTCTGCGGGATCGCCCAGGGTGTCGCCGATGAAAGCCGCGGGGACTCCGGCCACCGCGGCCAGATCCCCGGCGGTGATGGACTGGGGCTCGCTGCGGTCCAGGCCCTCAAAGCCGTAAATGACGCTGAGCTGGGCCTTGCCGGCCATCTGCCCCTCCTTCAAAAGGGCTACCTCCTGGCCGCGCTTTAAGGCGCCGTTGACGATCTTCCCCACCGCGATGAGCCCCACGTAGTCGCTGTAATCCAGGCTGGTGACCAGGAATTGCAGGGGCGCTCCCGGCTCAAAGGCCGGGGGCGGAACGGTGGCGACAATGGCGTCAAAGAGCGGCGCCAGGTCCCGCCCCTGGCCCTCGGGCGAAAGCAGGGCGATGCCGGCCTTGGCGTTGGTGTAGAGCACCGGAAATTCCAGCTGCTCCTCGGTGGCGTCCAGGTCAATGAACAGGTCGTAGATCTCGTCCAGCACCTCCTTGGGGCGCCGGTCCGGGCGGTCGATCTTGTTGATCACCACGATGGCGGGGAGGCCCTTCTCCAGGGCCTTGCCCAGGACGAAGCGGGTTTGGGGCAAGGGGCCCTCGGTGGCGTCCACCAGGAGCAAGACCCCGTCCACCAGGTTCAGGGTGCGTTCCACTTCGCCGCCGAAATCGGCGTGGCCCGGGGTGTCCACGATGTTGATCTTCACCCCTTTATAGGTGATGGCCATGTTCTTGGCCATGATGGTGATGCCCTTTTCCCGCTCCAGGTCCATACTGTCCATGACCCGTTCCGCCACCTGCTCGTTGGCCCGGAAGATGCCGCTCTGCCAGAGCATGGCATCCGCCAGCGTGGTCTTGCCATGGTCCACGTGGGCGATGATGGCGATGTTCCTCAAATCTTCTCGAACTTGCATAAAATCTCCAAGCCTTGCAAAAGTGCGAAAAACGTAGGGGCACGGCGTGCCGTGCCCGGTATAGGGCGGGCTGTGCCCGCCGTGTAGGGTGCGTTACGCACCAAATGTTAGTGGCACAGGCTTCCAGCCTGTGAATCACAGGCCGGAGGCCCGTGCCACTATTTTTCATGTAGGGTGCGTCCTACGCACCAAAAAAGCACCGGCGGGACGCCGGTGCCACCATTTTTCAGAACTTTTTAGATTAGATGACCGCGATTTAGGACCGGACAGGGCCGCCCCGTTGGCGGCGCTTGGCTGGCTGTGGTGCGCGGCAGGTTACCGGCGGCAATCTTCTTAATTTTAAATTATAACGGCGGCGCAGTGATTGTGCAAGCGGGACCAGAACTGCCCCTCCTCACCCCACCAGCGGGTTCTTCACCATCAAGGACGGGAAGCGGCTGAAGTCCCGGTCGGCGGACCAGAGTTCCCGGACGCCGTGGCTCTGGCAAAGGGCGGCGATGCGGGCGTCGTGCACCAGGGGGCCGGCCACCCTTCCGGCCTGGAGGATAGCGCGCAACTCCGGCCAATAGCCCGGGGCTTCCGCCAGCAGCACCAGGCTGGGCGACTCCAGCCAGGCCTCCACCTGGTCCAGGGCGATTTTAAGCGGCGTCGGCGGCTGATAAATCCGGGGATGGGTGACGATGGCCAGGAATTCATGCAGGCAGGGCCAGGGGATGGCCCAGGGACCGCGGCCTTCCGCCAGCTCCGCCAGCCGGACATAGGCGGTTTCGTGCCAGGGGCTATCCTCCCGATGGGCGTAAACCAGGAGGTTGGTGTCAACCGCGATCATGCCCCGTGCCCTTCATAGATCATCTCCCGCAGTTGCTCCCAGGAGGCGCCGGCGGCCTGGGGATGCAGACCCTGCCCCTTGAAGGTGGCCCGGCGCAGTTTAAAGCCGCGACTTTGCTGTCTTTCTGTAATGACTTTTCTTAATCCCTCCTCCACCAAAGCCCTGACAGTGGTTTTTTCCCGGACGGCAACCTGCCGGGCCGTCTCTAATAGCGGGTCAGATATCTCTATGGTTGTCTTCATATGGATAGATGTATCATTTAATACATCTGCCTGTCAATAAATATGGGCCGCGTCCCAAGGCCCATAAATTGGCAGGACTTACCTGGCCCCTCACCCCTAAGGATTAGGGTCAGGTTGATCAACAGGAAGGCCAGCCAGCTGGCCAGCCAGTTGAGGTTCACCCCCTGGAAGGTGGTGAGCAGCCGGATAAACTGGCTGCCGCCGGAGATCAGGGCCAGGGCGATTTGCAGGGTAAAGAAGAAATCCGCGGCGAGCCGCTGGTTCCGGTCAGTTAGCGCCATGGCTCAGGGTAGCACTTCCGGGGGCCGGCGCCAAAAAGAAAAGGCAGGTTCCACGGCGACGGAACTTGCCTGAAATGCTGGCGGATATTGGTGGAGCTGAGGGGACTTGAACCCCTGACCCCTTGAATGCCATTCAAGTGCTCTTCCAGCTGAGCTACAGCCCCACGCCCGCCTTGTAATTAACAAAACCGTACCGGCCTGTCAAGACCGGAACCGGCAAATTTCCCCGGGAAATTAGGCCGGCGGGTCAAAAATGTGCCGGAGGCGCCTCATTGGTTGGCAGCGAAAGGTATCGCCCGGCCCCACCGCCGGCCTGCCCCGGAGGCCAGGGGCCGGGCGCAAAATTGGCCTCAACCTCCGGTAATTTTGTTATAATGGGCCATGTTTCACACTCCGAGGCGCCGGGAGAGAGATTGGACCGCCGCATAAAAGTGTTGCACCTTCTGGCCACCATGCCGGTGGGGGGGGCGGAAGACCTGGTGGCCGCGGTGGTCAAGGGCCTGGACCCGGAAAGGTTTGAGGTGGCCGCGGCCTGCATCGGGGAGCCCGGTCCCGTGGGGGAGGAGTTGCGGGCCGCAGGCCATGCCGTGGCCAGCCTGGGCCTGGATCTTAAACACAACCCTGCCTGGAAGCTGGTGGCCGGGGTCCGCAGGCTGTTAAGGGACGCCCGGCCGGACATCCTCCACACCCACCTGTACCACCCCAATCTCTATGGGCGGCTGGCGGCCCTGGGGCTGGGGCTGAAGGGCGTCGTGGCTTCGGTGCACAATTCTTATATCCGGGTGAAGCGGCACCGATCTTTTTATAACTATTTATTGGGATGGGTGACGGACCGGGTGGTGGCGGTAAGCCCCCAGGTCTTAGAGGATGTGCGCCGCTATGATCATATCCCGGTTTCCAGGTTATGCCTCTTGCCCAACGGGGTCAATCTGGGGGCCCTGAATACCCCTTTAACCAGGGAGGAAGCCAAGGCTCAACTGGGAGTGACGGGATTTTGCCTGGGGGTGGTGGGCCGCCTGGATGAGCAGAAAGGACATGTCCACCTTTTGGAGGCCTTGCCCTGGCTCCAAAAAGAGATACCGGGGATCATCTTGCTGCTGGCCGGGGAAGGCAGGCTAAGGGGGGCCCTGGAAAGCCGTTCCCGGGAGTTAGGGATCGCAGGGATGGTGCGGTTTTTGGGGATCAGGCGGGATATGGCCCTTATCTACCGGTCCCTGGACCTCTTTGTGCAACCGTCCCTGTGGGAAGGCTTGCCCCTGGCCCTGCTCCAGGCCATGGGCGCCAGGCTGCCGGTGGTGGCCACCCGGGTGAGCGGCGCCCTGGAAGTCATTGAGGATGGCGTTAACGGACGGCTGGTGGCGCCCGGCAGCGCCGAGGAGCTGGCCAAGGCCGTGGTGGAGCTTTACCGGGACCCCGAGGCCCGGGCCCGGATGGGCGAGAAGGCCCGGGAGACCGTGGCGGCCCAGTATTCCCAGGAAGTCATGCTCTCCCGGCTGGAGGCGCTTTATCTGGAAATCCTGGGGGCTAAAGCCCCGGGGGGAGTGGCCCGCGTATCCGGTCACCCCGATTAACCAAGGAGGCCCCATGGGGCTCAAACTTCCGCACCGGACCTACGCCATTCTGCACACCGAGTCGTCCCTGGGCTGGGGCGGGCAGGAGCGCCGCATCCTGGCCGAGGCCGTGGTCATGGGGCAGCGGGGGCACCGGGTCTCACTGGCCTGCGACCCCCGGGGGGAGCTGTATGCCCGGGCCCGGGCGGCAGGCCTGGCGGTTACTCCCTTGGCTT